>Ga0105099_10000158_pt1 | contig 43837 bp, 36 predicted proteins | sample PPLLak3cmMay2015_2_FD_79138 | JGI IMG/M metagenome (GOLD analysis project Ga0105099, IMG submission 79138) | Freshwater sediment microbial communities from Prairie Pothole Lake near Jamestown, North Dakota, USA - PPLs Lake P8 Core (1) Depth... | ecosystem: Environmental > Aquatic > Freshwater >... | reverse complement strand
GGGTAGTGTCAAGAATCTTTCGCACTTTTGCTTTGAGATGGTTTTGACAATCAAGACCATCTCAGGTGTCGATACGGAAGCTGAAGGAAGTGTACGAGCGGACCCAACCGGGGGCGAAGTTGAAGTTGGGAAACAAAGGAGTTGACAAAGGTTTGTGATTTTAATATCATTGTTATACAAAGATAACAAGGAGAATGAAATGGCAAATCCGTTGATTGCCGTGCGTATTGCCCCCAAGCTAAACAAGAAGCTGGAGAAATACGCCAAGTTGCTGGACAGGCCGAAAGCCTGGATTATCCGTCAGGGACTGGAGGGTATACTGGAAGAGATCGAGGATGCAGCGATTGCATCAGAACGGCTAAATGACCCTAAAGCGGAATATATGAGTTTCGATGAGCTCAAGAAAGAACTTAATCTCAATTGAAATAGAAAAGAGGGCGGCGAAGGAGTTCCGGGAATTGCCGCGCGAGGTGCAGAAGAGTGTGAGCAAGGCAATTGATGACCTGCGGGAGAATCCGCTGGCGGGGTTGCCTATGTCAGGGGAGTTTCGGCATTTACGGCGTTTGAGAGTGGGCGTGTACCGTGTGGTGTATGCGTTTAAAGCGGAGCGGCTGGTTGTGCTGGTGCTTCGTATCGGCCACCGTAAGAATATTTACAGGGATTTGAAATAAGACGCTCCGATGGTTTTGGGTCCGATTTTGCTTTCCTTTTAGCGGCTAAAATGAAAAAAAACTGATCTGTTTTTACGGCTGATTCCGGTCAACAACCGAGTAATTTTTATCGTCCCGGCACTTGCGACAGATGATTTATAGGATCAAATAGAGCTGAACTCTTCGACCGGGACCTTGATGATTTTCCGGGCTTTTTTCCCGGAATGATGAATGGCGTGAAAGTCTTTTTCGATTTTTTTCAACACAGCGGCCTTGAAGTATTGTTCGCCGCAGAAGGTGCATTCTTCGCAGGGCTTCCTCGATTTCGAGAAAGGTCAAGTTGTCGTTTGATCTTTCCAGATCGGCATGTTTGGAGTAGTAGTATTTATCGCTTTTTACACACTTTTTGATCCAGTCGAGTTTCATCATTCGAACCAGTGCAAATAGACTTTTGAATGCTTTGTCTGTACTGATAAACTCTTCGCGGATTTTATTGACAATAAATCAGTCATGATAAAAGCAAACATCTGTGCGAGAGAAATTATAGCACAAAAAAGTACTTTCAGGTTTTTTTGGGAGAGAAAAATGGGGGAATTCATTTTCATCTATCTCGCCTGGGCTGTGACAAAAGTAATCCAAGTTTCCCTGATACCAATGCCTTTGGATTGGATCGATCCCCTTGCCTGTTTTTTTTCTGAACTTCAATTGCTCCATTCCGTTTTCTTTGCCTCTGCTTTCACTTGGTTTTTTTATCGGTTTTTTCGTCTCGTTTTTCTTGGAGATTTCCTTCTTTCCGTTCAATGAAAAAGGCTGTTTTCTATCCCCCTTTTTTCTGAGCCGATTCCCTGTTAATCGGCAGGGTGTGTACCGTTTGATCAATTGAGACGACGAGAAACTGCTGAAAGCGTATGGTGATTCAGGTATTTCAAGTTATCCATTCAGGAGGAAAGATGAGAAAGAAAAACTGGCAGCGGGCTCTGGTTGCGAGTGCGTCGGTCTGTGTTGTGATCCTGACCGTCATTGGCCTGGGGGCGGTAGATTCCCGACATTCCACTGACCCGGCCGGTTTCTGTCAGCAATCGGATCCGGGGCAATCCCGCGAAATGGCGGTGATCCCTGACAATGAGGACGCAGCTCTGGCCAAAACCTACCAGTTGGTCTATTCGGTCAAGGCTGTAAACCAGACCCAGCGTGACCTCTACATCGTCAGCGAGGAGGGGGGAAACCGGAGAACCCTGGCCAACAGCGGGTATGATGAAGAATTTTGCATCGCCGAATACACCGCTTCATCCTCGCAACGGGTGGTTTACAAGCGTGAAGAGAACGGGACCCGCAAGTATTACAGTGTTCGCTCCAGTGGCTCCAGCCAGGTTCTCCTCGACCAGAACATCGAGCAGATCATCGGCATCATGGGCACTTCACCGGGGCGGCTGATCTATACAAAAAAGGCCAGTGTCGGGTACGATCTCTTCAGCATCCGGCTCACCGGGACCGGCGGCAGGGTCACCCTGTCTGCGAATCTCGCTTCAGATTTCGCCTGGATCATCGGGGACCGAATCGTTTTCGAGCACATCCCTCCCGGTGAAGCCGATTCCGATATCCGCACCGTCAAAGCGGATGCCAGCGAAAACCGAGTCATTGCTGGCGCCGAAGAAAACGAATCGGTGCAAGGCCAATGCGGGGCCCGGGTGATTTTCTGCCGTTGGGTGAACAGTCAAAACTGGTTGTATGCAGCCAGGGCCGACGGCAGTGACGACCGCCCCACCCGCCTGTCGCAGTTCGATGCCCATTGCCTCTACGGCGGGGCGGTGAATGATCGGGTGGTTTATACTCTCTGCCAGCCCAACGGCCAGTTCGACCTGGTCAGCGTTTCCATCACCGGAAACGACACCCATGTCGTCGACACCTATATCGATCATTTCCTCGGTTTCTGCAGCAACCGGATCGTTTACGACAAGGCGGCGCCCGATACCCAGATTTTTGCCATCGACCATTCCGGGCTGAACCGCGCCCAGGTCTCGTTCGGGGCCACCGTCGCCTATGGGGGGATACTCCAGGACCGGGTCGTTTTCGGCAACAATGTCCAGGGAACCTGGGATCTCTGCAGCAACAACGCCTATGGGACCGCTTCCGCCTGTATCCGTTCGGGGATGTATCCAGGGAGCGACAAGTTTTTTCTCGACAAAGTGTCCGGCCGCGTCGTGCTGCAAATCACCGGAGGAGAAACCGGCAAGGACCTGTTTTCCTGCCTTCCCGGCGGCAGCGACTGGCGGCCCCTGTCGCAAGGCTCGCAGGATGATCTCTATCGCTGTTCGACGCCGAACCGCTTCCTGTTCATCCGGAAATCCTCCGGAGACAACCCTGCCGATCTCTTCAGCGTCACCCACAGAGGGGCCTATCTGAGCACGATCGCCAATCAGAGCACCCTCGACGAAAACCTGATCTGGGATGAATATTTGCCCTGGACGCCGGTGATCGAATACAGCCTGCCAGCGGGAGACCGGTCGATCACAGAGGCAGGGAAGGAAGAGTGAATGATGTCGAGTGAGCACGGGTGCTGATCAGGCCGGGGATGACGAACCACCCGACCGGCTCCATCAGTTTTCTTCCCTAGTGCATGCCGTTTTTTCGGTAAACCGATTGCGTACTCATTGCCAGGGCGATGGTTTTCCCATACAATCGGACCATGAACAGAACCGTTTTGCTGGTACCGGTCATCCTGCTGTCCTGGGGTACGGGCGGCTACGGCGAGGATTCCGATTGGGTGAAAGACAAGTTGAAGGGCAGAGTACACCAATATAACCTTGTCGAAACCGAGTATAACGTCAAGATCATTCCGGAGGACCGGCGGGAAGCGGAACCGATCGAAAAAACGAGGAAGATAAAAATATACAATGAAAAAGGGCTGCTGGCCGAGGAGTCGAGAGCCGCATGGCAGGAGGACGATTGGCGGGAAACGTCGGCCTATCGGTACGTGTATCGATACGCATCCGGCGACACCGTCCTCGAAATGGAAATTTGGCGGGCCAACGGCCAACTTTTTTCCATCTGCAAGAATAAGATCGACCTGAAGGGGAATGTGATCCAAAGGACCTACACTTCGGATGATGCCGGCGAGTTGAGTGTGTTTCAGTACAAGTACAACGGAAAAGGTCAAGTGCTCGAAGTCAGCGGCAGAGACTATGCGAACAAGACGACGAGCGTGGATACCTATGCCTACGATGGCCAATTCAACCTGATCGGGATCCGCCAGTTGCGTGACGGGGTATTGTTCAACCGGGTGGAGATGAACTACGATGCTGCCGGGAACATGATCGAATTTGTAAGCCATTCTCCTGGCAAATACCAGAAAATATCCAGTCAGTACAATGCCCGGAACCAACTGATTGCCTGGATCGAATACCGGAAACCCGATCATCAGGCCTCCAGCAGGTACGAATGCACCTATGATCACCGGGGGAACCTGGTGCAGTTGCGGATGGTTGAACCCGAATCATCCACATGGAAGAGAGAACCCGCCGAACAGACCGACTTCCGCTACGATGACCGGGGGAATGTCGTTCATGAGGAAACTGTCAAATTCCTCTACAATGGCGCTGCCAAGGAATTCGATCGGGTGGTTGTGAATTCCCGGGTCTGGGAGTATTCGTATTTCGACTAGCGGATCGGTTCAGGGAAACACTGTCGTTTTTCATTCAAAATCGAAGTCCTGAGACCAAATGGGACGATGGTGAAACCATCATACGAAAAAATTCGTAATAACGGTTGACAAAACGAAAAAAATGGTACATATTAAGTACGAAGCGCTTCGTAAATAGAATCAAGTCACAGCGGAGGTGTTATGAAGGGCAAAGGCAAAACGGCCCGGCCGACCCAGTCGGAACTGGAAATTCTTGGGATTCTCTGGGAATCGGGGCCGGTTACGGTCCGGCAGGTGAATGATCGTCTCAACGAAACACGTCCCGTCGGTTACACGACGACCCTGAAGCTGTTGCAGATCATGTTTGAAAAGGGGTTGGTCGGCCGCGACGAGAGCCAGCGCAGCCACCTGTATACGGCGGCGGTGCGGGAGACCGATACACAGCGGCAATTGCTGGACCGGATGGTCGACACCATCTTCGGCGGGTCGGCGGCCAAGCTCGTTATGAAGGTCCTGGGCGATCACCGAGCCTCGAACGAGGAGATCGACCAGATCCGGAACCTGCTCGACCGGATGAACGGAGAATCCGATGAACGGGCCCGTTGATTGGATCGATCCGCGCCTGGTCCAGGCGCTGGGGTGGACGATCATCCATTCACTCTGGCAGGGGATCCTGGCGGCGGCCATCTACGCCGTTGCCCGCGGCATCCTGGAACGCAGCCACCCCCGGCTCCGCTATGGAGCCGGGTTGCTCATCCTGGCTCTTCTGACCGCTGCATCCGTCCTGACCTTTCAATCGGTTTATGGGGTGATGCCGGGTTCTGTCCCGCTCACCGAGGTGGCGGCCCGATCCGCTCCCCGGCTCCAATCCGGTTCGGGGCTTTCCATTTGGGGCGGCATCGAGGTCGTCTGCGCGCGCAACATCTCTTGGATCGTCGCCGCCTGGTTTCTGGGGACGGGACTTCTATCGCTTCGTTTCCTGGCCGGGTGGCTCATCGTTTTTCGCATCCGGCGGCGGGGTTCCCGGCCGGTCTCCCGATTTTGGGAAGCCAAGCTGGCCGAACTGCGTAAACGGATGCAGATTCGCAAACCGTTGTCCCTGCGGGAATCACGGCAGGCGCAAGCCCCGTTCACCCTCGGTCACTGGAAACCGGTCGTTTTCTTCCCTTTCGGCGCCCTGGCCGGACTGCCGCCCGATCAGGCCGAAGCGCTCCTGGTGCATGAACTTGCCCATATCCAGCGTCATGATTACCTGATCAACCTCCTGCAGCAGATCTGTGATATCTTCTACTTTTTCCATCCGGGGGTGCGCTGGATCTCCCGGTCCGTCCGCCGCGAGCGCGAGTATTGTTCTGACGAGACCGTGGCCGCAATCACCGGAGACCGGCTGAGCATCGCCCGGGCGTTGCTCCAGATCCGGATAACGGCGGGAACGGGGCCGGTTCTGGCGTTGGGCGCCGGCGGAAGAAAACACCATTTACTCGAACGCATAAGGAGAATTCTACACATGAATCAAAAAAAATCGACTGTCACCGCCAACCTGATCGGGTTGACGATATGTTTCTTGTTTATCGGGGTGGCATTGTTTGCCTTCAACACCGGCGGCACCGATACGAAAAAGCCCAAGGCTCTGCCGGTTTCCGTTACCGAGATGGTGCCTCCCGATGCTCCGGTTCCGGTTCCGATCCAGGAACCGAGTGAGGTTGTCGAACCGGCTGCTGCTCCCCAAGCGGTCGACGTTCCCGAGTCCGTATCATCCGACCGGGACAGGATCAAATTGAAAACGCTGGTAGATTCGCTTCAGGTGCGGATGCAAGCACTGGAAAAACGGGAAGCCAAGCTGAGCCAGCAGGAACGGGACGAGTATCAGTCACTCCTGAAACGGCTGGTCCGGGAACAGGGGAAGCTGGTGCGGATGATCGAAAGCAGGCCTGAACGGACGACGCCCGCATTCTCCCGAAGCCGGGATGAGTATGACCGCGCCGTCGACCGGGCGGAAGCGGAACGGATTCGTGAACACGATATCCAGGTGAGTGAGGCTGGAAAAGCCGAACTGGTCCATGCCAGGGAATTGGCCCGTCAGGAAGAATTCATCGCACAGAAGGAACTACTGAAGGCGGCGCGTGAACGGGAACTCCTCCTGAAGGCGGAGGCAGAATGGAAGCAAAAACAGGTGGAATTAGCCCACGCCCAGGAAATGGCCCTGAAGGCCAAGGATGGCGAACTGCAGCGCTACGAGGCGCGGTTGAAACGGATCGAGGTGCAATTGGCCGAACTCGCTGCCGCCTTCAAAGAGCGCCGCCCGTCGGAGAAAGTCACGGTAAAAGAAAAAGAGTAATCGACGACAGATCCATGTCGAATGGGCCCGTTCTCCGGAACGGGCCTTTTTTTTCACTTGCCGCGCTGGCGGCATGGGCCGGAAAGCGCAACCCATCTATGAAAAGAGGGAGCACGGTGGGGGCTTGTAAATGCTTTCCCCTTCCTGTACAATTGACCTTGAAACACATGGAGGAAAAGAAATGAAAGGCAATGAAAAATTGATCAAGGTACTCAATTCACTCCTGGCCGACGAATTGACCGCCATTAACCAGTACATGGTCCACTCGGAGATGTGCGATGACTGGGGATACGAAAAGCTGCATAAGGGCTTTGAAAAACGCGCCATCGACGAGATGAAGCACGCCGAGCAACTGATCGGCCGGATACTTTTTCTGGAAGGGACCCCGGTCGTTTCCACCCTGAATAAAATCGTCATCGGTGCCGATGTCCTCAAGCAGTTAAAGAACGACCATATCGCTGAAATGGGCGCCATCAAGGACTACAATGCGGCGATCAAGCTGGCCGCCGAAGTGGGCGATAACGCCACCAAGGAGATGCTCGATCACATCCTCATGGACGAGGACAAACATATCGATGATATCGAGGGTTTGCAGAGTCAAATTGAGCAGATGACGTTGCCGATCTTCCTCACCACCCAGGTCAAGGAATAGCAGGATAGAGGAACCGGGGGAGTTTATCTATTTCCCCGGACGAAGGGAGTCGATGAGGATCTCCTCGATCTCACCGCGGTGGTTTCCGGGATCAAGGTAGCAATCGAGCAACCGCTCGTGGGGGAGCGCCTCGATCCGCTCGTTCATCAGGTTGATGGCCCGGATATTGATCGCGACCGCTCTGGCCACCGGCATTCGCTCCGGGTTGATGTCGATGCCGAAAAATTCCCGATAACCGCCCATTTTCAGAGCGTACAGAAGCGCTTCGGCCTGTTGCCACTCCACCACACCGACATTCAGATCCTGGTCATAGTTACCCAGTGGCTGACTATTCCAATGGGTATGGGCCAGCCGACCTTCCACCATAGCCAGGCTGAAGGCCGCGGCGGTATCCTCGAATCCCATGCGGACATGGCCGATCTCCGGGTTCAGGCAGACCAGATGTTGCTCCCGGGACAACAAGTCTCGATTTTCCGGGTGGGCCAATTTCCGCTCGATCCGCTGGCCGGCCAGAATCCCCTCGGCGGTGGTCCGATAGATATTGTTGGGAGCCGGCTCGTAGGGTTTTGGTTCGATGGCGACGCGCACACCGGGAACCTGGTCCATTGCCTGGGCCAGGCTCTCTTCAAAGTGGTTCCACATCAAATTGAAGGGGGTGCCCAATGGATAGGTGTACCCGTCGATCCCCGGCCATGATATGGCGACCCGGGCGCCGCTTTCCCTAACCAGTTTCAACCCGTCGACAGCGATCTGAATGGCTTTCTTGCGGATACGCGGATCGGGATTGGAAAGCGAACCGAATTCGAAATCGCGGTCGAAAAAGTGGGCGAAGGGGACGCCTACCAGTTTGATCCCGCAGTCCCGTTCGAGTTTTTGGTACAAGTCGAGGTTGTCGAAATTCACCTCGTCGGGGTAATGGGCTTCGATGCCGGTGACACCGATACCGGCCATCTCTTCAGCCATCTGCAACCGCTCTTTGATCGATTTTTCCGGAACATAGCGATCGTGGAAGCGGCCGCCGCCAGGGGCGAAATACCAGATGCCTACGGAAAACTGTGGTTGCAGGCTAAAATCTCGCATATGGGCGAGGAGTTCGTCGCGGTTGCGGATCCGTTGCTGGTAGGTCAGATCAATCGGTTTTGTCTGGCGATTTTCCTTGGGGATCAAGGCTTCCTCTCCTCCAACTCCCGATAGCGGGTCAGCAGGGTGTCGATCACCGGTCGGTTTTCGGGCAGGGGGGACGACCGGGTCGTTTCATCGACCCGGACAAATATCCGCGCCGCGTCCTCATAGGAGAGGTTCAGGAGGTGGCGGGCTCCGCTGACGGCGCAGCCCAGGGGAGCGGCGTAATCGGCATGGTGGATGGCATAGGTCGGGGTCTGGAAGACGTCGGCGATCAATTGCCGGAGAAAGTTGTTTTGGGCGCCGCCGGCGGCGATGCACAGGGTATCGGTCTGCCGGAGGTGCCGGGAATGGAGCCTGAGAGAAAGCGCCTGGGAGATATGCAGAGCGCGAATATTGGCGATGTCATCTCCTTCAGCCATTTGGTCGCGGATAATGCCGCGATTGCGGAGGGGCACCGATTCGGAGAAGAGGTAGGGAAGCATCAGTTTTTCATCGGGATGGAGAAAAGCGGTGCCGGCCTTATGGAGATACAGTTGCCAGTAGTCTGGAGTGACCTCCTGGATGGGATCGGGAAGAATGTAGCGGCGGATGAACAGATGGTGCACCTTGCCGCCGTTGCTGATGACACTCAATCCCATGACCCGGCCCGGCGTATAACCGAACAGATTGTATTCACCGGTCGGCGACGGTTCGTTGGCCTCCATGATCCCGTTGACCGTATAGCTGCTTCCCAGAGAGATGGTGGTGGCGCCTCCGCAACCGAGCAGGGTGGCCGGGTTGTCCCCGGTTCCGGCCAGTATGATCGCCGTCTTCGGCAATCCGTATTTTTTCGTGAAATAGGTCTGGATCGTCCCGAGCGGTTGGTCATAGTGGGTCATGGAACCGGTTTTTCCGGTGATCGAGTCGCTTCCGCCGAGGTTGAGATAGGCGTCGACCGCGGTCAGAGCCCGGGGATGCCAGCCCGGCTGTTCGATATCGATGTGATTCCAGTTGGTTCCCCAACCATCCCCGGTATCGACCGGGGCCGGTTCGCCGAGGAGAAGCGAGGTCAGAAACGAGCTGAGGAGTTGAATGTGAGCGGTTTGCCGATATTCGGGCGGAGATTCCCGCCCCCATTTCATGACCTGGGCGGCGGGAAAGCGGAGTTCGGCCTGGTTGCCGGTGATCCGGGCGGCCCCGCCGTCTCCTTCCAGATACTGATCGATGAATTCGATCTCCTTCTTCGTCGAGCGGTCTTCCCAGATGGGAACCGTCGCTCGGGTCAGGCTTTTTTCCACCTGTTCCAGCAGAGAAAGCCCGGGGTCAAGGTTCCGCAATCGGTCCCGGAATGTCTGGTCGGTACAGATGGTGCAATGCTGCATGGCGTCAATCTTGACGGTGCCGATACGGCTCAGATCGGCTCCGCTGCCTTGCAGCATCAGAAAAATGGCATCGACCGCCTCCAAGAGAAGGCGCGGTGAGGTATGGCGGATTTCCGAGTTTCGGTGTGGAAGCACCCCTTCCCGGGTACCGTATTCGGGAAACCGGTCATCATAATTGAACTTTCCCGTGTGGATCACTTGCGCCGACTTCAGGTCGAGCAAGACCGCTTTCACCGACTGGGTACTGAATTCAATTCCGAGTGTCAGCATCGGCATCTCCTTTCTTCACCGCTCATTGTCCTCCCATCAGCCCGAGAAATAGATGTAAGCGACGATGATCATCAGGAGGACGAGCACCGAAGCGATCATGTCGGCTCGGTTCCAGGAGGCGCGAGACTCCCGGCGGTGCTCGGCCGTGGTGGTGGCATAAGTCAATCCGCTGATTTTCTCATAGGCAGGGGGCGCGGTCAGGTAGCTGACCACGACCATGACCAGGACACAGACGATGAAGATGAACAGACTGTAGTACTGAAAGAATATATTGTTGACGATCCAAAGAAATGATCCCCGGGCATAGGCGAACCCCGATCCCAGCTTCACCGGTGTGTCGACCAGGAGGCGGAATATTCCCAGTGCAAAGCCGGTCAGCAGGGCCGCCAAAGCTCCGTGGCGATTCAGACGTTTGTAGAACACCCCCAGAAAGAAGACCACGAAGATGGGTGGCGCCAGATAGGATTGCACGCCCTGGAGATAATCGTACAGGCCCTTTCCCCCTCTGATGATAGGGATCCAGGCCAGCCCGATCAAGACCATGACCGAAGTCGCCAGACGGCCGATCCAAACCAGCCGTTGCTGATTGGCCATCGGGCGGAGGCGCTGGTAGAAATCGATGGTGAAAAGAGTGGAGCAGGCATTGAAGACTCCGGCCAGGGAACTCATCAGGGCGGCGAGCAATCCGGCCACGACCATCCCGCGGATGCCTACGGGAAGGACGTGGGCAACCAACAGGGGAAAGGCTTTCTGGGCGTTTTCCCGGATCACTTCCCCTCCGGATCCGGTCAACTCCTGGGTCAGAGCCGGTACCTGCCCGCTCTTGGCCAGGGCGAGGGCGATCATCCCGGGGATGATGAAAATGAAAACGGGAAGAAGCTTCAGTAAGGCGGCGGCGATCGACCCGCGTCTGGCTTGGCGCTCGTCGGGAGCCCCCAGGACGCGTTGGACGATATACTGGTCGGTGCACCAGTACCAGAGGCCGATGATCGGTGCGCAGAACAGCATGCCCAACCAGGGGTAATTGTCGTTGAAATACCAGGCCATCTGTCCCGCTTCCTTGACCGGGGCCCAGGTTCCCGCCACTCCGTGCGGGACCAGGGGTTTCCACAGGTTGAACATGTCCGGCCCCAGGATGGTGCGGAGTTGTTCCCACCCCCCGAGCGTTTTGAGCCCGAATACGGTGAGCAGAATGGCGCCGATCACCAGGATGATGGTCTGCAGGGCTTCGGTATAGGCGACCGCCTTCAACCCGCCAACGATGGTATACAACCCGGTCAATACGATGACCAGGATGGAACCGATCCAGAAACTGTCCAGGCCCCAGAGGTTCATTTCGGGAAGCAGGACGCTGAAAACGACGCCGCCGGCAAAGATGCCCACGGCTATTTTGGTGAGGATATAGGCGACAAGGGAGATGACCGATAGCACGGTCCGGCAGGTCGGCGAAAATCGCCGTTCCAGGAATTCCGGCATGGTGAACACCCGTGAGCGGAGATAGAACGGCACCATAACCCAGCCCAAAACCAACAGACACCAGGCATGCAATTCATAATGGGCCATGGCGACACCGTCGGTGGCTCCCGATCCGGCCAGGCCAACCAGGTGTTCGGAACCGATGTTGGAGGCAAAAATGGAGGCGCCGACAATGAACCAGCCGAGGTGGCGGCCGGCGAGAAAATAATCGGCGGAGGTGACCTTGCTTTTCCGGATCACCCACCAGGCCAGTCCCAAAATCACCAAAAAATAGCCGGCCACGATCAGCCAGTCGATGGTGGTCAGTATTTTCATGTTTTCCTCCTCACATTATATCCGATCCGCTTCAAGAATGACATCGGCTGCGAAGAATGATTTCCCAGGGGTTGTTTCCGGGAAACGGGCATGAGGCGGTCGCATGTGTGAGGCTCATCGGGATACCAGGTGCACGACTCCGAATTGAACGGCACCGGGTGAGGATCCAGCGAGAACGATCGACTCTTTCCCGGTTTCCCGGGCATAGCGGGCGGCGATCTCCTGAACGGCGGGTCCGGCACCCCTACGTCCCAGTACGGCCACGGTGCCGCCACTGCCGCCTCCGGTGATCTTGGCGCCGAACAAACCGTGTTCGGGGCCCGCTTCCTGCACCAGGTCGACCAGCCGGTCGGTCCCGTCGCTTCCCAGTCCGCAGGCGGTGTAGCTCGCATGGGATCCGGCCATGATCGCACCCAGGCCGGCCAGCGATTCGTCGGTGTGGGGTTGCCGCTCCAGCAGGCGCAGAAAATCTTCCACCCGTTCCCTTTCCAGAATGGGATGGGCGGTGGGTTGCCGCACGGTATAGATCCGTTCAGGGTCGACCTGGGTGACGGGGTCGGTGATCCCCTGAAATCTCTTGATAAATTCGTCTCCGGAGATCGTTTCGGGAAGTCGGTCCCGGTATCGCGATATCCAATCCTTAACCGAGATGTTGGCCAGGTATCCGTTCCAAAGGTGGTCGGCGATCTGTACTTTACCGTCATTCACGGCGGTGACCGGCAGTCCCTCCATGGCGGCGATCATCCGGTACCCCATGAAGGCTCCGGTGCGGACCAGGCCGTACTCGCTGCCGGAGACGGCATGGCGGATAGCCGAATCGATCCCCCAAACCTCGATCCCGGGCGGCAAGGGGATATTTCCCAGGCATCGATCGGGCTGGCAGAGGAGCTTCAGGAGACGCCCCTCTTCCCCGCAGGCCGAGGTCATCTGGTCCATGATGCCGCAGGGGGCGCCGACCACCTGGTTTTCCACGATCTGGCCGTATCGCGCCAATTGCCCCGTTGTCAAGGGGATTTCAAGGAGAGCGGCGATCGCCGATATGACCGCCACTTCCAAGGCGGCTGAGGAACCGACTCCCTTTCCGGTCGGGACATGGGAGTGGATCCACAAGCGGATACCCGGGTTGGCATGTGCGCCCGATTCCGCGGCGAGCACGGCCATCCCTCCGGCCACGTAGGCGAACCAGCGGGCATCGAAGATCCGTTCGAGCCGCTCCTTGATCCGGGAGTATCCGGTCGTCGTCAGGGCGCTGCCGAGCTCGGCGATGGGGATTTCCGCCTGCGCCAGTTCCCCGAAAGATTCGGCAGCGGTACTGAATGCCACCAAGCTGGGTTGCGGGCACTCCTGGGCCGCCACCAGGGTGGCGACGGCCAGAGGCAGTTCCAGGACCAGCGATCCGGAATAATCGGCGATCCCGCCCATCAGGTCGAGCCGTCCGGGGGCACGGGTGATGAGCAAGGGGCGGTCGGAGGCGAAGAAGGGGGAGGATTCGATCTGGGCCAGGAATTCTTCGATATCGGGCCGTCTATCGGGAGAGGGGGAGAGAGGCTGCCAGTTCACCGCTTCATCCTGCCAGGGATGTATTCCCGGAGCAGTCGCTGCAATTCGGGAAACACCTGGTCGGCGATGGTCCGGTTGGCGAAGCCCACCCAGGAACAATCGTACTCGACTTCCAGGGGGTAGCTCAGGGGCGTCCCCTCCGGGGTGGTGACGAGGACTCCCACCTCCCGGGCGATCAGTTCGGTGCAAAGGTCATAGGGGTGGCAGCAGAAGACAGGGAGATTGCGACTGACCAGCAGAGGTTTGACCAGCGCACGCAGGTCGGCCTGCCAGCGGTCGTGCCCGACCATCAATTCGTACAGTTGCCCGCCCGTTGAAATATATTGGTCCTCGAAGGTCAAGGCCCGATTCGGCTCGTGAACAGGAAGCAGGCGGAAGGCCAGGGCGTCGTCGATCTCAGCCAGCAGCCCGCGGGCTCCCGGGAAAAACCGGGAGATTCCGCCGAATCCCTGGGCGATCGATTTTGCCCGGGAGGGTTGGATGACAAGCGATTGCACCTGGCCGGTGAACCGGTGCAACCGTTCGCCCCGGACCCCGGCTCCGCAGAAAGCCCAGAGAGAGTCGCACAGGTGCTGCTTCTGCAGGGGGATCTCGGTCTGGACGGCGATCTCGATATCTGACAAATTGGTGGCATGGCCGCGGTTTGGTGCGACGCCGGTCAGGATCCAGGCCGGTCGTTTTTGCACCATCAGGCCCCGGGTGCCGTCGATGGGATCGACCATGATGACGATTTCCGTCTGGTCGATCGGAAGACCGGGCGGGAGTGTGATTCGGCCCGTCTGCCCCAGGCCTTCGGCCACGATCAGGCAGGGCCACTCGGCGGCGATGGTTGCAAATCCCTTTAACAGAGACGCTTCCGAGATATGGTCGATGCGGAAGATCGTGTCGCCTCCGGCGCTGCCGACCACCTCGGCCAATTCCTCCGGGGATTGCTCGGCGCAGGCGGAGAGAACCGTATCCCGAATGGCAGCGTGAACCGAGCGGATAAGCGCCGCCAGCCGTTCCCGTTCCCGGATCATGGAGTCGGAGCCTCCTCCCGGTAATGATGGGTGCTCAGAGACTTCAGTTCTGTCGCCTTCATCTCCGGGGAGGTATCGCTCAGGAAATTGCCGCCGCCGATTTCGGGGCCGGCGAGATACTTGATCAAGTTGGGCTGGCGCAGGGGCGGATGAAAGGCGATATAAAAATGGAAGTCGCGATAATCAGCGCCATCGGTCGGGGCTTGGTGGAGCGGCATGACATAGGGGAAGTGCATCCGCCAGAGGTTGTCGAACCGGATGGTAACATCCTTCAGGGCCCGGGCCAGAGACTCGACCTCGACCGTGGAGAGTTCCTGACAGTGAGCGACCGAACGCTTGGGAGCGACATAGACCTCATAGGCATAACGGGCGAAATAGGGGACGAAGGCGATGGTCTGTTCATCTTCGTATAAAATCCGCCGTCCGTCGACCTGCTCGGCGGCGATGATCGCCTCAAACAGGGGCCGGCCGTGATCGCGGAGATGGTTCCGGGATGCTTCGGCTTCGACCTCGATGGTCTTGAATACGAAATTGGTGGCATACACCTGTCCATGGGGGTGGGGGTTGGATACACCGACCAACTCGCCCTTGTTTTCGAAGATGAGAACATGGTTGACCTCGGGGCGACACCCCAGGTCACGGGTCTCCTGTTGCCAGACCTGGATCACCTCCGTGATGGCGTCGACCGGCATCTCGGCCAGGGTGAGATCGTGTCGGGGAGAGTAGCAGATCACCCGGGCCAGCCCGTCGGCGCGGCGGTTGCGATAGGGAGGGGGAACCGGTTCCAGGCGATCGGGCGCATCTGTACCCACACAGGGGTGATCGTTATCGAAAACGAACGTCCGGGGGTAGTCGGGGTTCCGGTTGCCGTTGATACGAAGATTGCCGGGGCACAGAGAACAATCGGGCTGATAGGTCGGTGCCGGTGTACCGGTGATGGCCACCGATGCTCCCACCCAGGGCCGATTCTGGCGGTGAGCGGCGACGATCACCCACTCCTGGCGCAACGGGTGCCAGCGCTCTTCCCAATGCCCGGTTTCGCTCATATCATCCTTTTCCGTATCCGCAGGGATGGTGAAGGTGCCATTCCCAGGCATTGGAGATGATCGAACGCAGATCAGAGTGGCGGGGGGACCAGCCGAGTTCGGATTGGATCTTTTCGGCTGAAGCCACCAGGATCGGCGGATCACCGGAGCGGCGTGACCCCCGTTCGACCGGGATGGAATGACCGGTCACTTGACGGACCTGTTCGATCACTTCGAGATTGCTGAACCCATGGCCGGTACCGAGGTTGTATATGCGGCTGGACCTGGCGATCGCATCCAGGGCCAGGATATGAGCCTGGGCCAAGTCGAGAACGTGGATGTAATCACGGATGCAGGTGCCGTCGGGAGTGGGGTAATCGTCGCCGAACAGCGTGAATCGATCACCGCGGCCCAAGGCGATGCCGAGCAGAATGGGAATGATATGGGTTTCGGGGTCGTGATCTTCACCGAACCGATGACTGGCCCCGGCAGCATTGAAATAACGGAGGCAGGCGAAGCGCAGGCCATGTATCCGTTCATACCAGTTCAGGATGCGTTCGATGATATGCTTCGATTCTCCATAGGGTGACCCGGGACTGAGGGTGGCCGTTTCGGTGATCGGCATCTGGTCCGGCTGGTCGAAGAGGTTGGCGGTCGATGACAGGATGAACTGTCCGGCACGGTGGCGGAGCATCGTCTCCAGGAGATTGACGGCTTGAGAGACGTTGTCCCGAAGATAGAGGGCTGGTTTTTGCATCGATTCCCCGACCAGGGTGCGGGAGGCGAAGTGGACCACCGATTCGATTCCGGGATGCTTGCAGAACAGCGTTTCGAGAGCGTCGCGGTCGTCCAGATCGCCAATGACCAGTTCGGCATCGGAGCAGACAGCCTGGCGGTGTCCCTGGCTCAGGTTATCGAAGACGACGACTTCATGACCGGCCTGGAGCAGCGATTCCACAGTGATCGAGCCGATGTAGCCGGCACCTCCGGTAACGAGAATCTTCATGAAGGGCTCCTCCGGACGTCACGTTTCCGCTTGATGTATCGCTTTCTGATGGGCATCATACAGATTTCATACCGGATCGAGCGAAAAAAGTCAATACCTGAACGTGCAAAAAAAATGCGCGAAAATAATTTAATCGCTCAAATAGATTGACATTTTTAGTTGATCCCGGTATAAAATCGATCATGAAAAAACGTGCTTCCCGTGGTGAATTGATTTTGCAGGAGTTGTTTCAAAATAAGAGAGTTGCCGTAGATGAATTGAGCCGCCGGTTCGGTGTCAATGCCTCCACCATCCGCCGTGACCTTGAAGCCCTGGAGAAGAAGAACCTGCTACAACGGATACACGGCGGAGCCCTGCCCGTGGATATACTCAGTTACAGCGGATACAGTGAGAGATTGACCTTTCAGGAGAATATGCAGCGGGGACTGGAGGAGAAACAGGCCATTGCCCTGGCCGCCGTCCGGATGCTGTCCCCCGGAGAGAGCATCGCCCTGTCTCCGGGTACCACTACGACAATATTGGCCCGAACCATACGGCAGATGCAACTGACCCATTTGACGGTGGTAACCAATGCAGTGAATATCGCCATGGAACTGGCAGGGCTGTCCGACTTGACCCTGGTGGTCACGGGGGGGTTGCTCCTGTCCGACTTTTTTGCACTGGTCGGACCCATCGCCGAACAAGGCCTGGGGCAAATGTATGTCGACAAGGCCTTCATCGGCGTCACCGGGTTGAGCCTGGAGCATGGATTGACCGGGCCGAACCAGTTGGAAGCCCTTACCTACCGGGCTACCCTGCAACAGGCCAGGCAGGTGATCCTCCTGGCTGATCACAGAAAACTGGAACAGGTCGCCCTCTATTCCATCGCCCCTTTGGACAATGTTCATGTCCTGATCACGGATAAGGGCGCCTCAAAACCCATACTGAAAGCGGTCGAGAAGCTGGGAATCAACGTGGTGGTCGTCTGAAGGTCAGTGCCCTTCGCCGCGGATCATGGCGGTGCCGTGCACCATGATGCCGGCCAGCAGGCGGGTACAGAAGCGGGCCCCTTTCTCCGATCCCGGCAGGTTGACGATGATCGTCCGCCCGCGTTGGCCGCAGCAGCCACGGGAAAAGACGGCGTGGGGGGTCTCCTGCAATGATGCAGTGCGCAGCCAGTCGGCGATTCCCGGGATTTCCCGTTCACAGACGAGGCGGGTGGCCTCGGGAGTCAGGTCGCGGGGGGAGATGCCGCTGCCGCCGGTGGTCAGGATCCAGTCGAAATCGGAACGAAGACGAAGTTCCTTTTCGATGAAGGGGAGGTCGTCGGGAACCAGGGCGGTTTCGAGGTGAGCATCCGGAAAAGCCTCCTGAAGGATTTGGACGACTGCCGGGCCGGAACGGTCGGCGTATTCACCCCGGCTGGCCCGGTCAGATACGGTAATCACCGCGATCTTGAGCATGGATGATCCCTCCTTTCAGCACCCGCGCGAAAACCCCTTCCCGTGGCATGATGCAGTCGCCCGCCTGGTAAAAGATGGCGCACGGCGTCCGGCATTCTTTGCCGATCTGGGTGATCTCCAGTTCGGTGGCACCGATGGAGATATGCGTTCCGATGGGTATTTTCGTCCAATCGATGCCGCGAGTAACGATGTTTTCCCCGAAGGATCCGGGACCGACCTTTAGCCCTTTATCTCGCATTCGTTCGATCGCCTCGGCGGCCAAAAAAGAGATCTGGCGATGCCAGGGGCCGGCGTGGGCGTCACCGGCGATCCCGTGGCCGGCGAGCAGTTCCGCTTCCGGCACCGGTATCTTGGCTGTTCCTTTTTTCTTGGATATGTTGATCGATTCAATTTGAAATGTCATCTTTGGTTTTTTCCTGGAGTTGGATTTGGGTGATGATCATGGCGTGATCGACGGCTTTGCACATGTCGTAGATGGTCAGCGTCGCAACCGCCACGGCGGTCAATGCCTCCATCTCCACACCGGTGCGGCCATCGCATATGGCACGCGACTGGATGCGGATGCCGTCCTCCTGCAGGGTGAAATCGACGTGGACGGCATTGAGAGGCAGGTTGTGGCAGAGCGGGATCAGTTGTGCCGTCTGCTTGGCCGCCTGGATCCCGGCGATGCGGGCCGTGCCCAGGACATCGCCCTTACTCATCTGGTTGGCGCGGATCAGGTCGAGCGTTGCCGGTTGCAGGGCGATCTTCCCCACGGCCACGGCCTGCCGGTGGGAGAGTGGTTTGCCGCTGACATCGACCATTTTCGCTTTTCCCTGTTCGTCGGTATGACTCAGTTTCATTTATCCTCCGATTTGCCAGTTTTGACGGTTGTCACACCAGTTCCCGCGCGGGGGTTTGCTCAGGATCGCCTCGCGGAGACTACGTTCCGGATCGTTCAGTTCGACGCGAATCTCCTCGTTCGAAAAGAGGCAGGCCTTCAACATGCCGTCGGCGGTCAGACGGATGCGGTTGCAGGAGCGGCAGGGGAGAGGACGTTCAGCCTCGTAGGTGGGGCGGATACTGGCGGCGGTATTCAACTGATAGTGACGGATCCGTTGCAGCACCAATCCTTTTTCCCGGCAGAAGGACTTCATGGCGGGGACATCGGTCTCATTGACTCCGGGGATGAGGACCATGTTGATCTTCAGCGGTTGAAATCCGGCGCTGATCGCAGCATCGATTCCGGCTAACGCTTCGGTGAGAGAGCCGATGCGGGTCAGGTGTCGGTACCGGTCGGGATCGAGGGTGTCGAGGGAGATGTTGATCCGATCAAGTCCCGCTTCCCGCAGTTCCGGGGCGAAACGGGGGAGGAGCAGGCCGTTGGTCGTCAGAGCTACCTCGCTGATCCCGGGTACCGCCTTCAACGACCGGACCAGCCGGTGCAGGTGGCGGCGCACCAGGGGTTCGCCCCCGGTCAACCGGATCTTCTCGATCCCCAGGCGGGCGGCGGCGCGGGCGATATCGGTGATCTGTTCGTAGGAGAGGATCTGGGCATGGTCGAGGAGGCGGACCCCCTCCTCGGGCATACAATAGGTACAACGCAGATTGCAGCGGTCGGTGACCGAAATCCGCATGTAGGTGATGGAACGGTCAAATGAGTCGAGCATGAACCGTGGTTCCCGCAGCGATTTCCCCGCTCCCGGCCGGAATGGTAAGAATGGCGTCGGCCCCGGTCAGGGCATGCAGATGGGCCGATCCATGATAAGTGACGGGATATATGCCATCGTTTTTGACGGCAACCGGCGCGAAAAAAGTACGGGTGGCGTCCTTCCGGACCACCGGTTCCCGGAGGATCCCCTGGACCAGGCGCGGAATCCAGCGGTGCCCGGCCATGCGGAAGATGAGTGGTTTGATGAACATTTCGAAGATCATGAAGGTGGAAACGGGATTGCCCGGCAATCCGAAGACAAACCGCCCCCCGCTGCGGCCGAAGAGGGTCGGCATCCCGGGTTGAACGGCCACCTTCTCGAACAGGATTTCGACCCCAGACTCCTTCAGCACGGCCGGGACATAATCGAAATCCCCCGCTGACACGCCGCCGGAGAGGATTAGCAGATCGACAGCCAACAGATGCCGGGCGACCGCAGTGCGGATGGCTTCGGGATCGTCGGGAACAGATTCCTCGGATTCGACACGGGCTCCCGCAGTGGCGATCTGGGCGGCCAGTGAAAAACGATTGCTGTTGTAAATCTTTGCCGGTTCCAGGGGTTCACCGGGGAGCAGCAGTTCCGATCCGGTGGTGATCACGGCCAGGCGCGGCCGGCAAAAAACGGCCAGGCGGGGGATGCCCAGGGAGGCGAGAAAGGCGATGTGAGAGGGTTGGATCCGAATGCCCTTTTCCAGGACAAGGTCTCCCGCATGGAGGTCCTCGCCGCGGGGGATGATGTTCGATTTTTTCTCCGGGCGGAGAAAACGGACACACCCTTCCTCTTCCTCGCTCCATTCCCGGCGGACCACATGGTCGGCCCCGTCTGGAACCATGGCGCCGGTCATGATCCGGGCGCATTCCCCGAAACCGATCGACTGTTCTGGGACCTGTCCGGCGGCGATGGTGGCGGTGATCGTCAGCCAGGAGGCCGGGTCATCGTTGTGGCACGCGAATCCGTCCATAGCCGCTTTCGCAAAGGGGGGGATATCGATCGGAGAGGTGATGTCAGCGGCCAGGATCCTCTCCCGGCAGTCAACCAGGGGGACCTCTTCGCCGCTGGGAAAAACGGGTTGCGCCTGGAGGATTTGTTCCGCTCGTTCAAAGGATATCGTCGACGGGGTTGTCCGTGTCAAGCTCGCTCCGTAACTTTGGGTACCGGTGTTTTTCGACATATCGGAAATTCTTATCATAACAAAAACGACTGGGGAGGTCAAATCCATGCCGATTGTGGTACAATCACCGCATGAGGCGAAAACGACCGGCGGCCGGTTCCCCCAAGGAGTCCCCCGACCACCATTTTCTCCTCCCCCCGCCCGAAACATCCGACGATGAGACAAAAAAATTCCTCAACCGGCTCGTTCAGGAATGGCGGGTCACCCTCGATTCCCTGGCTGACTGTGTATTTCTTGTCGACCGGGAGGGATTCGTCCGGCGCTGCAACCGCGCCTTCACCGGTTTCCTCAGCCTCGATTTTCCCCAGATCATCGGACAGGATTGCCGTCGCCTGATCCCCGAACTGGCCATTTTCCTTGCCACACTGCCCGAGCGGACCGGGCGGTTGATGAAGGTAGTGCCATTGAGGGGCCGTTGGCACCGGGTCGCTGCCGATCCCCTGTACGAGGCGGAACAACGGATCCGCGGCTGGACCTTCATCCTGACCGACATTCATGAGCAGCGGCTGATGGAAGAGGAGCTCCGCTCGAGCGAGGAACGGTTCCGGCTCCTCTTCGAATCGGCGCCCGTCGGTATCGCTCTCTCCCGCGGACAGCATCTCCTATATGTCAACCCCGCCTGCCTGCAGATGTTCGGGTATCGGTTCGCTTCCGACGTTCATGGTACCCGATTTTGGAAATACATCGTTTACCCGGGGCGGACCCAATTCCGGGAGATCATCGCTCGCCTGAACCAGCCGTCTTCGCGCGGTTTCTCACTCGACCTGACCGGCAGAAATTCCAAGGGAGGCGTGTTTCCCATCCATGTCGAACTGTCCCAGTTCTTTCTCTCCGACGGACCGGCGGTCATGGCTTTCATCATCGACCTTTCGGAGCGGCAACTCCTGGAGGAGCGCCTGGCCCAGTCTCAGAAAATGGAGAGTCTCGGTCAACTCGCTTCCGGTGTGGCTCACGATTTCAACAACATCCTGACCGGTATCGTCGGCTATGCCGACTTGGCGCTGGTCAGCGTCCATCAGCCTCACCCCCTCTATGATGCCATCCACCGCATCCGCCTGCTCGGCGAACGGGCATCATCGATCACCAAGAAATTACTCGCTTTTTCCCGCAAACAGGTTCTGGAACCGAGGCACCTGAACCTCAACCTGATCATCACCGATCTCCTGAAGCTGCTTGGAAAAACCCTGGGCGAAACCATCGAAATCGAGTTTCTCCCCGCTCCCGATCTGAAATCGGTATATGCCGATATCTCCCAGATGGAGCAGGTCCTGATGAACCTATGCCTCAATGCCCGCGATGCCATGGCGCATGGGGGACGGTTGGTCATCCGGACCGAAAACCGTCTGCTCGCTCCTCACCATCTGCCGACCGAAAGCGAGGCCCAACCCGGTTCCTTTATTCTCCTAGAGGTTGCCGATACCGGCTTGGGGGTCCCGAAGGAATTGCTCGGGAAGATATTCGAACCCTTTTTCACCACCAAGGAAGCGGGGAAGGGGACCGGACTCGGCCTGGCCATGGTTCATGGCATCATTTTGCAACAGGGAGGATTCATCGAGGTGGAGAGCGATCCCGGCCGCGGTGCCTGCTTCCGGATCTTTCTCCCCGTAGCTGAAGGTAGCGATGCCGCCCAACTGACCGACCATAAGGCCACCTTTTCGGGAGGTGACGAGACGATCCTGATCGTCGAAGATGATCCCGATGTTCTTGAATTGATCGTCACCATCCTCGGTGATTTGGGGTATCGGATGATTTCGGCGAGTGACGGAGAGACCGGACTACGGATTTTCATGGAAAGGCAGAAGGATATTGCCCTGGTGATCACCGATGTGGTCATGCCGCGCATCTCGGGGAAACAGCTGCAGGAAAGGATATTGGCGCTGAACCCTTATGCCCGGGTGCTATTTATCAGCGGCTATACCGCCAATGAATTCCCGCAAATGGGGGGTGGTGAAGGGATCGACTTTTTGTCGAAACCCTTCACACCGACTCAACTCGGGGCACGCGTACGGGAAATACTGGACGGAAAATGAGCGTTTTTATTATTCGTAGCGCAACGCTTCGATGGGATTGAGGGATGCCGCCTTGCGAGCCGGGTAGAAACCGAAAAAGATCCCGACCAGGCCGGCAAAACCGAAGGAGAGGGTGACTGTCATCGGCGTGATCAGGGTCTGCCAATTGGTGGCGGCCTTTACGATATAGGTCGCGAGTATGCCGATCATGATGCCGATGAATCCCCCCGATAGCGACAGGGTAACCGCTTCGATGAGGAACTGGGTGAGGATGTCGGAACCGCGGGCGCCGATGGCCATACGGATGCCGATCTCTCGTGTCCGCTCGGTTACCGAGACCAGCATGATGTTCATGATGCCGATGCCGCCGACCATAAGTGAGATGCCGGCAATGGAGGCGAGGAGGACGGTCATGGTCTGGGTCGACTCGGCGGCTAGATTGGCGAACTCGGTCTGGTTGCGGATGGTGAAATCGTCGTCTTCACCTTCTTCAATCCGGTGTGATTCGCGCAGGACGGTGCGGATTTCCTCCTGGGCCCGGTCCATCGCCTTCAGTGATTGGGCCCGGCAGAGAAACTGACCGATGCGCCGGGGACCATGCCCGCCCGACAATCGACTCATGACCGTTGTGAATGGAGCGATGATGACATCGTCCTGATCGGAGCCGAAAGCGCTTTGACCGCGCTCGGTGAGGACGCCGATGATCTTGAAGGGGACGTTGCGGATGCGCAGCGGCTGGCCGATTGGATCCTCCCCGTCGAACAGTTCCTTGGCAATGGTCTTGCCGATGATACAGACCTTGTTCTGGGCGCGGACATCGGTGGCCGAGTATTTTTCTCCGGAGCTCAGTTTCCAATCGCGGATGTCCAAGTAATCTTCGGAACCTCCGTAGATCGATGTGCTCCAGTTGCCGTTGCCGCCGACGATCTGGCCGCCGCTGCGAACGACCGGCGATACGGCAGTCAGGAGAGTGGTGTTTTTCCGAAGTCGATCCATGTCATCGGTCGAGAGCTCACGACCGGTGCCGGGGCCCATGTGGACCGAACCCTGGCGGGCTGCGCCGGGAAACACCATGATCAGGTTGGTACCCAGGGACGATATCTGGCTTTGGATCCGTTGTTCGGCCCCCTTGCCGATGGCTACCATGACGATCACGGCGCCCACGCCGATGATGATCCCGAGCATGGTCAGGAAGGTGCGCATCTTGTTCTTGAATATCGATTTGAACGCGACTTTGATGAGATTCTGCCATTTCATAGGTTGCCTCCCTTTTTCTTTGTCATTACACCACGGCCGTTCTGGAGATCAGCACGGGCATTGCGCTGGTCGGGGACTGCATAGTCCTTGATGACGAGACCGTCGCGGAATTCGACGATCCGCTTCGAGAAAGCAGCGATATCGTGCTCGTGGGTGACGATGAGGATAGTGATCCCCTGTTCGTTCAGCTCCTGAAAAGTAGCCAGGATCTCGACCGAGGTGCGGCTGTCGAGGTTTCCGGTCGGCTCGTCGGCAAGGATGATGGCCGGCCGGTTGACCAGGGCCCGGGCGATGGCCACCCGTTGCTGCTGCCCGCCCGACAACTGGTTGGGGTAATGATGGATCCGGTCGCCGAGCCCCACCCGTTCAAGAGCTTCCTGGGCCATTTTTTTAACATTGATGGTCTTGTCCTCGCGGTTGTAGAGGAGCGGGAGTTCGACGTTTTCCAGGGCCGAGGTGCGGGAGAGAAGGTTGAATCCCTGGAACACGAATCCAAGTTTGCGGTTGCGGATGGCGGCGAGTTCGTTCTTATCCAAATCGTTGATCTGCACCCCGTCGAGCTGATACTCTCCGGAGGTGGGCAGATCCAGGCAGCCGATGATGTTGAGAAAGGTCGACTTTCCCGATCCCGACGCCCCCATGATGGAGACGAATTCGCTTTCGTGGACGTCGAGGTTGATCCCGGCCAAAGCTGGAACCTCGATTTCGCCCGCCTGGTAGATCTTCACCAGATCTTTGGTTGCGATAACCGTATTGTTGTTTGGCATTTCGCCTTTTCTCCGTATTAGAACATCCTCATCGAGGGGCCTCGGCCCATCGGTCCGGCGGGGGTCTCCGATTCGGTGTTGATCGTCTTGATGATCTTCATTCCCTTCTTGACCTTATCCGTTTTGATTTCGGTGAACTGACCGTCGCTGATACCGGTACGGACGAAAAGGAACTGCATCTTGCCAGCTTCATCCAGGTACCAGAGCATACCGCCGTTGCGTGGCCGTCGTGCACCCTGGGCGCCGTTTCCACCCTGGCCGAATGACCCGAACATGCCGCCCATGCCGGAGCCGTTGCGCCGGGTCGCGCCGTCGGGCTGGGCTTGAGCAGGCTGTTGGCCGTTGGGTGACTGGACGCGTTCCTTCATCCGTTCCTCGAAGCTCTTGCGGATCATCGCGGTCATCTCCTCGGTGGGGCGGATACGCAGGGCGGCGTTGGCCACCTTGAGCACATCGGTGGCCTGGCCGATGATGAAATCGATGGTGGCCGTCATCCCCGGAAGGAGGATCTCTTTAGCGTTTTCAACGTTGACGACGACCGTGTAGTTTACCACGTTCGAGACGGTCTGCGGTTGCAGCCGGATCTGGCTGACCTCGCCCATGAAGGTCTGGTTCTGGTAGGTCTGGACAGTGAAACGGGCTTTCTGACCGTTCTTGATCTCACCGATGTCGCTTTCGTCGACATTGGCCTGGATCTGCATTTTCTTCAGATCATTGGCGATGAGGAACAGGGTAGGCGAGGAGAAACTGGCGGCCACGGTCTGGCCGACATCGATCTGGCGCTGGATGATGGTGCCGTCGATGGGGGAATAGATGGAAGCGTATTCGAGGTTGATCTTCGCCTTTTCCAGGTTTGAGGCCGAAGATTTGGCATTGGACTTGGCCAGGTTGAAAGCGTATTGGGCTTGGTCCAGGTCGTTCTGGGTTTTGAGGTTTTCTTCGAACAGGTATTTGGTCCGCTTCAGATCCATCTCCGCCTGTTCGCGCTGTAATTGCGCCCGGTTCAGGGCATTTTCGGCGTCGTTGACATTCTGGCGCAGGACCAGCGTGTCCAATTGAACGAGCAACTGTCCCTTCTTCACCTTGTCGTTGAAGTCGACGAAAAGTTCGGCGATCCGACCCGAAACCTGGGTTCCGACCTGGACGGTGGTGACGGCCGACAGGGTGCCGGTGGCGGATACCACCTGCTCCAGGTCGCCCTGCTCGATTTCGGTGAAGGTATATAACTCTTCCGTTTTTTCTTTGGACCCCTTGAGCAAAAAAACCGCCGCAACTACGGCGATGGTCACAACTCCGATGATGATGAATTTTTTCATTTTCTTTTTGCCTCCGGTTGTTTGTTCATATTTTCCTTGTACGAAACGTCTCAGGAAAGGTTCAACCAAGATTTGCTAACAATCTATCCTATCGTTTCTTGCACCTTTTGGCAAGAATTTTTCTTCCCGGCTCCGCCGGTTTCGGGTATAATGCCCCTTCGGGCATCCGTCATGAACATGGAATCAGCCTGCTTCCCCTGTATATTCAGCCAGATCGACCGCCTCCTCGACCATCTGCAACTACCGCGATCCGCTCGCCTCAAGGCCTGGGGAACCGTCATGAAACGGGCGGCCGGCCTGGATCCCCGGCGCTGCACTTCACCCGAGTTTGCCCAGCAATTGTCCCATGCCGCACTGCGCGGAACCGGGATTCAGGATCCATACCGGGAATTGAAAAGGATGCAGAACCGGATGGTTCGCGACCAGATCGAGTTTTTTCGCAGGCGGATCGCCGCAGATGCAGACCCTCTGCGTACGGCGGTGGTTTTTTCTCTGATGGGAAATGCCATTGACTACGGAAGCGGCACCATTCCCGAGCCAAGCCAAATCTTTCTTGATCCAGGCCAGGTGGAGCTTCGCCCCGGCGGATATAAGGCTTTCCGCTCCCGACTGGAAAAAGCGGGAACGGTTCTCCTGATCGGTGATAATGCCGGAGAAGCCGTTCTGGATGGGATTCTGATCGAAGAGATGTGCCGCCTACGTCCCGGGCTGAAGGTGACCTTCGCCGTCCGCTCCCGCCCGGCCATCAACGACGTCACCGAGGCGGATGCCCACGATGCCGGTCTCGCTTCAGTGGCGCGGATTGTCCGCTCCGGTTCTCCGGTGGCCGGCACCTTGCTGGCATACGCCACCAGATCATTCCGCACCCTGTTTCAAGGGGCCGACTTGGTGATCGCCAAGGGCCAGGGGAATTTCGAGACACTCGAGACCGAAGCGCGGGAGATTTACTTTTTATTCAAGGTGAAATGCGCCCCGATATCCCGGTTTATCGGACTGCCGGAAGGCTCCCTGGTCTTGTCCGATCGGGAGCAATTGAACCGCAGCCGATAGATAAGGAGAATGGATGAGAATATCCAATTGGCGACCCGCCCCCGGAGAGAACCTGAAACGGATCGAAGCGATCGACCTATTCAAGTTTTTCGTCCTTCTGCTCATGATCCAGGGTCATCTTTTCAGAGCCTATCTTCTCCCTGAAATCCGTAAAACCGCTTGGTGGAATATACACGAAATCCTTCACGGCGTCGTTGCCCCCGGATTCCTCTTTTCGGCGGGATTCGCCGCTTTCCTGGCCTTCGCTAAAAAGAAGGAGCATTATCTGACGATCGGCAAGCCTTTCTGGAAACGGCTGCGCCGCATTCTCTTCTTGGTCTGGTGCGGGTACTGGATCCATTTCCCCTATCTCTCTCTGCGCAAGGCCCTGAGTGGATTTGTGGATGGATCGGTTCCCGCCGCCATGGCGGTCGATATCCTCCAGTGCATCGGTGTCTCGCTGATCATATTCCTTTTGTTGGGGCTGATTCTGCGCAAAGACCTCCTGGTCGCCGCCTTTTCCTTGGGTCTGGCGATGCTGTTTTTCCTGCTCCCCCTGACCGTCCAGGATATCGGCGGTCATTTCGCCTTTCGCGCCTATTTCGATTACCGGATATCGCTCTTTCCGCTCTTCCCCTGGGCCGGATATCTGTTTACCGGAATTGTGGTGGCTTATGTCTACCTCCATCTCCGCATCGACCTGTTCTTTCGGCTACTGGCCGTGGCGGGCACTCTCATGTTTCCCTGGGTGTTCCTGACCAAGCCCCAGTTCTGGAAACTGGAGATGACCTGGCAGGGGACCTGCCAGAAACTTGGCTGCGTATTTCTACTCCTGGCCTTGAGCTATTTTGTCGTTTCCCGCTGGAAGAACAAGGGGATCGACCTGCTCAAGGAGGCAGGGAGTGAATCGCTTTATGTCTATATCCTCCAGAATTTCATCATCTTCGGCTCCCTGTACGGCCAGGGAATGCGACCGCGGTTCCAGGACAGCCTCGGCGTAGTGGTGGCGACGGGATTATTCCTTCTCGTCCAGGCGGTGATCTTTGCCACGGCTATCGTCTATGGGCGTATCAAGAAGAACCGGCCGCTTCTGTGGCGCATCGGCTTTGTCGTGTTCTGGCTCGGATTCAGCCTCTATATCCTGTTCCGGCCTCATTGAGCCAAAACGGGCACTGCATTGCTGTGCCCTTATGCAGAGCGACCTGATGATCCAGACCGATGGCGACGGGCCGGAAATGAAATGAATTGTTTTTAGGAGACATCTTCCGGTTTTTATGCCATAAATATTGACACCCCGCTAGGAGAGATACGATGGCGAAAAAAGCAAAGTGTGATTCCCCGCCAGCGAGCTATATGGGAACTCCGGGTTCAGCCAAGGCAACGGCATCGGTGCTGACCCAGAGGGAGATCAAAGGTGAGCCGACACCGCGGGTCAGGCGCCTGCGTGATCTTTACCTGAATACCCTTTCATCAGCCTCGAACGAATTTCCCTATTGGTACACCCGGACCTATCAGGGACTGGACAACGAGGTTCCCGTCGTCCGGCGAGCCATGGCTCTGAAGGAGGCTTTTGCCCATCTGACCCCGGTGATCTATCCGGGGGAGAAGATCGTCATGGGCAAGGCTGCGTTTTACCGGGGGTCGTTTCCGATGCCCTGGCTCTCCGAGGGATACTACATGGCCCGCGAGGATGATCTCTACCGGGCCGCATTGGCGCGGGGCAGCGCCAGTGCCGATGAGCTCTCTTCCATTGGCGGTGGTGGCGGCAATGTCACCAAGGATTTCGGACCGGTGGTTTCCATTGCCGGCAAATTCGGCGTCCGCTGCGAGGAGGTCCCGGCCATGCTGCGGATCGCCCGTCTCTGGGTGAACAAGTCGGTCGATGACCTGGGAAACCGATACGAACAGATGGTCCCCGGCTATGAACTCAAGGAGAACCTGATGCGATCGGTAGTCTGCATGTTCGACTCCGGCTACACACTGCCCCAGGGTCGCGAGGTGATCAACTACTATTTCCCGCTCCAATACGGTTTCGGGGGGTTGATCCGCATGGCCGCGGAAAAGAAGCTTGCCGTAGCCGGGCTGGCCGGGGGTGACGGCAACCTGGGAATGAACCGCCTCTACAACTACGAGGCGATTATCCTGGTGCTCGAGGGGATCCAGTCCTGGATTCGGACCCATGCCGGCGAGGTCCGCCGCCTGGAGGCGCGGGAATCCGACCCCGATCAGAAACGGGAGTACGGGGAGATCGCCGACTGTCTGGAATGGATCGCCGCCGAACCGCCGCGGACCTTCCGCGAAGCCCTGCAATTGTGCTGGATCATCCATGTCGCCGTTCTCAACGAGGACGCCATCTCCGGCCTTTCACCAGGCCGACTCGGCCAGGTGCTGTTCCCCTGGTTCGACGCCGATATCCGCGCCGGCCGGACCGACGAGGGTGAGGTCCTGGAACTGTTGGAGTGCCTGCGGGTCAAGTTCACCTGCCTGGACTGTTTTGCTTCGCTCGGCGTGGTCGGCGGCGTGCTGTCGGGCAATACCTTCAACAACCTCAGCCTGGGCGGACTGACCGTGGACGGCCGGGCGGCGGCCAACCGGCTGGAAATGCTCATCCTGGAGGCGGGTATCCGTTGCGTCTCCACCCAGCCGACCCTATCGGTCCTCTACGATGAGAAGCTGCCCGAGGAGTTTCTGCTCAAGGCGGTCGAGAGCGTCAAAACCGGGACCGGTTATCCGGCCTTCATGAACAACCGCATCGCCACTGAATTCCTCCTCAAGCAGTACGGGCCCGAGGGGATGTCGGTCGGGGAGGCGCGGGCCGTTGCCATCGGCGGCTGTCTGGAAACGTCCCCCTGTTCCTGGATGATCCTCGATTTCGACGGCCGGACGCATCTCATTCCGGGCGGATCGGGACAACCGACCAGCGTCGGCGTCCACTTCGTATCCCTGCCGAAAGTCCTGGAGCTTACCCTCTTCGACGGCCTGGACCAACGCACCGGCCAGCGGGTTTTTCCCGCCCACGGCCGCAAACTGGATACCTTCGCGGAATTGTGGGACCAGTTCACCCGCTACACCCACGACACCTTTGACGTCTTGGCCCGCTGCAACAACATCCAGCACGATATCTGGCGCAAGAATAACATGGGGGTGTTCCACTCCCTGCTCAAGCCCGATTGCCTGGAGAAGGGGCACCTGATCAACGAGGGCGGATACCGGTACAATGCCACCCACAACATCGAAACCTGCGGCACCGTCAACTTGGTCAACAGCCTGGCGGCTCTGGACCGGATCGTCTACCGGGAGCGGAAGGCGACACTGGCACAGATCAAGCAGGCTATGAAGGACAATTTCGGTTTCATCCCGGCGGCAGAACGGGGATCCTATTCCCTGACCGAGCAAACGAAGCGGCCGGGCGGGGAGAAATACGATCCCCTCCACCGCCTCTGCCTGAATGCGCCCAAGTACGGCAACGATCTTGCCGAGGCCGATGAGATGCTGAAACTGTGGGAAGCCTGGTTCTGCCGCGTCTGCGTTGATTTTGAATCTCTCAATGCCCATCCCTACTACCCCTGCCAGATCTCGGTCTCTACCCATGCGCCCATGGGAGCGGCGACGATCGCCACGCCCGACGGACGGCTGAGCGGGACCACTTTTGCCGACGGCTCCATGTCGGCCTACCCGGGGACCGACCGCAACGGCCCCTACGCCCTCTTCGAATCGGCGTGCTGCTGGGACCATTCCGATTCCCAGAACTCGCAGATGAATCTCAAACTGCACCCCGGGGCGGTACAGGGGATCGGGGGATCTCGCCAATTACTCGATCTGACCCGCGGGTACATGCGCCGCGGCGGTTTTCATATCCAATACAACATCGTCGATTCCAGGGTGCTGCGGGATGCCCAGAACCACCCGGAGCAGTACCGCGACCTGATGGTCCGGGTCGCCGGCTTCACCCAGTACTGGGTCGAGATCGGCAAACCGATCCAGGACGAGGTGATCGCCCGCACCGAGTACGAGGGGGTGGGATCATGAGCACACAGGGGATCCGTCACCTGGATTGCCGCAATTATGCCCCGGTGGATGTGGTCAGGGGGATATGCCACCGCACCAAGGATCCGGTCATGGCCGATGAGGTCACCTGCGGTGAGTGGGAAATGCTGCCCAAGTGTAAGTTCTGCGACCACTTCGCCGCCGGTGCAGACCCTAACCTGGGCGCTTGCCGGGCCGAAGCCGGACGGGAATTCATGGCCTATCCGGAAATGGCGGCGGTTCAATGCCGCTGGTTCGCCTCCGCGCCTGAACCCCGTAAAAAGAGCCGTTGAAACGACCCGACGAGTTGCAGATATTCGATATTCAGGGGTTTTCCCTGCACGATGGCCCCGGTTGCCGCACCCTGGTTTTCTTCAGCGGCTGTCCCCTGCGCTGCTTCTGGTGCGCCAATCCCGAGGGTCAGCAGCAGCGGCGGCGGCTGCTCTTCCGTTCCGGCCGCTGCCGTTCCTGCTTCACCTGCATCCAGGCCTGCCCGAACGGCGCCGTCTCCCGGCTCGATTCCTCCCCGTACCCTCATCTGGACCGTTCGGGCTGCGATCGATGCGGAGATTTCATCTGCGCTGAAGCTTGCCCCGGAGAGGCGCTGGTGGTCTCGGGCCGGCGGATCACCATCGCCCAGCTCATGCAAATCCTTAACCGTGACCGGTTCTACTGGGGGAGCAGGGGAGGGGTGACTATTGGCGGCGGCGAGCCCTTTCAACAGCCGCAACCGCTGCTGACCCTGTTGACCGCCTGCCGCGAAGCCTATATCCATACCGCCGTCGAAACCTGCGGCGCCGCCGCTGCCGATGATTTCGACGCCGCCCTGCCCCTGCTCGACTGGCTCATCCTCGATCTCAAGCATCTCGACGAGGAGGCCCACCGGCGTGGCACCGGCGCCTCCAATCGATCGATATTGGAAAATCTGCGGAGATTGTGCCGGTCCGATTGGCCGGGGCGCTTGCTGATCCGCCTGACCCTGGTCCCCGGGTTCAACGACGATGTCGGCCACCTGGAGCGGCTGGCCCGATTTCTTTTCGACCTGGGGATCGCCGAGATCCAGATCCTTCCCCTCCATCACCTGGGGGCATCGAAGTACGATCAACTCGGGTTGGACGATCCGGCCACCCAAGTTCCTGTTCCCGATGCCGGAAAAATGGCCGATTCGGCCGCTATATTTCGCAGCCGGGGCCTGGTCTGCCACCTCGGCGCCGAGGAGTCGATCCCGGAATGAGGAAATCCTGAAACGTTTTATTAACCGATAGAACCGAACCTTGCACCCGCCCAGTTCCAGACCACCGAGATCATGCGCCTGATCTACGCCAAGACGGGATTGAAAAAAGGGAAGAGCTGATCCTCCTCCCGGCTCAGCGGGTGGTTTGCACTCGAACCTCTTTGAAGATAATCGATTCCCCGTGGTCGCCCCATCCGTAGAGCATGTATTCGTAGGTTTCGCTTGGTTGAATATCCGAATCGGTAAAGCGGTAGCGACCGTCTTGGAAATCGGCCTCGGAGAACACCTTCAGGTCTTTTCTACCCTCGGATGAGTGGCGGAAGATCTTCCAGGAGGTGACTCCGCCCTTCAGTTCGGGGATTTTCCGGTAATCGACCGTCACCACCATCCGTGGTTTGCGGACCAGCCAGCCCGGCCTCGGTTCGTAGACAACTGAAAACTCGACCTCGATGTTTTTCAGGATCACCGGGACAACGGCTGTGCCGGTAACTTGGCGGGAGTCGAATACCTTGACCTTCAAGTAGTAGCCATGGGGGGGAATGATGGCCGTCGTATCGAGGTTCAGTCGTACCGGCCCTTGGGCAATATCCGTGTAGGTATTCAGTAGGGTATTGTCAAGGTAGAATTCGACGCGGTTCGGTCCGTAAGCCGATTCGATCTGGAGGTCGATGGGGGCGACGCCTCGGATGGAGTCGTGGGGTCTGGGGGAGATGATGGTCACCCGAGGGGCGTTCACCTTGAAAATCGACTCCCAGTTAGCCCCTCCGTCGCGGCTGCGATACAAGCCTTTCGTAGTGCAGCCATAAATGGTGGACGCTTCTTGCGGGTGAAAGGCGATCCGGTTGATGCGAAAGCCGGACAACCCGAGGCTCGACCAGTTCGCGCCGCGGTCGAAGCTGGCATAGATGCCATTTCGGGTCGCCGCGTATAGTGAAAAAGGGATCAACGGGTTTCCCGAGAGCTCTCCGAATGGATCGTACCCATTTTCGCCTGATGTGAATCGATTCTTCAGAAAACCGGACATGGGAAGCAGCGTCATCCCCAGGTCCGTGCTGCTGAAATTTTCACCGCCGGAAGCATTGAGGAAATAGAGGGTGAACGGTTGGAACGGGTCGCTGCAGAGTTGGGAATCGGTAAACATTTGGGCGCGGATATCGACTGAGTTCCAGTTGGCTCCTCCATCCAGGCTGGAATAGATATGAGCTCCTTCGTAGTCAGGCCAGTAGGTGCTCTCATCATATCCATATTCGACTGTCAAGAGGGCAAGGGTGTCGGGATTCTGGGGATTGATCTGCAAGTAACTGGTGGTTTCGAAATTTTCGAACCTCCGCGGGGGATTGAATAAAACATGCCAGGAAATCCCCTGGTTGTCGCTGTATAGCAAGGCGCCGGATCTTGAATACGGAAGTCCGTAGATTCGCGTGCGGCCGGGTGCGAAGTGAAGATGAAAAGGGGCGTCGTCACAGATTTTGGTCCATGAATTTCCCCCATCGTCGGATCGGTAGAGGGATCTTTCCGGCTGACCTTTTGTGCCCACGATCCAGCCGAACAACTGGCGGGGGTTAGCCGGGTTGAGGCGTACCCAGGCGAGCGATAAAGAAGAAGAGATGTTCAGCTTGCGCCAGCTTTCTCCTCCGTCTTCTGAGCGGAAAGCTCCTTGTTCACTCGTAACGTATAGGCAGCTAGGCTGGGTCGGATCGATTTCCAGGGAGCCGAATGTCCACTGTGACTCATCCTGCGAGGGGGGCGGCGCCGGGGGGATATTGGAGATGGCGCGAGAATTCTTCTCAATCGAGTGCGCTGCCGATAAAGAAAAACACACGGCAATGCCGAGAAAAATCGAAACCAGCCAAAACCATTTTTTTCTTTTTTCCATCCTTCAGCCTCCTTTGAGCAACAATCAATATTAATTTTAGTACACTCCCCCTCGTCATGTCAAATTTGGGGAGGAGGCCTCCACCGAGATCATGCGCCTGATCTACAACAAGACGGGATTGAAGAAGGGAAAAGGCTGAGGTGATTTGCCCGGCGCCGCGTTTTTTGCTATGATATCCCTTTGATTAAATCCGGATCCATAGGGAAAACACCGAGGTACCATGAACAAAAAAAGTCTATCGATCCTGTTCATCATCGCACTCCTGATCACCGCAATCATTCCTGTCGGCGCCCAGACGCCGCCGGTCTGGAAGCTTTCCTTCAGCGAACGGGTGCGCTGGGAGGGCTGGGACAATGCCGTCAATCTCGATCGCAGCCGGAGCGACGGGCAGTCGTACCTCCGCGCCCGCTCCAGCCTGGGCCTCACCTGGCGGCCGACTGCGGCCGTCGAGATCGGCCTGAAACTGACCAATGAATTCCGCACCTACCAGAGCCCGAAGGACAAGCCGTTCACCCTCCACGAGGTGATTTTCGACAACCTCTATTTCAAATGGTCCCGCATCGGCGGCGGTCCGCTGTCGGTGACGATTGGTCGGCAGAACCTGTCGTTCGGCGAGGGGTTCGTGGTCATGGACGCCAATCCCCTGGACGGATCGCGCACCGCTTATTTCAATGCCCTGCGCGGCGATTACATCCTCGCCGCCGGCCACATCCTGACCGCGTTCGCCGTCCATATGCCGGTCCGCGACACCTGGCTGCCGCGGTTGCACGACCAGCGGCAGCCCCTTATCGAAAAACCGGAGACCGGGATCGGGCTATACTATGCGGGAAAAGCCGGGAAATTCGGGATCGAAGGCTACCTGATCCACAAGGCGATCGCCGCAACTGCTGCCGATCCGCTCCGTGTTCGTTTCCAGACGATCGGTGGGCGGCTGGTCTGGGGGCTTTCAGAGACATTGTCCCTGACTGGGGAGGGCGCAGCCCAATTCGGGGGCAATCAACTGGCCGGGGGTGGGCTGGTCCATGCCGATTTCCAGATCCGCCGCGCCGGACCGGTGAAAACGGTAACGGTCGGGGGTGTCTGGCTCTCGGGCGACGATCCCGAAACCAGCAGAAACGAGGGGTGGGATCCGCTCTTTTCCCGCTGGCCGAAGTGGAGCGAATCCTATATCTACACCCTGATCCGTGAATATGCCCCCGCTTATTGGAGCAACTACTCTTCTCTGTATGGCTCGCTCCGACTCGATCTGATGGAGAACCTGAACGCCCTCCTCACCCTCCAGTTCCTCGGCGCTCCGCAATCTCCGGCCGCAGACTTTCCTGGAGGATCGGGCCGCAACCGGGGCACACTGCTGATCAGCCGGGTCAATTTCAAAATGAATTCCTCCTTGTCGGGCCATTTCATCTGGGAACACCTCGGCCCTGGAAGTTACTACTTCGCCGACGCCGCTTCCAGCAACTGGCTCCGGTTCGAACTGTTGCTGAGCCTGTGATACAGTCGCAGGGTGCGGCCATGGGAGATCGGTTCCGGCGCATCCGTATCGGATTCGCGGTGATCCTGTCGGCAGGATTGCTGCTGACGATGGTGATCCTCTTTCAGCGGATATTGCTCGGCGAGACATTCTTCACCTCCGGCCGGATGGCCCGCTTCTATTACAATCCGGCCATGTATGCCATGGTCCTGTTCCTCCTGCTGCTTCTGGTTATGCCTCACCGGTGGCGGGAGCACCGGCATCGCTTGCTGACGGCAGCCGCCCTGTTCATCCTCGTGATCGCCGGTTTCCAACATGATTATTATCCACTGAAAATCGACGGCGACGGCATCGGCTACTACTCCTACCTCCATTCCCTCTATTTCGACCGGGACATCGATTTCCGAAACCAGTACCGGGATATGCACGCCGCCCGTTACGGCCTGCACGGCGTGGTCGATTCGAAGGGCCGGGAGCATTATGTCCCCGAGCGGAGGACCAAGCGGATGGGCAATGCCTTTGCCATCGGCCCCGCCCTGGCCTGGTATCCGATCTTCGCCCTGGCCGATCGGATCTACCGCCTCCGCCATCCCGATCGGACCGGGTATGAATCCTTCTATGTGAATGCTATCCATGGAGCCCACCTGATCTATGGATTCCTCGGGCTCCTTTTCCTCCATCTGGCATTGTCCCGATGCTTTCACCCCGCCGCCGCCTTCCTGGCGACGGTCAGCGTACCGCTGCTTTCCCCGGCCTATTTCTATCTCCGCAATGCTCCCTTTTATTCCCATATCCTCTCCTTTTGCTCGGTGTCCCTGTTTCTATACTTGTTCGTCCGCTTCCGACAACGGGAAGCACTTTGGAAATGGGCGTTCCTCGGGGCCCTGGGCGGGTTGACAGCACTGATGCGCTGGCAGAACCTACTATTCATGGCCGTCCCGGTTTTGGATCGGGTCATTCGCCGCTTCCAGGCCGACCGGTCATCCCGGAAAGACTGGCTTGCCGATGCGGGGTGTTTTGCGGCTTATGGGGGTTGCGGACTTCTGCTATTACTGCCGCAATTGATCGCCTTCAAATTCAATTACGGTACATGTCTCGTTGTACCGCAGGGGAGCCAGTTCATCACCTTCATCCCCGAATGGATCATCCCGACACTGTTTTCCTCGTTCCACGGTTTTTTCTACTGGCACCCCTTCATGATCACCATCCTGCTCGGTTTCCTCCCCCCCTGGAGAAGGCACACCACCACCGATGCGGCGCTCCTCATCTCCGTATTCGGGGGATTCCTGCTCCAGGTTTATTTGAATTCCTCGATCAGTCAATACTGGGCCGGAGCTTCGTTCGGTGGCCGTCGCTTCATTGACGTTCTCCCCTTCGCCGCTTTCGGAATCGCCCTGTTTCTGGAAAAGACGGGAAAATCGGACCTGGGCCGTTGGCTGGTGCGAACGGTTTTTCTGGCGCTGTTTCTCGGCAATGTGTTTTTGGAAAAGGCGTTCGCCTGGCAGAAAATCGATCCTCAGCAACCGGCCACCTTCGCCCGGATGGTGCGGGAATCGCTCGCCAGTTTCCGCTATCTGTGGCAATACGATCCGAAATATATCTACCTGGCCATGGTGACCGCCCTGTTCGTTTTCCTAGTGGGGGTCTTTCTCGACCGGATGCGCGCGGACGATTCGCCCCGGATCTCTTGAGTAAATCCTATTTCTGCAGAGTCCGCAACCGTTCGAGTACTACCGCAGCATGCCCGACCGCCTTGACTTTCGGCCAATGCCAGGCGATCCGGCCGGCGGGGTCGACCAGTACGGTACTGCGGGTGATCCCCAAAAAGCTCTTCCCGTAGAGCTTCTTCTGCCCCCAGGCATCATAAGCTTTGAGGACCGTCCTTTCCGGATCGGAGAGCAGTTTGATCTGCAGGTGATGACCGATAACGAATTTCTGGTGGCTGGCGCAGGAGTCGGCGCTGATCCCCATTACCACCGCGTTTTGAGCGAAGAACTCCGCTTCGAGCGAGGTGAATTCCAGGGCCTCGGTGGTGCACCCCGGAGTATTGTCCTTGGGATAGAAGTACAGGACCACCCACCTGCCCCGATAATCGCTCAACCTGACTTCGTTTTCCTGTTCATCCCGGAGGTTGAACATTGGAGCCTCCCGGCCGATTTCGATCATAGTCGCCTCCATTGTGTCCTTATTATACAGTATTCAAAACCATTTCCAATGTTTCAATTCAACTTTCAAGACGTCGTGGCATATTCGGGGGAGGCTCCCAGACCAGCGTCCGCGACAAGGCGATGCCTGGCGGACGACCGTTCTTAGTCCACGATTTTCCGGCGCCGCAGGGTGATGGTCAGGCCGGCCAGGCCGATGACGATGAGGATGCCGGCCTGGATCCACACCTTGGGGGAGACCTCGCCGCCGGAGAAGGCGGGGGAGACGAGCCATGCACCGCCGGCCGTCAGGAACAGGTAGATCAGGGAGACGAAGATACGGGCGCGACGGTGGGCGGCCGGACTATCCTGGGAAAAAAAGCGGTCGAAGATGATCAGGCCGGCGAACCCGATCACTCCCAGGGCGAAGAACAGGAGAAAAAAGAGGCGGGGGTCGCCGGACTTAGCGATGCGGACGTAGAGCGAGGCGCCGAAGGAGCTGCCGAACAGGGCGCCGATGACACCGTAGAGAAAGGCGTAGCCCATGTAGATCGCCTTGCGGTCCTGGGGAGCGACAGCTCCTACGTAGGAGTAGTACTTGGGATGGGCGGTCATCTCCCCCAGGGCGAAGACCACCAGCCCCAGGATGAATACCCAGGGGTTGCGGGAAAAGGCGAAGAAGAGAAATCCCAGGGTGCCGATGATCATCCCCGTGCACATGGTGGGGACGGCGCGGAAGCGCTTGAATAGCCAGGAGATCGGCACCTGGAAGAGGATGATGGTCAGGGCGCTGATTGCGGTGACGAACTCCTCGCTGAATTCGACCGGGAAGGGGAGGCGGGCCAGCAGCCGGTTGACCGGCGCCTTGTCGACGAAGTCGCGCATGAACCATAGGATGCTGCCGAAGTTCTGGAAGTAGAGGATCCAGAAGATCGAGTAGATGAAGACCATGAGCATGAAGCGGGAATCTCCGAGCACGGTCAAGGCGTTGCGGGCCGTCTGCCTGAGCGAGGCCCCTTTTCCCGACAACTCGGGATCGCGGAAGATGAACAGGGCCGGGATGAGCATCAGGAAAACATAGGCGGCGGAGGCGTAGAAAACGTACCGCCAGGAATGGCGCTTGAGGATGTTGACCACGATCGGCCCCAGGAAGGCACCGAGGTTGATCATCCAGTAATAGATGCCGAAGCCGAGGGTGGAATTCTTCTCGTTGGTGGTGCGGGCAATGGTGCCGGAGATGATCGGTTTGAACAGCCCGGCGCCGAATCCCATCACCGCCAGGGCAGCGAAGACGAGGCCATAGCTGGAAAATTGCCCGGCGGCGAAGTAACCCAAGGAGAGGAAGAGAAACGAGGTGATCAGCATGCGCCGGTAACCCAGTTTCTCGGCCAGGGCGCCGCCGAGGATGGGGAGGATGTAGGTGAAGGCGTAGATCACCGCCTGCAGGAAACCGACCGACTCCTCGGTGAACCCGAGGCCGCCGGCCGCTGTTTCGCGGGTCAGGTAGATCGCCAGGATGGAGTTCATCCCGTAGTAGGCGCCGCGTTCGAATAGCTCCATGACGTTGGCGGTCCAGAAGGTGCGGGGAAAGGATTTCAACAAACTGTCTTTGGCCATACCTCACCTCGAAGCTGAATTCATACCATAACGGCGGGAAATTTACAAACGGGCTGTCGCTTCGGCAGGCTCAGCGACCGGTGCTTTGGTCACGAGCTTGTCGAGGTGAGAAAAGTTCAGCAACCCGGCTGTTTATGATATCCCTTCTCACCGAAGGGTTGCAGTTTCTCGATCCACAGCTTTTCCAGCTCGGCCAGGTCGGCCTGGGATCTGTGATTGGTTCCTTTTTCGCTTCCAGGCGGTCGAGCACCTCGAAATCGAACCCCTTGTCCCCCAATCTCTGAAAGTCCTGTTGCAGTTGGGCGTTTTGGTGAAACAGGCCATGCTTCAACTGGTAGCGACAGGAGTTGATCGCGGCTCGGATATCGAGTGCCCGGGCGATGAGGATTTTACCCGACTCGCGGTTGCGGATCTGGAACACCCCCATCTCCGGGATCATTTCCTTGTACTTCTTCTTCAATTCTTTCTTGTCGGTCATCCGAGTCCTGAGCAGGGGAGGTTCTTTTTTTTTGAGTGTTTTCGGTTCATTCAGCACCGATTGTACTCGATCTCAGCGGAAAAGGTCAAATGGGATACCGGGGGCATCCCCCCATTTTTCGATCGTGCATGCGGTGCTTCCCACCTGAGCGCCTGGGTGGGGAGCATCGCCGTCCCCGAGAACCCGGGCACTGCTACACCCTCAACGTTGGCGCCCGCTCCGGGGATGATCGGCCTGTACCCGCGAGGGTGAAGCGCACCAATCTGATTTCTAGAAAAACGGGGTGATGCTAGTCGATCCCTCTCTTTTTAATCGAGCCCCAATCTGATATGATTTTTATTACATATGGTCTACCTGGAGTTATCAACCGTTGTCCTGTTGATCCTGGTCAACGGCCTGCTCGCCATGTCCGAACTGGCTCTAATCTCTTCCCGGAAGAGCCGCCTGGAACAACTGGCCAAACAGGGGAGCCGCGGCGCCCAAGCCGCCCTCCACCTCGTAAACGAACAGGGGCGGTTCCTGTCGACGATCCAGATCGGTATCACCCTGATCGGGATCGTGGCCGGAGCGGTCTCTGGTGTGACCCTGGGGCGAAGAATCGGTGTCTGGCTCACCCGCATCCCAATGATTTCCGAATACGGAGAAACCATCGGCATCGGCATTACCGTTGTAGGCATTACGTATCTGTCCCTGATCCTGGGGGAACTCGTGCCCAAGCGGATTGCGCTGGCCAGGCCGGAGTGGACCGCGACCCTGGTGGCGCGGCCGATCCGCGGATTACTGAAGATCGCCGCTCCCGGGGTTTGGCTCCTGCATGTATCGACCGAATGGGTGTTGCGTATTCTTAGACTAACCGGCAAACGGGAGTCTTCTGTGACTGAGGAGGAGATCAAAACACTTATCACCGAAGGAACCCGTTCCGGCGTTTTTCTTCCCCAAGAGAAAGAATTGATCGAGGGGGTACTCCGCCTTGCGGACAGGCCGGTTCGGATCATCATGACGCCCCGCGCCGAGATCGCCTGGGTGGACATCGGGGCCGATTGGCGGGAGATCGCAGAAAAAATAGAGAAAAATCGGGTGTCTCGCCTGCTGGTATGCGAGGGTTCACTGGATCATCCCATCGGTGTCATTCATTCCAAGGAATTGCTACCCAAGTCCTTTTATAACGGCGCCATTTCTCTGCGAGAGATTATAAAACCGGTTCTCTTCGTTCCCGAGACATCACCTTTGCTTCATATGCTCGGTTCGTTCAAACGGGAGAAGATCCATTTCGCGGTTGTGGTCGATGAATATGGTTCCACGGAGGGGGTGGCGACGCTCTCCGACCTTATCGAGGCCATTGCCGGAGATCTCCCGGAACAGGGGGAGGAGGACAATCCCAAGATCGTGAAGCGCGAGGACGGCTCGTGGCTGGCCGACGGAACGATGCCGACCGACGAGGTGGCCGCGGTGACGGGGATTGAAATGGGGGAGGATGTGCAGATGCTGGCGGGATTCATGCTGGCTCACCTGGGGCGTATGCCGACGGTCGGCGCGGTTTTCTTTCACGGCGGCGCCCGCTTCGAAGTGGTCGATATGGACGGCAACCGCATCGATCAAGTGCTCATTGCGCTCACAGAAACGGACTCTGACGCCCCCAGTTGAACACTTGACTTTTATTGGCGGGGAGTCGTACCATCCCCCCTGGGTGACCCCGTCATCCCCGGACGACATGACATGAGGAGGCCGATTTTCGGAGATCTGACCATGAACAAGAAACAAAACCGCATTACCCTGGGCGCGGCCCTGAGCCTGGCCCTGGCATTTGGCTCCCTTGCCGCCCTGGAGATCCCCCCCGCCACTGCCGGAGCCGATCCCTTCGCCGCCTTCACGTTCCGCAACCTCGGCGCCTTCCGCCTCAGCGCTTGGGTGGGGAGCATCGCCGTCCCCGAAAACCCGGGTCCTGAGCACCGGTATACATTTTACGTGGGGGCCCGCTCCGGCGGCGTCTGGAGGACGGTGAACAACGGCACCACCTTCACCTGCATCTCGGACTCACTCGGCCTTACCTCGATCGGTGACGTCGCCGTCGCCCCTTCAGATCCGAACACCGTCTGGATCGGCACCGGCGAATCCTTCAACGCCCGTTCCTCCTATCCCGGCAACGGGGCCTGGAAATCGACCGACTCCGGCCGGACCTGGACCCGCATGGGATTGGAACACACCCAGCACATCGCCAAGGTAATCATCCATCCAAGCGATCCCGACACCGTCTACGTCGCCGCCATGGGCGCCCTTTTCACCCGCAATCCGGAGCGGGGCGTTTTTCGCAGCAGCGACGGGGGTAAAACCTGGAAGAGAGTCCTGTATATCGACGACGAAACCGGGGTCATCGACTTGGTGATCAACCGCAAGGACCCCCGCGTCCTCTACGCGGCCTCCTACCAGAAGACCCGCACCGCCTGGACCTACGAGCCGGGCGGGGCCAAGAGCCGTGTCCACAAGACCGTCGACGCCGGCGACACCTGGACCGTCCTGGCCGGAGGTCTCCCCGATGGGCCGCTCGGCCGCATCGGCATCGACCTCCACCGGGCGAATCCCGACATCCTGGTCGCCGTGGTCCAGAACCTGAACCTGAAACCGGGTGTGGACCCCAACCAGAAACTGCCCTTCGACCCCTTCACCGACCGCTCCTTCGACAACCTGATCGGCGGCGAGGTCTACCGGAGTCATGACGCGGGGCTGACCTGGAAAAAAATCAGCGACCCGGCCGTCGACGTCAGCGGCAAAGCCGCCTACAGCTTCAACAAGATCGCCGTCGATCCGCGTGATCCCGAACGGGTATATGTCGTCGGGGTGGGCATGTTCTACACCCTGGACGGCGGCCGGACCTGGCCGATTGGCCCAGCCCAGGACCGGTTTCAAACCAATTTCGGCGACAACCGGTCGTTTTGGATCGACCCCGAGGACCCCCGCCACATGATGCTGGGCTCCGACGGTGGCATCTACAGCACCTGGGACGGCGGACTGACCATGAACCACTACTACCAACTGCCCTTGGGCGAGGTGTACAACGTCGAGGTCGACAATGCCGAGCCCTACAATATCTATATCGGCCTGCAGGATCACGAGACCTGGAAGGGGCCCTCCAACAGTTGGTCCAGGGAGGTCAACCTGGCCGACTGGGTGATCGTCGGCATGTGGGATGGCATGTACTGCCGGGTCGATCCCCAGGACAATCGCTGGCTCTATTTCACCACCCAGTTCGGCATGCACCACCGCGTCGACCAACTGAAAGGGGAGCGGGTGTCGATCACGCCCGCGCCGCCGGCAGGCGCCCCGCCCTACCGCTGTACCTGGGTCACGCCGCTGGTCCTGTCTCCGCACAACGGTGCGGTCCTGTATACGGGCGGGGAAAAACTCCTCCGCTCCTGGAACCGGGGGAAATCCTGGGAGGAGATCAGCCCCGACCTGACCGGCAACGACCCGGTGAAGATCCAGGGCAAGGGGCACATCCGCTATGGCACGATCACGACCATTTCCGAATCGCCGGCCCGGTCCGGCGTGATCTGGGTCGGGACCGACGACGGCCATGTCCACGTCACCCGCAATCATGGCGCCGAATGGACCGAAGTCACCGCGCTTCTCGCCCGCCTCGGGGCGCCGTCCGACCGCTGGATATCGGCGGTGCACGCTTCCCCCCATGACGCCGGGACCGCCTATGTCGCCAAGAACGGTTTCCACGACGACGATCCCAAGCCCTACCTGTTCAAGACCACCGATTTCGGCAGGAAATGGCACGACATCTCGGTTGGTCTCCCCGAAGGCGCCGTCAACGCCGTCTTCCAGGACCGGAAAAACCCGGACCTGGTCTTCGCCGGCACCGACCGTGG
>Ga0105099_10000157_pt1 | contig 43856 bp, 30 predicted proteins | sample PPLLak3cmMay2015_2_FD_79138 | JGI IMG/M metagenome (GOLD analysis project Ga0105099, IMG submission 79138) | Freshwater sediment microbial communities from Prairie Pothole Lake near Jamestown, North Dakota, USA - PPLs Lake P8 Core (1) Depth... | ecosystem: Environmental > Aquatic > Freshwater >... | reverse complement strand
TCCTCAGGGCGGACACTGGCCGCAAATGGAGCGAAACAACGAGGTGCTCAGATAGCGGTCGCCGCGGTCGGGAAGGATGGCGACAACCGTTTTCCCCGGAAAATCTTCGGCCGCCTTCCAGGCTCCGGCCAGGGCCGCACCGCTCGACATGCCGGCGAAGATCCCCTCCTGCAAGGCCAACAGGCGTGTGGCCGCAAACGCTTCCTCATCGGTCACCGCAACGACACCGTCAAGCGAATCCCGTCGGAAAATCCCCGGAATCTGCGATTCGGTCAGATTTTTCAGGCCTTGAATCTTATGCCCGGGGAGGGGTTCGACGCCGATGATCTTGACCTTGGGTTGGACCTTGCGCAAATACTCACCGATCCCCATCAAGGTTCCGCTCGTACCGATCCCGGCGACCAGAAGATCCACGCTCCCCTCCGTTTGCCGGAAAATCTCCGGTCCGGTGGTTTCGAAATGGGCCCGGGAGTTGGCCGGGTTGTTGAACTGGTCCAGCATGAAATAGCGATCCGGTTCCCGGTCGACCATTTCCCTGGATTTGGCGATGGCCCCGTCGGTGCCGGCGGCAGCTGGGGTCAAGACCACCTCGGCCCCCATCGCCTCGATGATCGCCCGGCGTTCCTGGCTGACGCATGCCGGCATTACGATCTTGACTTTGTACCCCCGGGCTGCTCCGATCATGGCCAGGGCGATCCCCGTGTTGCCGGAAGTCGGTTCGAGGAGAACCTGGCTGGGAGAAAAACGACCCGACTGTTCGGCATCGCGGATCATATATAAAACAGGCCGGTCCTTGATCGAACCGCCGGGATTCACCCCTTCCACCTTGCCCAGCAGTCTCGATCCGGGCGGCAGATGATTCATCCGCCCCAACTCGATCAGCGGCGTATTGCCAATGGTCTTCAAAACATTGCTCATGATTCCTCCTGAAGTAATGGTTTTGGATAAAAAATGGGTGGGGTTGGTGGTAAATTCAGCGGGCGGCGGGCAGCCCGCAACAGAAACAGCAGCAGATGGCCAGCGCGGAGGCAACGCATGGACGTAATTTACTGCTGGCGATCAACATGACGGCATCATAACACAGTCGGGATCAGCTGGCAATACCCCGCATTTTTTTTAATTGGGCCAACAGGGTCAAGGCATCGGGGCGGAGTTGCGGATCGTGATCGATCATTTCCTGAATCAATTGGTTCAATGGGGGCGGTATATCAAGGCGGAGCTCGCACGGAGGCCGCGGCGGCCGGTTAATCAAGGCCTGGATAAGCGCCAGCGAGGTCTCCTTGGCGAATGGATTCATGCCGGTGATCATTTCATACCCGATCAATCCGAGCGAGTAGATATCTCCGGCGGGGGTGTACTCGGATCGGGAAATCTGCTCGGGAGCTACGTACTGGAGAGTGCCGAGGAGGCTTCCCCATTCGGTCACGGTGGTTTGGTGTTCGAGACGGGCGATGCCGAAATCGAGCAGTTTCACGGTGAAGCCACCCGCTTCGGTTTCCATCACCATGATATTGGCCGGCTTCAAATCGCGGTGGATGATGCCGTGAGCATGGATCTTTACCAGGACATCGGCCAGTTGCTCCAATATCTCCAGCCAGCGGTCGATGTCCAGCGCCCCCTTCTCCAGGGTATACTGGGCCAGGGTGAGGCCGGGGACGTACTCCATGGCGATGAAGAATAGTCCATCATGAACGCCCCGTTCGATCACCCGGACGATATGAGGGTGATCTAACTGGTCGATGATCGCACCCTCCTGGCGGAACCGTTTCTGGCGGATCGGGTCCAGCATGAATTCCTCACGCAAAACCTTGACTGCCACCAATCGCTTGGGTTCGAACAGGGGATGACAGAGAAAGACAGTGGCCATTCCCCCGCTCCCCAACGAGCGGATGATCCTGTAGGGGCCGATGTATTGCCGCTTTTTCCAGAAGGCCACCAGCCGCACATGGTTACGAAAAAAGGCGATGAGAAAATAGGAAAGAAATGCAAAACCGGTCAGAACGAATATCCGGAACCACCAGGTCTGCCAATAGCGGGGGGAAATCCACAAATGTAGAAAGGCCTTTCGGGCACTCCAGATCCCGTCGTGGTTGGCAGCGGTTAATTCGAAGGTGTATCTCCCCGGGGGAATATTGGTATATCGAGCTGACCGATCACTCGCACCGACTTCATTCCAATCTGTTTCCCAACCCTGCAACCGGTACCGGTACCGGGTTTCATCGGGGTAGGCGAAGGCGCAGGCTGCATAGGAGATCGTCAATGTCGTTTCTCCGGGACCCAGATGGAGCGAAGGAGAGTCCGGATCATAGGTGCGCGTCCGCAGATTGGTCTGTACCGCTTCAATATACATGGACGGAGGCGGTGCCGCCATTTTTTCCCGATCGGGGTCGATTTCGGCCACCCCCTTCATGGTTGCGAAGTAGAGGCGGCGCACGCCCCCGTTGGCGACGCGTTCCGCCCAACCGCAGGGATAGCCCGAATTGCATTCGGGGCTGCGCAACCCGTCACTGGTGCCATAGACTTGGCAGCAGACCGGAGCGCCGGTAGCGGAAAACCGTTCAAAACTATCCTTCTCGATGAGAAAAATCCCGCTGTTGCAACTCATCCAAAGACGGCGATGATTGTCCTCGATGATGGCGAAGACGGCATTGTCATGCAGGCCGTTTTTTTCGGTGCAGAACTCGATCGACCTGCCCATCCCTTTTTTCAACCTCCCCAACCCATGGCCGGAAGTGCCGATCCACAAATCCCCCCCCTGATCCTCATAGAGGGCGGTGACAATGGGATTCGCTTCGCCGTCGGCTAGGTGCGATTCGACCTTCCCCGCCCGCCAATACTGCAGCCCGCCCTCGCCACCGATCCACAACCCGCCGTCTGCCGCCGGGCACAGAGTGCGGATCAGGCCTTGTGGCAACCCGGTCTCCGCAGTCAGAGACCGCCATTTTCCAGATCGTTGATAGAAGAGGCCGGATCCGGCCGAACCCACCCACAGGGTGCCGTCGGTACTCTCAGTGATGGCGCGAACGGTTTGTTCCCGAAACATCTCCCAGCCCGGATAGGGTTGGGAGCGTCCCCCGACCAGGCAATCCAGGCCAGTACCGGAGATCCCCGCCCATAGCCGGTTTTCCCGGTCGTTGTACAAGGCTCGGACATAGTTCTTTCCGGAATTTCCCGCATGATCGATCGTCTGGATGCGGCCGTTTTCGCACCAGCTCAAACCGCCCCCGCCGGTTCCGATCCACATTCTTCCTGACCGGTCGACCAGAATCGCTCGGACGATATCCACGGGCAATCCCTCCCGCTTCGACCAGAGGGTAAAATCACCGTCATGAAGACCGTTCAGCCCACCTGCGGAGGTTCCCACCCAGAGCATCTCATCCGGAGTTTCACAGAGGGCCGTCACCGAATCATTACTCAATCCGTCGCGGCTGTCGAATACCGCAAACCGCCCCTGATAGAGCCGGTTCAGGCCACCGCCATTGGTGCCGATCCAAAGGGAACCATACCGGTCTTCATACAGGCTGAGGATGGTGTCGTTGCTCAGTCCGCCCGGTCCCTCGCGATACCCGGATATTCCCCGCGCATCGATCCGGTTCAGTCCGCCGCCCAGCGTCCCGACCCAAATCTTCCCGTCTGCGGTTTCCAGAATTTTGGAGACCAGGTCGGAACTGAGCCCGTTCCGAGTCGAATACTCCTTGACCACCTCGCCATTGATGGAGAACAACCCCCGGCCATGGGTGCCGATCCACACCCCTCCTGAGTGGGAACCCGTCAGGGAGTTGATTACCGTCCGGGATAGGAGATCAAAATCGGGGAAGCGGATGGGGCGGCCGTTTTTTAGACAGATCAGACCGGTACTTGATCCGATCCAGAGGGATCCGTCTTTGGCAGCGGCTACCGCATTGACGATGAGACCGCCTGGTTTCAGATCGCTACCAACCGGATAGAACCGCCCTTTGACCAACGCCAGGCAACCCGTTTCAGTGCCGATCCACAATGTCCCATCCGGCCCTTGAGCCAATGACAGGATATGGTGCGATTTCATTTCCGGAGTATTTTTTTCATTGAAAACTCGAAACCGGAAGCCGTCGAAGCGGGCCAGTCCCTCCTGGGTGCCCAGCCACAGAAACCCCTCCCGGCCGGCCAGTGCGCAGGTCACCGACATCTGCGGCAAACCCTCCTCCAGTTGCCAGAGTCGCTGGATGTACTGGGTCAGGCACTTTTGTGGATCATGGGCAGTCAGGGGTCGCAGCGCAGAGAGGAAAGCGATCAAAGCCAGGCAAGCGATTCGAAACCGGTTTTTTGCAATAGCTTTTGGTTTGGTGATCATCCCACTGCAACACACAGATGCCGCTGACCTCCGGTTTCGTCTGGCTTCCTCCAGAATATAGCGCAAAGTCCCTTGGCATGCAAGTGGTGGATTCAAGTTGACAAAATGGATTTCCTGAACTAGTATTGGTGATGGATAGAGATAGGTAGCATGGAGAAGAATAAGCCGAGCATCGGTGATACCATAGCAATTCATCAAGCGGAAAAGTCCGATACATTCTATATGGTCACCATCCAGGGAGAAAAATACCTGGTCGACCGGAACGGGAAAATCTTGTTGACTCCAGGGCAACAAAAACCTCAGGAGGTCAATCCGAAAAACCACCCGGAAACCCGTCGTGAAAACCTGATCAAGCCGCACCGCCAGCCCACCTCGGCTACTGCCGTACACATGCGCTTCCGGGTCAAACCGGGCACGCCCGAGTTTTCCCGGGCAGTCAAGGAAGCTTCTGCCTATATGGATTTTTTCCTGGAAACCCTGCGCCGCTATTACCGTTGGATCGCCCCGCGCTTCGATGTCTATCTCGACCAGACCCGCACGCCCTACCTGAAGTACTTCGAACAGCAGAAAAACGGCCTGGCCAACATGAAATCATTCCTCATACGGGACTTCTTCACCCGCACCACCTTCATCGAACGGGGCCTGGAAATCCTAGAATTCCTGACCTTGATCATCGCCTATCGCCTCGATGGCCAAACCAACGTCGATTCGCAACTCCCGCTTGAAGACCAGAGGCTCATGGTTCTCAGTTTTGCAGAATTTCTCAAGAAACTGGGCGACGTGCCAGTGCGCGAAAGAGTAATCATTAAAATCTATCGCGAGTTCGTCGAGGAGTTAACGATCCTCCTCAAGGAACCGGAGGGAGTGGGGTTTTATCTCCGCTCCACCCAGCAGCGGATTCATGAAAAACAACGTTTTTTTCTCGATTCCGAAGACCAGCGCAATTTTTTGAACAGTTCCTTTCAAAAAGCGATGAAGCAGCCGAGCGGGTTTTATCTCGACAATATCCTGGCCTTCCTCAAAGCCATGACCATTCTACGCCTCAATTCCCACTCCCACAAGGAAGAGCGCGGGCGCAACGATCTGGACCGCGAAGACTTCCTCTATAAGATCATCTCCTATCACCCCCTGGGCCAATACTGAAGATATCCCCGGGGTGTCAACTTCTCGCTGAGTGTGGTAGAATGAGATCGAATCGACCAACCGATGGAGTGCCGGATGGAACCGAAAGGATTGCTTATTGGCAGAAATTGGGGGCTTATTTCAACATTCTTCGACCAAAGAGAAATCAAGTTTCTCCGCAGCCGGATCGAGGAGATGCCGGTTCGACAGATTGTTTATTGCTCCTTCGAAAACCGCCTGGCCAAGAGCGGCGGGCTGGGAGCGGTGGTAACCTCACTCCTGCCGCACCTGAACCGCTTGCCGGGAATCGAGCGGGTCGTTCTTCTCACCCCCTTCCATGCCTGCATCTCCGACCTAAGCCGGGTGGTGTCGACGGGAAACCGGTTCCCGATCCTTTTCGAAGGGAGGAAGATCGAGGTGGAGATATTGACATCCTCCCCCTCATTTCGAATGGCGCCAGGGGTGGAGGAGTATTATCTGGCCAGCGACGGTTTTTTCCAAGCCGAAAACCGGATCGCCGATCCCTATCTCCACGATCCAGACAACGCCGAGCGGAACCGCTACCTGTTGCGACGCGACGCCCTTTTTTACTGCGCCACCGCCCCTCAGGCTGCCTCCCGGCTCGGGCTGGACTCCGAGACTATCTTCCACCTGCAGGAATGGCAGACATCCCTCCTCACCCTGACACTCAAACAGGCACTGCTGGAGGGCAAACTGCAATCGGTCGGCTGTGTGCAAACGCTGCACAATCCCTACGACGATTTCATCCCCCTGCCCGAGCTCAAAGAGATTCTGGACATCGGACAATGGGAGAAATGCCGCGATAGAGTCGCTGCGAACGGTTATACTGCCCTGCAGATCGGATTGCAACTGGTAGATGGTCCGGTCACGACGGTCAGTGATACCTTCGCCCGGGAAATGACCACGGATATTATCCAGACCGGCTATTTCGCTCCGCACCTGCAGGGGATTCTCCGTTCCCACCCTCCCGTCGGCATTGCCAACGGTCGTTTCATCGATTTTCCCCCCGCGCTGCCGGCGAACAGCGCCAACGATATCGGCAAAATCACCGCCTTCAAGGAGCAGTATCGGGCCGAACTGTTGGAGGTCCTGAGCGGATACCGCCCCGCCTCCCGATTCGGCGCCCTCACTTGGCGCAACCGGTCCATCCGCGGACTACCCGGAAACATTCCAATCCTGGTGATGAGCGGCCGACTCGACTGGAACCAGAAGGGATTCGATATCCTCATTCGGTCCCTCGCCCGCTTCGCCAAGGATGAGATCAAAATCGTATTGGCCCCGCTCCCCCAGACCGAATCAGACATGGTCCCCTTCCGTGCCGTAGCCACCGCCCGACGTGGTGATATCACTGTCTTTCCCATGCGGATGAGCCGGGGATACCAGGAATTGCTGCGCGGAGCCACTTTCGGCCTAATGCCGTCAATATACGAACCATTCGGTGCCGCCGTTGAATATATGGTCAACGGCACCCCCACCCTGGCTCGTCGTTGTGGCGGTCTGGCCGATCAGGTGATCGACGGGGAGACGGGACTTCTCTTCCGTGAGACGGACGAATATTATCGGAGGGAACACATCGACCGGTATATGACCGAAAGGGAGATCGACGCCCGGGCAACCAATCCTTGGGCCACATCTATGGTCGATGCCCTCGCCCAAGGGATCAGTCGCGGCATGGATCTGTTCCAGAATCATCATGACCGTTACCTGGAGATGATCGGCCGCGGGCTCGTACAGGCCACCCGCTTCGATTGGGGGGAAAGCGCTCTTCGCTATCTGGATGCCTATCGGGCGGTTGGAGGCCGATCCGTCTGAGTGAGTCACGTCCAGCTGCCGTCCCTTATTTCGATCCCCAGGCCCGTTTCAAGGCATCGATATCGGTTTCGACCCTGTTTTTTTTCGGCGGTTTCTCCCGCCGGGGGGGATGGGGATGTGGTTCGGGTTTGGGTAGCAGAGCTTTGATGCTCAAACTGATCCTCTTCAATTCGACATCCACGGCCAGCACCTTGACCTTCACCTTCTGACCGACCGCGAGCGCCTCCTCCGGCGAGCGGATGAACTGATGGGAGATTTCCGATACGTGGACAAGGCCATCCTGGTGGACCCCGATATCGACGAAAGCACCGAAGCGGGTGACATTGGTGACCAGTCCGGGCAGGATCATATCGACAGCGAGATCCGATATTTCGTGAATATCGGCGGCGAATTCGAAGGCAACGAAATCCTGGCGGGGATCCCGGCCAGGGTGTTGCAATTCGCGGAGAATATCCAGGATCGTCGGCAAACCGAACTCTCCGCCGATGAACTCCCCGGGGACGATTCGCCCGATCTGGTCGGCATGGCCGATCAGATTTCCGACCGAAATATCGATGGCCGCAGTCATCCGTTCGACCAGCGGATAGGCTTCCGGGTGGATACCGGTGGCGTCCAGCGGTTGGGATCCGCCGCGGATGCGCAAGAATCCGGCACATTGCTGAAACGCCTTGGCCCCCAGTTTTTTGACCTGGGTCAGCTCGATGCGGTCGCGGAAAACGCCGTTCTGGTTGCGGAAGTCGACAATGGATCGGGCCAGCGCCGCGCCGATCCCCGAGACATACTTGAGCAGGTGGTAGGAGGCGGTGTTCAAATCAACCCCGACCCGGTTGACCACCGAAATGACCACCTGGTCCAATTTGGTCTTGAGCAGGCTCTGGTTGACATCGTGCTGGTATTGACCCACCCCGATCGCCTTGGGCTCGATCTTCACCAGTTCCGCCAGCGGATCCTGAAACCGCCGGGCTATGGAGACGGCACCGCGGACGGTGACATCCTGGTCGGGAAACTCCTCGCGACCGGCTTCGGAGGCGGAATAGACCGATGCCCCGGCTTCACTGACCACCGACAGGGTCACCCCTTGCGGCAGGATCTCCTGAAAAAAATCACGCGATTCGCGCGAGGCGGTACCGTTACCGATGGCCACCGCCTGGATCCGGTACTTACCGATCCAGTCCCGGACAATGGTGGCGGCTTCCTCCTTTTTCGGTTTCGGTGGATGGGGGTAGATGGCTACAAAATCCTTGAGCACACCCGTCTCGTCGATGAAGACAAGCTTGCACCCGGTGCGAAAACCGGGATCGACGCCCAGCACCCGGACATTCCCGGCCGGCGGCGCCAGCAGCAGATTTTCCAGATTGCGGGCGAACACATGGATCGCCTCTTCGTCGGCGTTCTTTTTCATTTCGGTGCGGATGTCCGATTCCAGGGAAGGGAGCAGCAGGCGGATTAGGGCGTCCTCCATCACCATTTCCAGGAAAAGACGACGCGGATGATCGGGCGGGATCAGCCGCTCCCCGGCCATTTTCAGCAGCCGGTCGCGATCCAGGTCGAAGCGGGTTTTCAGCACCGCTTCGCTCTCTCCGCGACGGACAGCCAGGATGCGATGGGAGGGCATGCCCGAAAGCGGTTCCTTGTAGTCGTAATATTGCTCGAACTTGGATCGTTTTTCCTGCCACTCGTCGGTAACGGCCACTACCATGATTGCGGTGGAGAACATCTCCTGGCGGAGTGCCCTCCGCAATTCAGCCTGCTCGGCAAACTGCTCGGCGATGATATGGCCAGCTCCCTCCAGGGCATCCCCCACGGTGGCGACCCCCTTTTCCTCAGAAATATAATCGGGAGCGAACTCGCCTGCCTGTCCGGAGACAGCGGCATCGAGGATCTGGAAAGCCAGGGGTTCGAGTCCCTTTTCCCGGGCCACCGATGCCTTGGTCCGACGCTTGGGTTTATACGGCAGGTACAAATCTTCGAGTTCCGGCGCCGAATAGGTGGCTTCGATTCTCCCCTTCAGCTCGTCGGTCAGTTTTCCCTGTTCGGCGATCGTCTTAATGACCGTCGCTTTGCGGTCATTGAGCTCCTTCAAATAGGAGTAGGCGTCGCTGACCAGGTTGACCTTGAGTTCGTCCAGGTCGCCCGTCTTCTCTTTCCGGTAGCGGGAAATGAAGGGAATGGTCATCCCCTCCCCAAGCATCTCGATAATGCTCACCGCCTGGTATAAATGCACCTGGGTGGTCTGGCAGACATGGTTCAAATCTCGTTCACTCAGCATTATTTTCCTTATCCGCACCAGTGGATCACGATTCTCGGAAAGCGGCCGCCGGTCGGAAATGAGGTATTGTAGCGGAAATCACCGGCGAGAGCAAGGGGCGGCAATGTGCGGCAATGTGGCTGGTTGATTGTCAAACAAGCAGGCTTCTGCTAAAATTCCGCTATGCGTTGTCCAAAATGCGGTTTCGAGAATCTCGATTCCTATATCAATTGCAGGAACTGCGGAAAACCGTTAACCTCCGTTTCCCGAGACGACTTTGATCCGTGCGATGCCACACTGATATCCGATTCCCAGAGGTTTCCTGATCTGATCATCAATGGGCGGTTTCAGATCATTAAAAGCCTGGGGAGAGGGGGGATGGGTGAAATCCTCCTGGCGGAAGATACGAGATTGAAAAGAAAAGTCGCAATCAAGGTCATCTCGACTGGATGTATGCGCGACGCTCAATCCAGAAACCGTTTTCGCCTGGAAGCGCAGGCAGCTTCAAGATTGGACCACCCGAACATCTGTACTATTTTCGAAATCAGCGAAGAAAGCGGCCGCGATTACATCATCATGCAATATATCGATGGGATAACCATCTCCCAATTATTGCACACGTCCCGCATCGCTCCCGACCAGGCTGTAGGCATCGCTATACAGGTTAGTGACGGGTTGATCGAAGCACATCGGCATCACATTATCCATCGGGACATCAAGCCGGGAAATATCATGATCGATCGCCTGGGGAAAGTGAAAATCCTCGATTTCGGGCTTGCCAAAATCGTTGATGACCCGGCATGCACTCCTGATCCGAGAGAGACACATCCATCTGCCATTACCCAATCGGGAGTCATCATCGGTACAGCACCGTATATGTCTCCGGAACAGATCAAAGGGGAAAGAGTCGACCAGCGTACCGATATTTTTTCTTATGGGATCGTTTTTTATGAGATGCTCGAAGGATCGAACCCGTTTATCGGCAAGGACAGTTTCGACACCCTCTATAAAATCGTTTCACAGCCGATCAATTTTTCTCGAAAAACACCGAAATCACTGATCCCGATCATCGAAACCATGTTGAAAAAAAAGCCAGAGGAGAGATACAAAAGTTTTTCCGAGGTGAAAGCTGATCTATTGAAGGTGAAAATCCTCGATCAAGTCCCTATGCAGGATCCCAAAACCATCCCCACGACAGTTATCACTACCGCCGAGGAAAAATGGACGGAAGATTTCCGTCGAATTTCGGATCACTCTACCGACCAACTGTCACAGGTCGTTGAAAAAGTAAAGAAGATCAAGTCTTCCACCAAGGTCCAGCAGCGATGGCGGATGCACTGGAAATCGGCGGCTGCAATCATCATCTGTATCTCAGTAATACTAATGATAAGCGTTTTTTCTAAAAGGCAAAAGCGTAAAGAATCAGAGACTTTACCGGTTTCAACGACGGTTCAGATTCTCCTCAATGACTTTTCAATAGCCGGAGATGATAAAACCCTGAACAACAAGTTTCTATTCTTGTTGCACGAAGCTCTCGGGCAATTCAAGGGCATTGAACCGGTGAAACGAAGAGCACTGACTTTGTCCACATACTCCGGCCAGGGGAAACCACAAGGCGATGCAACACTGATCAAACGGCTGGGCATTGATTACCTCCTGACCGGTTCGATTGACAAGGATTTCATGATCTCGGCTACTCTATCTCGGCAGGGGCAAACAAGTACAGCAGCCCCTATCATTGTTTTTGCCAAAGATATGAACTCGCTCCTTGTCGACCAAGTGGATAACCTGGCTTTGAGAATCGTTTCCGGAGTTCGGGGACAAGAAATGCCCCTGGCTCCCTCTGAATATAAACAGACATCTCTCCTCTATGGCAGTGATTGGAAGGTATTTGGTCAATTCTACGAAGGAATGGGTCAGTGGGAAAACCAGGCATTTGATTCAGCTATTTCCACCCTGAACAAAGCCGCCAAATCGTCTGCCCCGGTTCTAGCTGCGAATTATTTTCTTGCCCAGGCCTATGAAATGACCGGGTTTCCGCTGGAAGCGGATAAAGCCATCCAGCGGTTGATTTCCAACAAGGATTTGCTGCCCCAAGCCATGCAACTCAAAGTCTTGGCACTCTATCATAAGCAAAAATATGAATCGGCCAAGCAGATTCAACGCCTGAGCGAATTGACCTCACGATATCCCCTTGATAAAGAGATCCGCTTCAACCTTGCGGAAGCTTTCTTTCATATCGGTGATGCCGAAAATGCAAAAGCAGAGTATCAGAAAGCGTTGGATCTGGACCCGAGATTCACTCTGGCCCTAAACCACCTCGGCTATTGCTATTCATACCTGGGGGAACATGCCAAAGCCATCCAGACGCTCGAAGCGTATTGCAGCATCAACCCGACCGCCAATGCCTATGATTCCCTTGGTGATGTGAATTTTTACAAGGGCGATTATCCCCAAGCAGAAAACAACAAATGGACCGTTCTGAAAAAGGACCCGACCATCGACTGGCTTTATCTCACTCTCGCTGACATCAATATATTGAAAGCGAAATTTCAGGAAGCCTTTCAAATCCTGGATACCTACGAAAAAAAGACCAAAGGAAAAAAACAGATCAGTGAGTGCCGGAGTAAGCGCGCATTGGTTTATCTGATGAACGAAGAGTATCAACGGGCATTGGATGAAATCGACCGTGCCATCCAGAATTACGACAATCGGGAAATCACAGATAATACGGCTGAATTCCATTGGATGAGGGCTCTGGTTTTGTTGGCCATAAAACGGATTCCCGAAGCCCGGGAGGAGACGAGATGGATTCAGGGAGTCGTTTCGGATTATCATCTCTCCAGCAACAACTTCCATACAGCATTCAAATTTCATCTTCATCTTCAAGCCCTGCTGGCGGAAATCGATCATCGATACAATGATGCGGAGCGGTTTTTCCAGGAATTGGTCGACCTGAAGCCGAGGCTTTCCTATTGGATCACCGCTTATAACTTCACCTATTTTTTAACAGAATACGCCGCCTATCAGAACAGACAAGGTCATCGGGAACAGGGTGAAGCATTGCTTGACCAAGCCCTGGCGTTCAACCCGAACTATACCCCGGCGCTATGGGAGATACTGAACATGCGCATTCGAGAAACCCAGCCGAATACAAAGAATCTGATCGAGCGGATTCGGTCGATATACGGGCAGGCGGACGAAACCAATCGCTGGCGGAAAAAGCTGGCGCTTCTGGAATCTCAATCACAATAAGGAGTCACCTCTTGAAAAAAAAACTCGGTCTGATCCTGTTGACTGTTCTTTCACTTGTGTTATCCGGCGCCTCCAAAAAAAAGCCTCATCGGATGACCCTGACCTATTTTGAATACAATCGCGGTTTCAACTTCCCTACCCAGGCCGATTTTTCCTATACCTGCGGAAGCGATCAATTCACATTTCATGGAATTCAGTATAAAACCCTCTCCTTTCAATCCGATATTGGGCCGCTGCCAATCGGCTGGGTGAAACCTCTGTTGAAAGGCGATTTCGGAACCGCTTCAAACAAATTCACCGATCCCTTTTATGGTTTTCGCATCTACCATTTTTTCCGGAAAAAACCTAACTGGGGTATCGGTGTCGACTTCATCCATTTCAAGATCTATATGAAGGATCCCGATCAGGTGGTTGAGGTGACCGGGAAACGGGGAAATGTCCCCTTTTCGGAATCCATGCGCCTGGGGGATCACTTTCACGATTTCAGTATCTCCCATGGAGTCAATCACGTCAGCCTGGTGATCGCCCACCGCTGGATGTGGAAGACGAGTGAACGGTTGCCCGATGGACGGATTCAGCCATTTATCGCTATCGCGTTGGGCACGGCATTCCCCCATTTACAACTGGAAGTGAAAGAAGATGATACAATACAGAAAAAGGCCAATTCGTACAACGCCTCTTTCAAAAACATCGGTCTGGGATTGAATGCTGGAATACGCTGGAAACTGTCTCCCCATTTCGGCTTGTACGGAGAATATAAATTCACCCTCTCCCTGTTGTCGGGTATGAAACTGGATCCGCCATATATTGGGATAGCGGAAGCAAATTTTACCAACCACCACCTGATCTGGGGGTTATTCTATGCGATCTGAGCTGGATCGACCTCCGAATCGTCGCCCGCTTATTTGAATGCTTCCATCCCGCTGAATGACCGATACGGATCAAAACTTTCGAGAATATGACGGTCTTCGGGTGCTTCCTTTTTTATGATCAGGCGGGAAGCCAACTCCCCCAAACCGGGTCCCAGCATGAATCCCTGCCCGCACATCCCGACGCAGTTCAGCAGGTTGGGAACCTCCCGGGAGAATCCGACAATCGGAAATCCATCGGGAGTCATGGGATACTGGCCTCGCCATGACCGGCGGACCTTCAACTGCGCCAGTTTCGGAAACAGATCGATCATACGCCGGGCAACCTGGGGGAAAAACCGGGAGGTGGAATCGGAATCCTCGCCCCAGATCGAAGGGTGTGGTGTAATGCAAAAAACCACCTGCCCCTCATTATTCTGATAAAAATAGTAATTCAAGGAATCTTCGGCCGGCCTCATATCGACGATCATCGGCCTGAAAAATCGTTGTACCGGTTCGGTGATGGCACCTTCATGGGCATCGGGGGTTACGGGAAGGGTAATTCCCGCCAGACGCCCGATCGTTTGGGCGTGGTTTCCGGAGGCATTGACCACAAAAGCGGTGCCATATTCCCCTTTATCGGTCACCACCCCGGATATCCGGTCGGATTTGATCTTGAATCCATTGACAGTCTCCTGGAAGCGATAGTGAACACCCTGTTTCAGGCTCTTGAAATACATGGCATTGACCATCAGTAATGGAGAAGCACTTCCGTCTCCGGGAGAATAGGTGGCTCCGCGCAAGCCGTTCATATTGATCCCGGGAACGAGCTGTTGATAGTCGTCCGGTCTCAACCAGCGGATATCCAGCCCAAATGAATGCTGGATAGCCATCAAATCCTTCAGCTTTTTTTCATCCTCATCCGAATATGCCGGAAAGCTATACCCATTCTGAAACCACCCGATATCATCTCCATAAAGATTTTTCCAGGTGGCGAAAATTTCGATGCTGCGTCGGCTGATCTGAATTTTCCCAAAATCGGAGTGGGTGGCGCGAATTCCTCCAATAGCACGTTTATTGTTCCCCTGGCCTGGAGAGGTGGCCGAATCGATGACCAAAACTCTCAGATTCTCTTGACCCAGGTTCAGCGCAATGGGAATGCCGACCGATCCAGCCCCAATGACGATGGCGTCGAAGTTTTCCATGATCTACTCCTCCGCTCCTTCCTGGCCGGCCAAGATCCCCAGGGGAATCTCGACAAATACAGGGCGTTTTGTATTGGGTGTGATGGTTTGTGGCGGGATCCCTTCCTCACGAAACACCTGCTTAATCAGCGTGTCACAGGTTTTTGCCCCGCAGGATCCCATCCCGGCGCGGGTAACAGCTTTGATCTGATTCATATCGGTCACTCCCTGGCGGATCAGCGCCCGAATCTCCCCTACGGAAACCCGTTCACATAAACAAACCAAAGCGTCATCGCAGGTCTTTTCAGGGATGATGGCGGTTTTCAATGGAGCTGAAACTTGAACATCCTGTATCCGGAAGGAAACGACCCGCTTGGCTCGATCTGCCGGAACCTTCATGCGGATGAGCTGGGTCAGGCTTTTTTTATCCTGAATCACCTGGGTGACGGTTGCCATCCCCAAGTCGCTGCCGTTGATGCTGACGACATTGACCGGATCACCTTTCTGAATTGGAAAGTTGGACAATTCATATGGGACTGTTACTTCGGGAAAAGCGGGATCCTTGCGGAAATCAACCAGGGTGATCGCCAATCCCGGACAGATAGTGACACATTTCCCGCAACCGATGCACGATCCGTTGTAGCGAGGCTGGCCCAGCAGCGGTTCGCCGGGAATATGGATCGATTGGGTTGGGCAAACGGTAATACACGGATTGCAAGGGATTTCCTGCAGGCAATGGATGATCGGCATTACGCCCTCGGTCCCGGATGGAAATTCCTGTTCGATCGTCTTCCCGGGATGGGATTTTAAAACCTCCGCTTTCTGCATCCAGACCTCGGGGATCTCGTCAACCGCCGCTCCCAAACTTTTTGCTACTTTTAATCCGGCGATCCTGCCATTGAACATCGCCGATGAAGCTTCGGCGATCTCAGCGGCATCTCCGGCGGGGAAAACCGGAATTCCAGCCGTTTCGGCCTCATGGGCAAATTCGTTGATCGAGTCCAACCCGACCGCGATCAGGATGGTATCGCACTTCACCGTTTTTTCCGTTCCAGGGAGGAATCGGAATTTGGCATCGAGCTGAGCGATGGTGACCGATTCGACTCTCTCCGCACCGTTGGCGGACAGGATCGAATGGGAGGTGTAAATCGGCACCCCCAGGCGTTGCAGTTTGTCGGAGTGAACCTTGTAGCCACCGCAACTTGATATGGCTTCGACCAGCCCGGCTACCTGAATTCCAGCCTGAAGGGCATGATAGGCGGCGATCAATCCGACATTCCCCCCGCCCACAACGAAAATCCGCTTGGCCGGACGGACCAGGTCCCGGTTGACCAAAGTTTGAAACGCACCGGCTCCATATATCCCAACCAGCTGATTCCCGGGGAAGCGGATGAATTTTTCCCTTGCTCCCGCAGCGTTGATCAGCACCTTGGGAGTGATCAACTGGTATTCCTTGCCCTTGAGAATACCGACCTTTTTATCCTTATATACATAAATGGCAGTGCTGCTCAACCACAAGTCCACTGTCGGCATTTTTTTCAACTCGTCCGCCAGGATCTTCCCGATATGATTGCCACGGGTCCCGGCGCGGGAGTCTTCGACCGACCCGAAGAATTTGTGGGTCTGCAGAACCAGCTTTCCCCCTGCTTCATCCTTGTCATCAATGACCAAGGTTGGGATATTCAGTTTCCCGAGTTCCAAAGCCGCAGAAAGGCCGGCGGGGCCGGCTCCGATGATCAGGACATCGATATGCTTTTCGGTAACTGGCTGGAACAGGGGAGCACCGGAACGATCGGGCAAAGTCGGCAAGCCGGACAGCTTTTCAACTTTCATATCAGGGCGAACCGGTGTCATGCACCCTTTCACCGGGACCCCATCGGCGATGACCATGCATCGGGAGCATTGACCATTGGCGCAGAAAATTCCCTGCGCGGAGTTGTCATGGGCGTGGATACCAAATATATTGATGCCATTGGCGATCAGGGCCGTTGTGATCACTTCTCCCCGACGGGCCTGCAGATAGGTGTCACCCCAATAAAAGCCGATCCGTTCCCGCTCGGGTATCGGCAATACCGGATGTTGGTCTATTCGCGATTCAACCATGAAAAACTCCTTTTCGGAACTTTATCATAAACCGACCCTATTTTCAATAAATAGTTAAAATTATTTGAAATAAATATTGACATTAAAAATTATTTAATTATAATTCTACTAAAATGTCAAAAACAAAGAAGACAACTTCTCGGAAGCGGCCTGCTGGTGATGAACCCAGAGTCATGCCCACGATACCCAGATCCCCCCTACCCCTGAACGAAAAGGATCGAAAGATTCTCATGGAATTAAGCTTGCAAGCGCGGATGTCGTTGACCCAGTTGGCCAAAAGGGCGCAGTTGTCCAAACAAGTGGTCTCCTATCGATTGAAGGGTATGGAAAAAGCCGGTATTATCCGTGGGTATCACGCCATTCCCAATATCACCCGTCTGGGAAAAACCCATTACCGTGTATTCGTCAAATATCAGAATATGACCAAGGAGTTGGAAACCGATCTCCTGAATTACCTGTCGGCACGTCCGGAAATCTCCTGGCTGACTTTACTGGATGGCGATTTTGACCTGGAATTTGTTGTCTGGACCGGAAATATCATGGAGTTCGAGAAAATCTATGATGACATTCTGGGGAATTTCGGCAACCTCTTTCATGAAAAATATTTTTCCATCGGAACCCGCGTGGAATACCTTCCCTATCGCTTTCTTGACCTGGAGACCGACAGCAATCCGATCGTTTTCGGAGATTGCTTCGAAAACTATTCCCTTGACAGTCTGGAAAAACGGATCATCAAGGAGATCAACCACAATGGGCGCATCCCTTTTTCCACGCTTGCCCAGCTCTGCCAGATATCGATCAATTCAGTCAAGGCCAAAGTCGAGCATCTGATGGATTGCGCAATCATCCTCGGATTCGGCCTCAAAGTCAACCAGAACCTGATCGGCTTCACTCATCGCAAGGTATTGCTGAAACTGAATCAACCGTCGAAGGAAAAGATCGAATCGATTTCCAATTATCTCCGACAGCAACCGAATGTGATTTTCCTGATCAAGACGATCGGCGCCTATGATTTCGAATTCGAACTGATGACCCGCTCCAACGAAGAGTTTTACCATATCGTGCGGGAATTCCGTTCCCAATTCTCCCATGAGATCAAACTCCATCATACGGTCATGGTTCACGACGAACTGAAATACGGCCACCTCGATTTTTAATCCCGACCACTCCGGCCGTTTCGAAAAAAGCATTGACAGAAATCCGGAGATGTGATATTGTTTGGCTTCGCCAAATGGCCCCATAGCTCAATTGGCAGAGCAATTGACTCTTAATCAATAGGTTGTAGGTTCGATTCCTACTGGGGTCATTTTTTCTTTGGCGGCAATATAATTGACAAAGCTCTTTTCTGGTGATATAGTACAAACTTGTAAGCGAAAATTGACAGATCAATCCTTATTTATCCCTTATCATTCGAATCAAAACCAAGGCGATACCGTGCGGATTGAATCTTTCCCTTATCATGATGTTTTAAACAAAAAAGGAAGAAATGCCACAACAGAATTTTCAGGATTTCGGATTATCGGATCCGATCCACAAAGCTATTCAGGACATGGGTTTTCACATTGCCACCCCCATTCAGAAACTGGCCATCAGCCCCATCCTCGCCGGCCGTGATATCGTCGGCCAATCGCAAACCGGAACGGGAAAAACCGCTGCCTTCGGTATTCCCATACTGGAACGAATCCACCCGGACAGCCTAGCTACCCAGGCATTGATCCTCTGCCCGACGAGAGAGCTCGCGGTTCAGATCGCGGTCGAAATGAAAGCCCTGGGCAAGTACATGCACAGGATACATATCCTGCCTGTTTATGGAGGACAACCCATCGAACGACAGCTATCGGCCTTGGGAAAGGGAGTGCAAGTGGTCATCGGCACTCCCGGGAGAATCGGGGATCACCTGAAAAGGGGCACCTTGAGATTGGATCATGTCCGCATCGCCGTTCTCGATGAAGCCGACAAGATGCTTGATATGGGCTTCATCGAAGAGATCAGATGGATACTCGGCCAGGTTCCCGCCAACCGACAAACACTCCTTTTTTCCGCAACTATCCCCGACGAGATCCTCTCCCTGAGCAGATCATTCCAATCGAAACCGGAAGTATTCCGAGTCGCCAGCGAGGATTTGACCGTTCCGGAAATCGAGCAAATATATTTCAACATCGGCAATCAACCGCGGATCGATGTATTGACCAGACTTCTGAAGAGCCACGACGAAAAGCAAAGCCTCGTCTTCTGCAACACCAAGCGGAGAGTGAGTCAACTGACCAAAGCCCTTCAGGGAAAAGGATTCGCCGTATCCGGGCTGCATGGCGACTTGCGTCAGTCGATGCGGGACCGGGTGATGGCGCAATTCCGAAACGGCAGTCTGCGGGTCCTGATCGCCACCGATGTGGCGGCACGCGGGATCGATGTCAGCACTATCGAAATGGTGGTGAACTACGAGGTCCCTCTCGACGAGGAGTTGTATATCCACCGCATTGGGCGTACGGGCAGAGCTGGGAAATCCGGACTGGCCGTCACTTTTGTCGCGGGCAAGGAACAATTCCAGTTGGCCAAGATTCAGGATTATGCCAACACGATCATTCTGCACCACCCCCTGCCATCAGCTTCGCAACACACGCAATTCAAGGATTCGAATAATGGTGACTCGCATTCGCTCCGATCCAATGAAAACAGAAGCGATGACCGTCTCCAGGCTCAATCACGAAACGATTGGAGCCGCCTGGTCATCAATCTGGGCAAAACCCATCGAATCAAAGCCGGAGACATACTCAGGGCAATCACATCGAAAACGGATCTCCCCGGGAACAGCATCGGTGCCATTCAGATTTGCAAGCGGCTCTCCTTCATTGAGGTTTCCCCGGAATCGGCCCCACGTGTCATCGAGCTGATGAATCTCGGCCGCATTCGCGGTCATCGAGTCCAGATAAGGCTGGCCGAGCTACGGGACTATGCAGCTTCCCACCTGCCCGCAGAACCTCGCAATCTGTCCATGGCAGAACACCCATGAAAACGTTATTTTTTGTTTTGTGTTTTCAGAAATAAAGAGTATAATTATTAGTCGATTGAAAACAATGAATCTGAATTCATTCGCTACTGATCAATGATCTTGTTTTCAGTACTCGTTGCAAAAGGAAAATCGCAAATGAATAATGTTTTTAGTCCCTTGCGGATTGGTGATCTCGAAGCCAAGCTGCCGATCATTCAAGGCGGAATGGGAGTGCGGATATCATTATCCGGACTCGCTTCGGCTGTTGCCAACCAAGGTGGTATCGGAGTCATCGCCACACCGGGGATCGGGATGTTCGAACCCGATTTGCAATCCAATGTTCTGGGGGCTCAGATCAACGCATTGAGATATGAAATCCGTAAAGCAAAAGAACTGACAAAAGGAGTTCTGGGCGTCAACATCATGGTCGCCCTCACCCATTTTGCCGATCTCGTCCGCACATCCATCGAAGAAAACATCGACATTATCTTTTCGGGAGCCGGTCTTCCGCTCAATCTCCCCGGATTCCTCAACGGTAATAGCCGCATCAAGCTCGCTCCGATCGTTTCATCGGCTCGCGCCGCCAATATCATCATCCGGACATGGATATCCAGATACAATCGGGTTCCCGACCTGATTGTCGTCGAAGGTCCTTTGGCCGGTGGCCATTTGGGATTCAAGAAGGACCAGATCAACGATCCCGCGTATTCCCTCGAAATGCTCATTTCCCAAGTCCTCGACAAGGTGAAAGAGCTTGAACCGGAAATAGGCCAATCGATCCCGGTGGTTGCTGCCGGGGGGATATTTACGGGGGGAGACATCCACCATTTCCTGAAATTGGGAGCCAGCGGAGTACAAATGGCCACCCGTTTCGTCACCACTCGGGAATGTGACGCTTCTGACGAATTCAAACAGGCTTATTTACAGTCTGGCCCCAACGACCTGGTCATCATCGACAGTCCCGTCGGTATGCCGGGACGGGCCATTCAAAATCAATTTATTAAAGACATCTCCCTGGGAAAGAAGAAGCCTTTTTCCTGCCCATATCACTGCATTCAGACTTGCATTCCGGAGAAAAGTCCCTATTGCATCGCCCTGGCCCTGGCCAATGCGTATAAGGGAAAAATGACCAATGGATTCGCTTTCGCCGGCGCCAATGCCTACCGCGTCGAACGGATTGTTCCCGTTGCCGAACTCATCGCTTCCCTGACCCAGGAATACATCCACGCCACGAATTTCAAATCCTAATATGAGTATCGCCCGCACCTGAAAAGGCGATCAAAAACGAAACCACTCTTCTGCATATTCCGTATATCTCATCTGGAGGAAATCCATGAAAAAACGGATCGCGATTACCCTTTTTCTATTTTCCATTGGTTTTATTAAAGCGGTTTCGGGGATCGATTTGGAAAAGATCATGAAAACGAACGATTTCATTGGATTCGAACCCGATCTGATCCGTTGGAGTGAAGATTCAAAGCTCGTTTATTTTCAATGGAAAAACCCTGAAGACAAGCAGGTCGGCACCTATTCCTTCAATGCTCTGACCAATTCGCTCACCCGCCTCACCAGTGATCAGGTAAAAGAGCTTCCCGATCAAACCCTCATCTGGAATAAATCGAAAACCAAAGGGTTGAAGTCTCGCGACGGGTCCATTCATCTCGTTTCCGTTGGGGGAAACCGATCCACGCCGATCATAGAAAACATCCGCGGATTACGAATTCTTGGATGGAACCAGGACGCAAGCGGCTTTTATTTTCTCACTCAGGACTCCCTCTGTTCGTTTTCTTTGAGTGTTCCCCATTGGAGGGTTCTACTCCGTTTCGGCGAACACACAAAAAAAATGATCGAGCAAAAAAGCAGCAACACCGCGGAAAAATACCTGCGCGAAGAAGAAAAAAAATTGATCCGCAATTATCCCAGCTCCGCTTTTTCAGGGTTCGGCTCCATCGGGGGAGTCCAGGATTCCCCACCCGACTTCATCTTGGAGAAGGGGGAACGAATGGCCACTTGCATGGTCAGCCCAGATGAATCGGTCGTGGTGATTTCCCTTTATAACATGGCCGATTCAGGTGATTCTAACTCGGCCGATATCCCTGTATACATTTCTTCAACCGCCTACACCCGCATCGAAAAATCCCGGGACAAAGCAGGTGCCGCCAATTTGATTCGGCAGAGGTTCTGTTTATATTCCCTCAGGGATAGAAAACGACTGGAAGTGAAAGCCAATGAGACCAACACCGTGATCAGTTCACTGACCTTCTCTCCCGGGGGAAAATTGATCGGTTGGGCCGATCGACTCGATTCGCACGATGCCTGGTTGAACCAGTACAATGCCCAGGGAGAGGTGGAGAAGGTGATTCTGCACCTTCACGACGACGCCTGGTTGCAAAGGGGATTTTTCCGGATGCAATACCTCTTTCTCCCCGATCGTGACCAATTGCTGACCCTGCTGGAAAAGGACGACCACATCCGGCTCGTTTTCATCGATCTGAACGGAAAAACCAAATCGCTGACCGGCGATTACGAAGTGGATGATTTTGACTTGAGTGATGACGGCCGTACCGTTACCTATGTCTCCTCCGAGGGTCACCCCGGTATTCGCAATACATACCTTCTCGATCTCCAGACCGGCAGGAAAAGAGCGTTGACCCAGGGTAATGGATTTCATCGGGCGTATCTCTCTCCGGACCAGAAGAAATGGGTCAGTGTGGAATCGGATGAGATCACCCCGCCAGAGCTATATTTCTATCAAGCAGGGAAAAAAACCAGGATCACCGTATCCCCGCCCGCCGAGTTCCGTGCCCTGCAATTGCAACGGCCGGAGGTGATCCGCTTCCCGGCTTCCGATGGAGTCCCCGTTTACGCCCGTCTCATGCGTCCGGCAAATAAAAATGGCGCCGCTGTCCTGTTCGTCCACGGCGCTGGTTACCTGCAGGACGCCCACCTGGGGTGGAGCGAGTACTGGCGTGAATTCCTTTTCGCGAATCTGTTGGTGGAGCGCGGATATACGTTCCTCGATATCGATTATCGCGGTAGTTCAGGATATGGCCGGAATTTTCGTACCGGCATCTATGGATTCATGGGAAACCGCGATCTTCATGACCTTCTCGACGGGGTCAAGGTGCTGGTGGAGAAAGAGGCCATCGATCCCAAACGCATCGGGATTTTTGGCGGTTCCTATGGAGGGTTTCTGACCTTGATGGGCCTTTTTCAATCTCCCGATACCTTTGCCTGCGGAGCCGCCTTGCGACCGGTGACCGACTGGGCCCATTACAGCTCTTATTATACCAATCCGATTCTGGGTGGCAAACCCCAGGATGTCCCTGAAAATTATCGCCGTTCCTCCCCTATATATTTCGCCGAAAATTTGCAAAAGCCCCTGCTGATCCTTCATGGGATGGCGGATGACAATGTCCACTTCCAGGATTCGGTACGCCTGGCGGAACGGTTGATCGAATTGAAAAAAACGAACTGGTGGTTGACCGGTTTTCCCAGTGAACGACATACCTTCACCTTTGCCGAAAGCTGGTTCGATGAGTACCGGCGGATTCTGGAGCTCTTTGAAACCTGGTTGCAGCCACGATCGTAAAAAAAAGAAAGACTGAAAGCGATTCCCGGTTCATTCCGGAAGGCACTTCAGCCGGGTCCAGGCGACCGGTGACCCCCCGTTTTCAAACCAGTCATTCCCTTCCGAAACCATGTCCCATTTCAGTTGATATTCCCCAGCCCCTGGTAAAGGCGGTAATTCGATCCGGATAACCCCGGTTTTTCCGCCAGAGAGCGCCATGGGTAGAAATGCCCGGGAATAATTCAGATCGAGCCGGTTCCCTTCAATCGAATATAGTTGGGCGCCTAGACGTACCATGCGACGACCGGTTCTAGTCCGTTCGGGCCAAAGGGCTCCACCCCGATTTTGAACGGCCACATCCACTGCCGCCGCTTCACCGACCTTCATCCGGATCGATTGTGGGATATCTGTGAAACGGGCGATGAAACGGTTCCCTTTGATCGCCGAACCGATTTGACTGGTATCCCAGATTTCAAATCGGATTCTTTCCCACCCGCGGGTTCCGGGAAAAAACTTTCGGGAAAAGGCATCTTCTGGGTGGTCGGTGATCTCCCAGGTCAACCTGTCCAAACCGATCTTTCGGGCCAACCGCCGGGCTTTGTTCATTTGGCGGCTCGAATCGTTCCAGCGAAACAGAATATACCGCCAATTTACAAAGGGAGTTTCTGCGCCATCCTGGCGGCGCAGTTCCATGAACCGCCTCATGATCGCCAGCACTCTGGGGAATTGTCCATTACGCCGGTATCGTTCATAGGTTTTTTGATCGGCGCCGTCGACCGAAAAGGTGATTTCATCCAATCCGCTTCGGATCAACCCCACCATTTTCTCATCGGTCAGCAGAAGTCCATTGGTCGATGTATAGAGATAGATGCCCGGAAACGAGGCTTTGATGTCTTTCAGCATCGAAACCGCTTCCGGATGGCAAAATGGATCTCCATAATTGAAAAAATCGATCCGGATCAATTGTTTGCCGACCGGTACAAGCATCGGGAGCAATTCGTCCCGAGGAAAATAGTGGCGGGAACGAGAAGCGAGTATTTTAGAATCCTTTGAACATACTGCACCCCGGCAATTCAGGTTACAGACCACTGTCGGTTCGAGAAAGATCCGCGGCAGGCAATCCTGGATGACACCCCGTCGCTGGGGGGCTTCATCATTGCGCAAGGGCCGTTTCAATCCACAATTCAGGCAAAAGGGAGCATAGCCCTGATTCAATCCACGGCGGATTTCCTGGACCGCTGACGAATTCCATATCTCAAGCAATGTCTGTTTCCCGACTTGCCCAAGGGGGCGATCTCCATATGGGTCGGCGCAACCGCAGACGACTTTGCCGTCGCAAAGAACCACGAGAATCTGGAATATCCAATCACAGGTGAATCGGTTCATCGGCTACCCATTATAATATGGAGTCGCCAGGATCACAAGGTTCGAGGCAGATTCGAGAGCTGGGTTCTCTGACTGCCTTGAACCTGCCCGGAAAACATGGTAACATGAGCATACAATCAACATGAGCGAGCAGCAGAAGATTTTCATGGCCCGGTTGCATGAAGAGTATCGCCGCATGACCGAGCAGGCCGCTTCGCTTCAGGAATTGGTCAAGGAACCGATCGACCAGCCCTTTCAATTGAATCTATGGGACCTGTCAGCGGCCGAACTCGATCAGGAAATGGCCAACCGGCTTTCCGCCTTGAACGACGACATCAACACCCGCCCATCGGAAAAAATCACTTCCCATCGCCGAGTTATCGGCCCGCTGATCGTAATGGTGAAAAATGTCCTGCGAAAGCTGCTTTCTCCTTACACCAATCTGGTTCTCGCCAGGCAGGTCAAATTCAATGAGGATATGGTGGCCTTTCATCTTGCCACCTTCATCCGCTTCCGCCAATTGGATAACCAACTGACTTCGGTCGGAGAGCGGTTGAATGCCATCAAGGACGAACAAGCAGATCATGACTGAACTATCCTCTTCCGATCCCGCCAATGCCTTTACTTCCCACGATGTTGTTACCTGGACGACCACAGTCGAAACAGCGGTGCTCCGCTCCCTGAACCCACTCCTCCAGAATCAAGATTTTACTTCATTTTCACAACAATTGAAGAAAACCAGTAACCAATATGGTTGGCAAAGGGCAATCAACCTTCTGCAGCGATTGGAGATCATCAATGGCTGGCGTGACCGGCCACGGATCGGGATCTTCGACCATACCCTGCAACTGGTCGGCGGAGGACAGAAATACGGATGTACGATCGCCGCTGTTTTGAGCCGGTTCTGCTTTGTCACGCTGATCACCAACCGGCCGGTGACCATTGCTCAGCTTGAAAACTGGTATAATCTTGACCTCTCTTCCTGCCGGATCGAGATCATCCCCCTCCCCTTTTTCGAACGCCCGGAATTCGGGCAGATCGATCCGGGAATCGTTACTGTGAGGTCGGAAAACCCATTCCACTTGATTTCCCGGGCCAGTGGAGCCTATGACATCTTTTTCAACAACAGCATGCTGGAAATGGTCTACCCCCTGGCCAATGTTTCGGTGTTCATGTGCCATTTCCCCGAAAGGCGCCGCTCCACGTATTTTTATGTGGATCGCTATCACCATTTGCTCTACAACAGTGAATATACAGCTTCCTGGATCCGCCGCAAATGGGGGTTGGAACCAACTGCCCATATATACCCCCCGATCGATATGGGCGGAACGGAAAAACCGCCTTCCAAGGAATCGATCATCCTGTCGGTGGCCCGTTTCGAACCCGGTGGAAGCAAGCAGCAGGACCGGATGATCGAGGTGTTTCTCCGTTTGCGTCGCAAATATCCCGAGCAGATGAAGGAGTGGCGTCTCATCCTTGCCGGGGGCAGCCCGGCAGATAATCCCTTCCTGGAAAGACTCAAACTGATGGCCGCTGAAGAATCCGGAGCACCGATCGATATCCGGGTGAACATCCCCAACGGGGAACTACGGGAGTTGTATGCAAAAGCATCGCTGTTCTGGCATTTATGTGGCTTGCAGCAAACCGATCCGGCCCGGGTCGAGCATTTCGGCATGACCATCGTCGAAGCGATGCAGAACCGGTGCGTTCCGGTGGTGTTCGACGGAGGCGGCCAGCGCGAAATCGTCATCGACGGGAAAACCGGTTTCCGCTTCAGAGATCGCGCCAAGCTGATGATGAGAACCCTGGAACTTATCTCCGATCCCGTCTTGCGCGCGAATATGGCCGAGGCGGCCCGGGAGCGATCCCGACTGTTCGAGAGAAATACCTTCGAAACCCGGATACAAGAGTTCTTCGTTTCATTGATCGATCAATACAAGACTCTGTCATGAGTGAAGCCATCGGTTTTTCCATCGTCATCCTCACTCGGAATTCTTTGGGCGTCATCGAACGGTTGGTTCAGTCATTGGAAGGCCAGAATTTTTCAACAGATCGCGAATATTTATTCATGGACAATCATTCCACCGACGGCACCCGGGATTATCTCGAAAGTCTGCCCTTGAAAAACAAACGGGTCATCGATGTCCCGGAGGGAAGCTTCAGTCACAGCGGCACCCGCATGCATGCAGCCCGGGAGGCACGGGGGAAATTCATCATTTTTTTCACCGATGACATCGAGCCGGCGTCAGATGATTTCCTTTTGAACCTGACCGAGCCGGTGGTCGCGGGAAATGCCAGTGCCGCCTATGGGGTCTGCCAGATCCACCCCCAATGGCACGATCCACTCGACGCCTATCTGCACAACGATTGGTACCTTGGTTTTTCCGATTATTCCGAGCCGGTCGGAACCTATTGCTGGGAGATGTTCACACCGGAGACCCGGCGCCGTCTTGCCAATTTCGACAACTGTTCTTCCTGCCTGCGGTTGGACCTGCTTCTGGAAATGTCCTTTCCGGATGTCCCCTACGGGGAGGACATGATGTTCGCCAAACAACTCCTCCTGAGCGGACACCGGGTTGCACTGGCCAAAAAGGCGCGCTTTTATCATTGGCACAAGGTCAGTTTCAGTTATTTCCTGAAACGGATGTGTATCGATTCCCACCTGGGAATCAGGGAATTCGGCCTCTTCTATGTGACCCGCATGCTGGGAGTCGTCCGCCACATCGCAGTCCGCGTCCTGCACCGCACCTATGTCGCCTTTTTCAAAATCCGGCTCCCATTCTTCCGAAAATTCTATTGGAGCTGGTATCATGCGCGGTTACTGACCGCCGATTTCCTGGGAAAATATATGGGAACACTTGATTCACAGCGGGCCAATAGAGGGTTTTCGCCGTTGAAGAGATATCTCTTCAATAAAAAGGAACAGATTCTCGATTCGATCTACAAAAAGAGCATCCACCGCTACTGAAACGGTCGTATTCCCTTCAAATTCCCTTGCCCAGGTGGCGAAGGAAGAACTCTTCATATTTCTTGAATCGCGATTTGGTTCCGACCACACCGCCCAGTCCATGGCCTCCTTCGGGATCGACGAACAACTCGACCAGGGTTTCTTTTCCCTGCAAAAGCAGCTCTTTGTAGATATGGATGGTATCCTGGTACAAGACGTTCGTATCCTCCATTCCATGCATGAGAAGCAGCGGCTTCTTCAAGTTTTTGGCAAGGGGCAGCAGCGAATACTTCTTCAATGTCGTTTTGCTACGGACCGATTCGCCGATGGTTCTTCCCGAGTACCAGGAATTATAATTATCCCACTCGGTGGGGCCGGCTCCGGCAATGCCGCAGGCAAATGTGTTGGGGGAAGAATACATCGTCATCTGGGTTTGAAACCCCCCGAAACTCCAGCCATGAAGGCCGATCCGTTGCCGATCGACGCCGAAACCGTTGGAAATATACTTGACCAAATCCTCCAGGTCTTCGACCTGAGGACGACCGGTCTGTTCCCAGTTGGCGTCGGAGAAACGTCTGCCATAACTCGATTGGCCGCGGGGATCGACGGCAAAGGTGACGTATCCGTATTTGGCAGCCATATACATATTGAAAAGGTAAGTTGAGGTATTGAAGGTGTCGACTTCGACAGTATGACGCAGTCCCAGCGGGCCGCCGTACATATAGACGATAGCCGGTCGGAAGTCCTCCGATTTCCATCCCTCGGGTTTGAACACCATGCCGGAGAGCGTATCACCATGCCGGTTGCGGAATTTAAACAATTGGGGAACGAGCACCTGGACTTTCTTGAAATCGGGGTCATGGCTTCTGGTAAAGATAGTCTCCCGGCCGTTCTGCAAATCGAAGCAGAAAAGCTCGGGAAGCTGGAGCCAGTTCCCGAACATGCCGGCAAGCCAGCGACTGTTTTTGGATATCTCAGCGGAGCGAATCCCCCCTCCCGCTTTTCCCAATAGCGTAAGTTTACCGCTGCCGATCTCCGATTTATACACTCCGGTCATGGCCGGATCTTCCCGATTGGAAACAACATAGAGGAAGCGGCTGTCGCGGCTGCAACCGATAACCGGGTGCGATTCGAATTCTCCGCGGATCAATGGCCGTCGCTCACCGCTCAGGAGATCGATTGCGAACGGCTGGCGGTATCCATCCTCATCCAGGATCACCACCAGCGTTTTCCCGTCCGGAGTGAAACGGGGATCGATAACATCGAACACCTCATGACCGACAGGCCCCTTGTTTTCATATACCAGCAACGGTTTCTCGGTTTCAGAAGCCTTCCCCACATAGACCCGCAGCCGTTTTTTTTCCCGCTCCCAGGTGGCGAACGCATAGCGATCGCTCTTCTCGCTCCACACGACCTGCGTCAACTCATACCAAACGTCTCCGCCCGGAATGGTGAATATGGGTTGCGGTTCGGTCGCGAACGCATCCCCGTCCATCAGCCGGCGGATCAACATCCGGTAAGATGGCTCATTCCGTTTGTCATCGCTCACCTGCCGCTTTGTGGTCTTGACTTCCGCGAACCGTTGCTTGTAGGAAATATAAGAGACATCGCGCATGGCCGGCTTGCCATCCTGCTTGGCGGCGACGATCGCCATCCACCGCGTATCGGGGGAAACGGAGGTCCGCTCGATCTTGTACTCCTCATCCTTCAAGGGCATATTGATCTGTTTCACCAACGGCTCGTGAAATCGTGCGACGAAGACACTGTTTCCCTCCCGATAAATATATCCGTTCTGATCAGCGGAATAGGCGACGATCGCCTCTTTCTTTTCAGTCAAGGTCAGGGGAATAATCCGGCTTCCCCCGGGAAGAAATCGGAAAAGGTCGCCGCGGTACTCGAAGATCAGTTCATCGGCCGATTCCGACCAGATGTAATGATTGACCCCCGGATAGAGATCGCCGTCTTTCACCTTCTCTTTTTCCTTCTTTTTCAATAACTCTTCCCGCCACTCCCATTCTTCTTTCTCTTGTTCCTTTTTTTCTCCCTTGGCACCGTCCTCTTTTTTCTCACCTTCCTCTTTTTCCCGTTCCTCTTCCTGCCGGCGCTTTTCGGCCCACTCCCTTTTCAATAGGTCGATCTCCTCGCGTTCGAAAATCGAGAGATCAACCTCTTTCCCCTCCAGAAAAAATCGATGAGCCTCGTACATTTTTTGCAGCTTTTCCTCCTCGTTCTTTTTCTGCTTGGCCTTGTCGAGATACTTCTGGAAGACTTCCGGAGGGGTATAGCGCTTCATGATTTCCGGTGAAGATGCCCGTTCTCGTTTCCCGCTCGCAGTAGGAGCAATATACAGATCGAACCCGGTTTCATCGATCGGATTCCAGAGAAACGCCAGATACCGGCCGCTGGGAGAAAAACCGATGGCTCTGGCCGATTTCCCCAGGAACGGCTTGACCCGGAAAAGGTATTCCGGCGTAAGCTGAGTCGGGAGTGTCTTGTCCTGGGCGGATATACCCGCAACGAGCAATATCAACAGAATTATGGCTTGACGAATTTTGATCATGGCAATCGGTCCTCCTCTATCTGGATCGGGAATGAATATATTCCTGCAATGCGTCTTCCCATGGTTTCATCATGTTCAATCCGGCCCGTTTCAGAGAGGCGTTCTCCAGGACCGAATACTTGGGTCGTGGCACTTTAGCGGGAAACTCGCCCGGATTCGCCCGATTGAGTTTGACGGTCGCACCGGTGAGATTAAAAATCTTCCAGGCGAACTGGTACCAGGAACAAGCTCCTTCGGCGGTCACATGGTAGATGCCCGGGACGGGGCGATTGCGGCAGATCGACTCGACTTGCCGAGCCGCTTCAATAGTGGATGTGGGGGTCAGGATTTCGTCGTCGACTACCCTGATCTCCTCCCGCTCCCTGGAAAGCTTGATCATCGTTTCGACAAAGTTGAGTCCGCCCTTGGCCAGACAGGGGTTTTTTCCGTACAGCCCGCTGGTCCGGATGATGTAATGCGCCGGGCAATTGGTTCTGATCAGCATCTCTCCGGCGACCTTGGATACGCCGTAGACATTGAGAGGATACGGAGCATCGGTTTCCACATAGGGAGACCGTTTACTGCCGTCAAATACGTAATCGGTGCTGACGTGGACCAGTACCGAGCCGGCCGCTACCGCTCCCAGAGCCAAATGAAACGCTCCGGCCGCATTTACCTGAAAGGCACGAACCGGATCCAGCTCGCACTGTTCAACATGATGCATTGCCGCTGTATTGACCACGACATCTGCCTTGGTTTTGCCAAGCAGCGCCCGGGTCTCCTCCTTGAAAGCGATATCGATCCGGTCAATGTCAATGCTAATGGTTTCCCACCCGCAACGGTCGAATTCCTCCACCAGGTCAGATCCAAATTGCCCCCGGGAGCCGATGATGAGCGCTTTCATTTCAGACCTCTCTGCGTTCTTTTTTTTCGATCTCCTGGAACACCTTGATGTTGTAATAGAGGGGGTTCTCGAAATCGCGAAAAAGATCGAGGTGTTCAGCCAGATCCGCGACGATCGTTTCGATATCCTGCTGGGGGTGAAAGCTGAGCACTTTGCGGGCTTTTTCGACCGACACCTTGTAATTGCGATAATCCTGGATATGCTTGATATTCAGCCGGACATCCCGGTTCAGCAGGTTCTGAACGGAGGATTTCACCCGATCGCCGATCTCTCCGACCGTGTAATTTCCGGAGGCCACGTTGAAAATTCCGGAAATCTCTTCATTGGCTTCGATGGCGCGGATATAGGCGCTAGCAGCATCCTGAATGGCCAGAATGGGCCGCCAGATGGCCGGATTGTTGATGGTGATCGAGCCGTCGGCAACGGCAGCCCGGAACATCGTATTGATGACCAGGTCGAGGCGCATTCTCGGGCTGTATCCAGAAACGGTTCCCTGGCGCAGGGCGATGACCGAGAAGGAAGAATCGGCCATCTGGATAACTGCCTGCTCTCCCTGAAGCTTCGATATCCCGTATGGATAGTTGGAAACGGCCGGGGATGTCTCATCGTACAATTCATTGACCGTATACCCGTATACCGAACAAGATCCGGCGTAGATGAACCGTTTGGCGCCGGCGCGCTTGGCGATATAACCAAGGAAAGCCGGAGCCGATGCATTGTAGATGAAATTCTTGGCCGGAGAAAATTCTGCCATCGGGTCATTCGACAATCCACCCAGAAAGATCACTGTTTCGAAACCGCGGATATCGCTTTCGTGCAGGTCGAAAATGTCCTTTTCGATGATCGTTGCCTCTTTCGGCAAATGATTCCCGAACCAAAACAGGTCGATGACCGAGACATCATACCCTCGTTCGAGCAGCTTGGGTATCAGAATGGAACCGATATATCCGGCGCCTCCGGCGAGTAAAACCTTCATGATATTCTCCTCTTACGATTTGGATGCATACTGAAAATGACTGGATTCGGGCTTTTCGAGCCATTGTTTCAGGGGTTTGGCCAGCTTGTCTTTGTCAGACAGGGTCGGCTGAGTGATGGGCCACTCTATTCCCAGTTCCGGGTCATTCCATCGTATTCCCGATTCGCATCTGGAATTGTATGTTCCGGTGCAGAGATACTGGATTTCGGCGACATCGGAGAGGACGCAGAATCCTCGGGCAAAGCTGGCAGGCGCCCAAACCATCCGTTTGTTCTGGGCGGATGCCTCGACTCCGACCCATCGCCCAATCGTCGGCGATCCTTTCCGGACATCGACCGCTACCAGGAACGCGGCGCCTTGGGTTACCCTCATCAGTTTTCCCATGGGTGGATCCCATTGAAAATGGAGGCCGCGCAACACCCCTTTTCGTGATTTGGAATGGTTCTCCTGCACGAAATGCGAAGGCAGACCCATTTCCTGGAATTGGTCAGCCCGGAATACCTCCATGAAAAATCCCCGCTCATCCTCAAAGACCTCCGGCTTCAATACCACCACACCGTTGAGTTGCTCCGATTCAATCGTTATTTTCATTGCTGACCACTCCTCTTTTCTGAAATGGATAAGAGGATTAGTTTATCTGAAATGAAAAAGAAGTCAAGGAGATGAGGAGAAGAAATCAGCCGGCAACGGTCACGCTGGTCAGGAGCCCAGTTTTTTCAGTGTTTTAATGCACTCGTTGCGGATATCCTTCACCGCTTTATCGGTGACACCCTCAAACATCTTGATTCGGTATTTCCTTTCGATTTCCTGTTCCTCGGCCGTGGACTGACCGTTCCGATAGGAAGCCAGCAGGGGCTCCAAATCGGGTACTAAGCCCCGTTCATTCTGGAGTTCTTCGAGGAATAAAACGACATCAAAGGCGATCATGTTACCCAGAATTCTAAAAATCCTGGTTTCGAGTTCAGCCCTTGAAAATGACAGGAAACGGAATAGTACCTTTACAGCGAATCTGTTTTTCTCATAAGCCTGGGTTTCGAGCAAACCGATCCCTTCCGCTACTTTTTGAATGACTGCTACCCCAGGGTCGTTGATATCGGCCACTCTTCCGCCTGGCGGGATCAAGTTGAGAAGTTTGCTCATCAGATCGTCGCTCGGCGCTGCCAGGAATGCTGCCCAGTTTTCATCAAACGTTTTCCAATCGATGGTGGAAACGGTCTGGGAGAAAGCGATCCCGGCAAAAAAGAAAATGATCGCCAATTGCCCTGTCGATTTTCGCCCTATTCCCATTGCGTAACCTCCATATTCTCCATCACTGAACTCGGTTCTCAATTATTATATGCAATAATATTTTTTTTTCAATAAAAGAGTCACATTTTTCTTTTCATTTATTCATATTTGACCGCTTCTACCACCGGTATCTGTGATGCTTTACGGGACGGGATCAATGTTGCCGAAAAACTGATCAGCAAAGAAACTGCGGCGATCAACAGGATATCCAAAAGGTGCGGTTGAAATCGGATATGGGTGATCTGATAAATCTCCGAGGGAATTCTGATTAACTCAAGTTTATTGGCAAGCAAGCAGAATACCAAACCGATCAAGAGCCCGGCTATCGTTCCCAGCAAGCCGATGATACTGCCCTGGATGAAGAAGATCCGTCGGATGATCGGTGGAGTTGCCCCATAAGAAAACAGGATACCGATATCACGGATTTTTTGGGTGACCAGGATGAACAAACCGGCGATGATGTTCAGCGAGGCAACGATAATGATCAGGGTCAAGGTGAAAAACAGAACGGTTTTCTCCAGTTTCAAGGCCGAGTAAAGCGAGGCATTCAATTCCCCCCAGGTGATGACATTGAGTTGGGCTGGCAGCCAGCGCTTGATCCTGCTGGCAACGGCCTCGGCGGCGAACAGGTCAGTCAAATGAATCTGCAAGTAATGAATCTTCCCGGGGATATTCAATAAATTCTGGGCAGCCGCAAGTGAGGTGATCACGGTCCCCGAGTCGAACTCCCACAGGCCGGAGCGAAAAATGCCCGCCACCTGAAACCGTTTGAATTTGGGGATCACCCCCATCGGCGTGGCAACCGGCTGGGGAATCACCAGAGAACATGAGGATCCGGTTACAAGCCCCGCTTTGACGGCGAATTCCCAGCCGACTAGAAATGATCGAGAGTCATCGGGAATGTTCCCCGATTCCAGGCGATTCAACCATTCTTCACGATCGGGATCTTGAAGGGGAATCCCACGCAAAACGGCTCCTTTGGCATCGCGTTCCTCCCCTTTTACCAGTACGGTCCCATAGACAACCGGAACCGTTTTCAGGATCTCGGGAATTTTTTCCCGCAGTGTTTTTTCGATCTCCTGATAGTTTTCGATCCCTTCGGAGAAACGAGGTGTGATCATCAGGTGGGCTGAAGACGACAATATCCGGTCGCGAATATCCTCCTGAAACCCATTGATCAAGGAAAGAGCGATGACCAGCGCTGCAACTCCGATGGTAATCCCGATGATGGAAACCATCGAGATCACGGAAATGAACGAATGTCGTCTCCCCTTGGTCAGGTACCGGCGGGCGATGAATAATTCAAATTTCATTCCTTGGGCCTGAGCAGTGGGAAGAAGATGACTTCCTTGATGGAAGAGGCTCCCGAAAACAGCATAACCAGGCGATCGATCCCGATCCCTTCCCCGGCGGCCGGAGCCATCCCATGCTCGAGGGCGAACAGAAAAGACTCGTCAACAGCATGGGCCTCATCGTCCCCTTTCTGTTTATCCACAGCCTGGGCTTCGAAACGCTGCCGTTGATCGACAGGATCATTCAGTTCAGAAAATCCGTTGGCGATTTCCATCCCGGCAATGAACAATTCAAACCGCTCGGTTTCACGGATGTCCAGACGGGATACTTTGGACAGCGGAGAAATGGCTTTGGGATAATCGGTGACAAATGTCGGGTCGATCAGGTGATCTTCAACAAGATGATCGAAGAGGATATCGAGCAGTTTCCCGAACGTCGGCGGGACATCCTCTTCAGGAAACCGCTTTTTCACATACTGCCGGAGAGTATCTTCCTGCCAAAGATCTTCTACGGATATTCCGGTTGCTGCCGCCAGCAAGTCCATATACTTGACGCGGCGAAACGGGGTTTTCAGGGCGATGGTCAACTCCCCCCGGGCCAACGGTTGATCGCCCAGAATTTGATGACCTAGAAGCGTCAACAGCTTTTCGGTAAGTTCCATATAGTAATAGACATCCCGGTATAATTCATAGAACTCGAGCATGGTAAACTCGGGATTATGCATGAGGGATATGCCCTCGTTACGAAAATTGCGGTTCACTTCGAATATCTTTTCAATCCCACCCACAAGCAGTCTTTTCAGGTACAATTCCGGTGCGATCCGCAAGAAGAGATCGATGTCGAGAGCATTGTGATGGGTGACAAACGGCCTGGCTGCGGCACCTCCGGGGATGGGTTGCATCATCGGAGTCTCCACCTCCATGTAGCCCCGATCAAGAAAAAAAGAGCGGATCGTCTGCATGATGCGGGCACGAATCTGAAACACCCGGCGTGTTTCGGGATTGCCGATCAGATCGAGGAAACGATGGCGGAAGCGGAGCTCCTTGTCCTGCAATCCATGCCATTTTTCCGGAAGGGGGTGCAGCGATTTGGCGAGAAACGTCAAGCTCTCGACCAGGATGGTCAGTTCGTTGCTCTTTGTCTTGAACACCCGCCCCGATAAACCGATGATGTCGCCGATATCGAGAAGTTTATAGAGTTGGAAATCCTTCTCTGAAACGACATCTTTGCGGATGTAAATCTGCAGGGGTTCCTCGCCGTCAAAAAGATGGAGAAAGGCACTCTTTCCCATCTCCCGCTGGGATAGGATTCTCCCGGTGCAGCGAAAACGATCCTCCAGCTTTTCCAATTCTTCCGCGGACCGATCACCATATCGGTCGCGAAGCTCCTGAAGGCGGTGGGTCTTGTCGAATCCATAGGGGTAGGCCGGTATGCCGAGGCTTTCAATCTTTTTCAGTTTTTCCTTGCGAATATCGAACTGGTCTTCCATCTGTTCACCTTCTAGCCGATTTTTCTCCGTTTACTGATCAACCGTCCCGAAAACCTGCTGATCTTGGTAAAATCGATATCCTCACGGGTCAGCAGGTACATCCCGGAAAAGCTTTGGTATTGAGGATCGTAAAAAAAAACAAAACGATTGGCCATGTTGATTTCCAACCACCGATGGGGGATCATTTCCACGGTTTGTAGTTCCGTGTCGTCAATCTTCAGGAAAAATCCGCGAGCGATCCGGCAGGGAATGCCCGCACTGCGCAGAAAAACCTGGGCCACATTGCAATACCCGATGCAGTCGCCATCGCCCCGCTTAATTACTGCTATGGCATCCTGATCCTGATCCACTTCCGAATAGGCAATAGTCGTCTTCAAATAATTGGACAAGCTTTTCATGAAGTCATTCAAATAAAGGCTTCTCTGGACGATTGGTTCGCATACAGCGCGAAGATCGGTCTGCAGACTATTGATATACGCATAGTCGACTGCCAATCGATCGACCAGCCCCATCCGGAAATAATCCTGGCTCCAGATGGAGATTTGAATCCGATCCTCCGCAACGGTGATTCCCTGGTGGAAATTGCCGTTTTGATGGGGAAGCAGGATCGGCTCGGCAAAGGCCGGCACTTCCAGTTTCATCTCGATCTCCTGGCTGATAGCCGGCAGCAATACCCAGAGGAGTAGGATTGAAATCTTCATGGAATGACCTTGTCGAGAATGGCATTGATGAATTTATAGGATTCCTGGTCACTATATTTCTTCGACATGCGGATGATGTCGTCGATGATGATGGCCTTCTGTTGGCCAAGGCGGGATTCCGCCATCCCCATGCGCATCAATGTCCGTTCGATGGGATTCAGGCGGGCCAGTTTCCAACCGACCAAGTTGCCGGAAATCTGCTCATCAAAAGCCTTCCAGTTCTGGAAAACGAGATCGATCAACTCGCGAACAAACGAATTCTCATCATCATTGACCCGGGGGAAGCTTTGAAAATAGCGTTCGATCAATTCGTCTTTCTCCCCGCCGGGAATTTTCATCAGATCTGCTTGATAAAGAATTTTCAGGACAATTTCCCGGCAGTACTTTACGCGGAACATCAAATTGACGCATCAACGAAGAGATTCAATAGCTCGATTGCCGACTGCGCGGCTTGGAAACCTTTGTTGCCCATTTTATTGCCGGCGCGTTCGATTGCTTGTTCGGTGTTGTCGGCGGTGATGATCCCGTAGGTGATGGGAATGGAAAAATCCAGATTGATCTGGGCGATCCCCTTGGTCACCTCTGCCGAGAGGTAATCGAAATGAGGTGTTTCGCCACGGATGATCGCCGCGATACAGATGATGGCGTGATAGCGTGTTGTGGCGGCCATCCGCTTGGCCACCAATGGGATTTCGAAGGCTCCGGGAACCCGTACTGTTTCGATCTCGCCCTCCAGTACGCCGCTGCGTGTCAGGGCATCAATAGCGCCTTCCAGCAGCTTCTCGGTGATGAAGCTATTGAACCGAGAGACGACGATCCCGTATTGAAATCCTTTGGAAACCAGATTGCCCTTGAATTCCTTCATTTTAGTATCTCCAGATTTTTCAAGATACATGAAAAACCAGTTTCTGTCAACGGGGCTGAGCCCTGGCCGAAGAAATGGGGTCTTTCCAAATCCTGAAAATTGGTGTGGGGAAAATTGACTGAAAAGATTGGTTGTAATAGAATTGAAAAAAGCGCCGATCCATGTACGATGCAATAGGAGGTTCTGGTTCATGAAACAGAATGGATTCAACCCTTTCGAAATGGCTCAAGCTCAATTCGACAAAGCAGCCCAATTGATCGGTTTGGACGACGGAACCCGCGAACTCCTTCGGGAACCCCTCCGGGAATACCACTTCACCATTCCGATACGGATGGATGACGGCCACATCAAAGTGTTCAAGGGGTTCCGGGTCCAGCATAACGATGCCCGCGGCCCTGCCAAGGGAGGTATCCGCTTCCATCCTCAGGAAACGATCGACACTGTCCGCGCCCTGGCCATGTGGATGACGTGGAAATGTTCCGTCGTCGACATCCCCCTGGGCGGAGGAAAGGGAGGCGTGATCTGCGATCCACACAACCTGAGCCCACGCGAACAGGAACAGATCTGCCGCGGCTGGGTCCGGCAGATTTCCCGCAATGTCGGCCCGGTCCTGGATGTCCCCGCACCCGATGTGATGACCAATTCGCAGCATATGTTATGGATGCTGGATGAATTTGAAACGATTCACGGTGGCCGGTATCCCGGTTTCATTACCGGTAAACCGGTTGGCATGGGCGGTTCTCTGGGTCGCACCGAAGCCACCGGTTTCGGCCTGGTGTTTCATTTACGCGAAGCGCTCAATGACCTCGGCTTGAAGCCGAAAGGCACGACGGCTGCGATACAGGGGTTCGGCAATGTCGCCCAGCATGCCATTCGTTTGTTTCAGGATCTGGGCGGTACCGTCGTATCGGTCTCCTGCTGGAATCAAAGCGAAAGCCTCGCCTATACCTTTCGCAAGAAAGATGGGATATCATTGGATGAACTGTTGTCCATCACCGACTCCTTCGGCGGCATCGACAAGGAAAAGGCCAGGGAATTGAACTACGAAGTGCTTCCCGGTGAAAATTGGATTGAGCAGGAGGTCGACATCCTGATCCCCGCCGCCCTGGAAAACCAGATCTCCCGAGAAAATGTCGACCGGATCAGCCAACAGGTGAAGGTCATCGCCGAAGGCGCCAACGGCCCCACCACTCCCGATGCCGATGAACGGATCCGCAACCGAAACATCTTCCTCATCCCCGATTTCCTGGCCAATGCCGGCGGGGTCACCTGCAGTTACTTCGAACAGGTCCAGTCGAACAACAACTATTACTGGGAAAAAGACGAGGTGCTGGGCAAACTCGATCTCAAAATGACCTCCGCTTATATCGCCGTCTCCGAGCTATGCCGCAAAAACCGTTTGTACATGCGCGACGCTGCCTACATCATCGCCATCAAGCGGGTGGCCCAGGCTGTCCGTGACCGCGGCTGGGCTTGATTATTCATGACTGATCAGGCCTCCCCCATCGATATCATCCTCAACGACCTGCTGGAGCGATCCAAAGAACTGAATACGATCTATCATGTTGAAGAGATCATCGGGGAAGCGGCGAACCTGGAGCTTCCCCAAGTGTTCAACAAGATCATCGAAATCCTTCCTCATGGTTGGCAATTCCCGGAAATTTGCCAGGCGCGTATCATTTTCATGGATGAGGTATTCGAACCCGAGGGATTCGTTCCCTCGTCCATCTGCCTGCAATCCCCCATTCAGATCGAGGAGAAACCGATCGGCATGGTCGAGGTTTACTACACCCGGGAAATCCCCAATTTGGACGGTGATTATTTTCTAAAGGAAGAGAAGAAACTGATCGATACCATCGCCGATCGGATCGGTGAAACCATCTTCCATCGGAAATTGAAAGAGATGGCCCATGAGTGGGATCACGCCAAGCAGAGGCTTCATGAAAAGGAAAAGCGGGAATGGCGGGTGATCCTGGATCTGTTGGAACGTACCGATCAGAAGCTCTTTATTTTAATTTCCCGTAAGATGCTGTATCAACTCTTCTGGAAGGGGATAAACGAGGCCAAGGAGATCATGGCCACTTTTTTCGAGGATCAGAAACACTCCGACCCCTCCATCACCGAGGACGTCAACCGCCCTTCCCAGAAGCAATCGCTTGAAAAGATCCTGGCGTCGAGTCGCGAGGTCTTCCAGATCGCCTCGAACTACATGAGCGATGCCGATATCTCCACCCGCATCCAGAAGTGGATTCAGGAAGACAAGGCCAGCTTCGTCTTCAAGGTCCTGGTGAATTCAGATGCTCCGTTGGCCGAAGCGATCGACGCCATCACCCGCTACCGCTATATCACCAGTGGGAAGGACAACCCATATATTCCGGTTGGAAAAGGTGTCCGGGTCGCACTCATCCGCCGGTTTCTGTCGGACCACCTCGATTATATCAATGTCGCCAAAGAATACATCGACATTCACGACTTTTTTCAATTGATCGAAACGGTGATCTATCCCAGCGGCAGTTTCGGCCACCTGGGGGGAAAGAGTTCCGGACTGTTCCTGGCTGAAAAGATCCTGAAAAAGGAATTCGCCGGCACCCCTCTGGCCGATAACCTGCGCGTCCCCAAAACCTGGTACATCACCGCCGATGCCATCGGCAGCTTCATTACCTACAACAACATGGAAGAGATCACCGAGCAGAAATACAAGGATATGGACCAGATCCGCCTCGAGTATCCGAACATCATCCAGTTGTTCAAGAATGCCATTTTCCCCCCCGACATCATCAAGGGATTGAGCCTGGCTCTCGACGATCTCGGCGATTCTCCGCTCATCGTCCGTAGTTCGAGCCTCCTGGAAGATCGGATGGGAACGGCATTTTCCGGAAAGTACAAGAGCCTCTTCCTGGCGAATCAGGGGAGCAAGGTGGAACGGCTGAATGCCTTGATGGATGCGGTGGCTGAAGTGTACGCCTCAGTTTTCTCCCCCGACCCGATCGAATACCGGATCGAACGCAATCTGCTTGACTTCAACGAAGAGATGGGGATTATGATCCAGCAGGTTGTCGGCATCAAGATCGGTAAGTACTTCTTCCCTCCCTATGCCGGGGTCGCCTTTTCCAACAATGAATTCCGCTGGTCCACACGAATCAAACGGGAGGATGGCCTGATCCGCCTGGTTCTGGGGTTGGGCACTCGGGCCGTCGATCGCCTTTCTGACGATTACCCCGTCCTCATTTCCCCCGGACGCCCCAACCTGCGCGCCAATGTCACTCCCGAAGAGATCAAACGATACTCCCCGAAAAAAATCGACCTGATCAACCTCGAAACCAATACCTTCCAATCCCAGGAAATCAACAGCTTGTTCCGTGAGATCGGGTCCCAATTCCCTGCCTTACATAACTATGTGTCAATTATTCAGGACGACCACGTTTTTCAGCCGACCGGATTCGACATCGACGCCCAGAGCCGGGAGATGGTGGTCTCCTTCGAGGGTCTAGCCACTCGTACTGGTTTCATCAAGCAGATCGGGAAGATATTGAAGACCCTTCAGGATCGGATGGGGACTCCGGTTGATATCGAATTCGCTTCCGATGGCCGGCATCTCTATCTCCTGCAATGCCGTCCGCAGAGTTCAAACCCGGAAAATATCGCCTCTCCCATCCCCCGTGACATCCCCTTGGACCGGATCATTTTCAATGCCCGGAAATACATCTCCAATGGCCGTGTCCCCGACATCACCCATATCGTCTACATCGATCCCGATGCCTACCAAAACCTTTCCGATTCCAACCAGATGCTGGAAGTGGGCAAAGCGGTATCAAAACTCAACAAGATACTCCCCAAACGCCAGTTCATCCTGATGGGCCCGGGCCGCTGGGGTAGCCGCGGCGATATCAAGCTCGGAGTATCGGTGAGCTACTCCGATTTCAACAATACGGCGGTCCTGATCGAAGTGGCCCGGAAGAAGGGTAATTATGTTCCCGAACTGTCGTTTGGCACCCATTTTTTCCAGGACCTGGTGGAATCGTCGATCCGCTACCTACCCCTGTACCCCGATGATCCGGAAATCACATTCAATGAGGATTTTCTGCTGGGATCTCCAAATGTCTTTGCGGAGATGGTTCCCGAATTCGCTCATCTGTCAGAGGTGATCCGGGTGATCGACCTGCCCGGTTCCACAGCGGCGATGAACCTGCGGATCCTGATGAATGCCGACATCGGTGAAGCGGTCGGTTTTCTGACAGCGCCAGGAGTCAAGACGACCGATTCCCAGCCAAGCAACCGGGAAGTCTCCCCACACAGCAGCGACGATCATTGGCAGTGGCGCCTGCGGATGGCCGAGGCGATTGCCTCCCATCTGGAGGCGGACCGCTTTGGCGTTCAGGCGATTTATCTGTTCGGATCGAGTAAAAACGCCACCGCCGGGCCTGGCAGTGACATCGACCTCCTGATTCACTTCGGCGGCGACGACGAGCAGAAAAAACTTCTGCAGGAATGGCTTTCAGGCTGGAGCGTCTGCCTGGCCGAGTTGAACCTTTTCCGTACCGGCTTCCGGACCGACGGGCTTCTCGATGTTCATTACGTCACCGATGAGGATATCCAGAAGCGGACCAGTTACTCGGTAAAGATCGGTGCGGTGACCGATGCCGCCCGGTCCCTTCCCCTGACCAAGGGTAAATCAACCCGAAAACCGAAATAAGCAAAAGTGATCAAAGAATGATTCGCTCTGCAGCCCCGGGATTTCCCGGTAAGAACCGGATGACCGCCAACTCGGGACCGTCATGGGCGGCAGTAAAACAGACGGTCTCCCCGACCCGGTCGCACCAGGATCCAGTAACCCGCGCCGATTCATGAATATGACCGTGTAAAGTCACCCGCGGTTGCTTCTCCTCGATCATTCTGCGGATGGCGATGGATCCGACATGCATATCGATCGGAGCATGATCGATCAGACGCACCTCACCGGCCAGGTGGTCGAGATTGGTCTGATGCGGCGGACTGTGGAAAAGAAATATGGACCGGTCCATGTCGACCTCCGCCGTCAATATCATCAAATCTTCTTGGATCGTTATGAAGGCGGCGTTTTTCTCTTCTGGAACAGAGCGGATCCCCTCTTCCGGCGGAATACAGCCCGGGTCGATATACCTGGAAACATCATACCGTTCCCAGTCCTTGAACAGAAACGGTGTAGGCGGGACACAGGCGTATCCATAAATCATCCATTCTTCATATTGCCGGCCACATCCATGCAGGTAATGGACCAGTCCAGCCTTCTCCCAATCCCGGATGTCGGTCTCGAAAACCCGGGGATCGTCGTTACCCAATATCAATCCAATCCAGGGTCGACGGTTACGGAGTCCGAGGATTGTCTTTTGCAACCGGGGAAGAAAAAAACCCTGGAGAAAATCCTGGGGATCGAGGCGGGGCAGGAGGTCGCCGCCGATCAATAGAGCGCCTGGAGTATCCTCACGCAACAGATTGAACAGCTTTTCATAGCGGTCCCGGTGACCGTGCAGATCAGCTACAAAAAAAATCGGCCGTTCGCTCATGCCCCCCATTTTACCTTTTTTTTTTCGTCCGGCCAAATGATCTCGAATGAATGCCGGGGTCATTTCAATCGAAACCAGTTTCCCATTTCAATGCAACCGCCAATGGGATACAGTGGCGCTCAACAAGGGGCTTCAGCCCCTTGTTCCCTGGATATCCCCCTTGAATACTCCACTGATGCCTTGGGCAGAATATTCATTTCGCAGGTTAGTTCGAGGCGGAGGCCTGTAAGGTGATTTCATCACCTTTAGGCTGCAAAACCATTACTTTATGCACCTTAAATAGTGCTATTAAGCCATTTGTACAGCAATTTAGAATACTTGTATAACACCAGAAGAAGGATATTTTCTTGACAAAACCGGGCAAATCTGCGATTCTTCAATAGCAAGCATTCGGGAGGATGCATATGAAAAAGGATTGGCTGGAGATTCTCCAACTCTTCTCGACCACGATTTCCGGCTTTCTG
>Ga0105099_10000156_pt1 | contig 44283 bp, 34 predicted proteins | sample PPLLak3cmMay2015_2_FD_79138 | JGI IMG/M metagenome (GOLD analysis project Ga0105099, IMG submission 79138) | Freshwater sediment microbial communities from Prairie Pothole Lake near Jamestown, North Dakota, USA - PPLs Lake P8 Core (1) Depth... | ecosystem: Environmental > Aquatic > Freshwater >... | reverse complement strand
GCCGAAAGCTTAAAATCACGGTCATATTGACGTCGTTTCTCCCCCATCCGGACACCTCCTTCTGTAATTCCAGTATAACTCATGCTTATTTTAGTGTCCACTTTTTCGGGGGAACCTCAAACCCGACCTACCACTGGGTATCCTTAGAGGCGTTTCAGGATAGCCGTGGTCGAGCGGGAGGGTTGGAGTTTGATACGCCGTACCTTGCCGCCGTACGATTGCACGAAATCGGCTCCGACAATCTCCGACAGCTTGTAATCCGCTCCCTTGACCAGCACATCCGGCGCCACAGCCCGAATCAGCCGTTCCGGAGTCTCCTCTTTGAACATCACCACGATATCGACCGGACGAAGCGCGGCCAGGATACGCGCCCGGTCCTTCTCGGGCTGGATGGGACGACCGGCCGCCTTGAACTTCTTCACGGAGCTGTCGCTGTTGAGCCCCACGATCAAAACATCCCCCAGCTTCCGAGCTTTGGTGAGATAATCGACATGGCCGTAGTGCAGGATATCGAAGACTCCATTGGTGAAGACGACCGTGCGTTTCCTGCGCCGCGGTCCATTTTGCCGCAATCCCGCGACCAGGCGCTTGATCGTCTGCGGGCTCCATGTGTAATATATGTTCTTTGGCTTTGTACTCATCATGCTATCCGTCATTGCTCGGGATTGAGACGCCGGATTTCCTCGGCGAGTTGTTTGGTGGTGACGGTGGCGGTGCCGATTTCTCCGACGACCACTCCGGCGGCGCAGTTGGAGATGTACGTCGCTTCCTTGAGGCTCGCTCCTGCGGCCATAGCGGCGGTGAACGATGCGATGACGGTATCGCCGGCTCCGGTGACGTCGTACACCTTGCGGGCGACGGTGGGGACGTGGTCCACGGAACCGTCGGCGGAGAAGAGGGACATCCCTTTCTCGCCCCGGGTGATGAGGACCGAATCGGCCTCGAGTTTGCCGAGGAGCTGTTTGCCGACGTCGAGGAGGTCGCTTTCGGAACGGATGCGGCGTCCGGCGACGAAACCGGCCTCGTGATGATTCGGGGTGACTACCGAGACCCGTTTGTAATTGAAGAAGTGGCTCTCTTTGGGATCGACGGCGACGAAGATTCCTTTTTCGCGGCAGGCGGGGATGACCTTGTTCAACAGCGAGGAGGTGATGACCCCTTTGCCGTAATCGGAGATGATGACCGCTTTGAGGTCTGAGATAACGGACTGGAAGCGGTCGAAGATGACCCGTTCGACCTCGGGGGAGATTTCGACGGCGTCTTCGCGATCGGCGCGCACGATTTGCTGCGAATGGGCGATGATGCGGGTCTTGATGGTAGTGCGGCGTTTCTTGTCGTTGACGAGGAAATCGCGCCCGATGCTGCGGGATTTCAGCAGTTGCGTGAGCTTGACGGAGGCGTCGTCTTCTCCGACGGTGCCGAGGAGGAGGGGGGTATCGGAGAGGGCCGCGATGTTGTTGGCGACGTTGGCGGCTCCGCCGAGGCGAAGTTGTTCGTCGTTGATTTCGACCACCGGGACGGGAGCCTCGGGAGAGATGCGGCTGACGGAACCGTAGAGGTATTCGTCGAGCATGATGTCGCCGAGGATCATGATTCTGGCGTTTCCGATGGATGCGATTATCTTTTCGAGGCGCTCTTTTGCAATTGTCATATCGTCGTTTTCACATTAGATTGTTTACGCTTGCTGTCCGATGGGGAATATATTGCATCGCGGAAAATCAAACAAGTGCTAATAAAAGGAGCCGCAAATGGAAATGAAACCGCAAAAACTGAATATCGAGATAGGGGAAAAAGAGGCCGAGGGGATATATTCGAACCTGGCGCTGATCGCTCACTCGCCGAACGAAATTATCCTGGATTTCGCGCGGGTGATGCCGGGGTCGCCTAAATCGAAAATTCAGGCGCGGATTATTATGACTCCGGCGCACGCCAAGATGCTGATGAAGACGCTGGAAGACAATCTGAAGAAGTTCGAGAAGCAGTTCGGGGAGATCAAGATTCACGGCGGGCCGGAAGGGATGCACGCGAAGAATATCGGGTTCGAGCCGATTGGGCCGGGGGATGTGGAAAAGGGAGAGTAAGGTCGTTTTGGAAAAAGCTGTTGCCGGAGGGATTTGAAAAATCTTAATTTGGGGTATGGCGATTTCGAGCGCAACGAGCAAATGCCCCTATTGTCTGGAAGAGATCAAGCCGGGGGCGGTGATTTGTAAGCACTGCCGGACTCCGCTGAAGAAGCCGGAAGGGAAGAAGAGTTCGGGCTTCTGGCAGACGAAGTTCATGTGGGGATTTTACAGCGGGGTGGCGGTGATGATCGTTCTGATTATTCTCTTTAATCGAATATTTTAAGCGGCTATCTCCGTTTGACTTATTGGCAATCCAGTATTATCTTATATTGTCAATTCAAACAGGGGACCAGATATGCCGGAGACGGCGCCGAAGATCAGGGACGATCTCGTCGTTCAGGAGATTGTCCAGAAAGACGGTTCGCGGAATTATGTCATCAAGGATCCGATTACCGGGGCGTATTTCCAGGTTCGGGAGCCGGAGTATTATATTATCCGGAGTTTCGACGGGCGGACCAACTACACGCTGATCATTCAGGGATTCAAGGAAAAATTCAATCTCGATATCGATAAGCCTTCGCTGGAGGCGTTCGCGGAGCATTTGCAGAGGCTCTGTTTTATCGACAGCGACCTGACCACGCGGGAGTTGTTACGGCGGCAGCGGGAGGAGGAGCGGAAAGGAAAGACGTTCCTGAGCCGGGTGCTGTTTTTCCGGGTGAAGGCGGTTAATCCGAAGAAGCTGTTCGACCGGCTGATAAATCCGACGCGGTTTTTCTTTACGAGGACGTTCGTGGTGCTGGCGTCGCTGGCGATCGCGACGGCGTTTTTGATTTCGTTATATAATGCAGAAGAGATCGGGCGGGGGATTCTGACGTTGTGGAACCTGGAAGGGATTATTCTCATTTACATATCGATTTTCGTGGTGACGGTGCTGCATGAATTCGCGCACGGGTTGACGTGCCGGCATTTCGGGGGTGAGGTGCGAGAAATGGGGCTGCTGTTTATCTATTTTCAGCCGGCGTTTTACTGCAATGTCAGCGATGCGTGGCTGTTTCCGGAAAAACGGAAGCGGCTGTGGGTTTCGTTTTCGGGGGCGTTTTTCCAGATATTTATCTGGGGGCTGGCGGTTCTGCTCTGGCGGGTGACGGCGGAAGATGCGTACATCAACAAGATTACGCTGGCGGTGATGACTTTCTCGGGGCTGGCGACGCTTTTCAATTTCAATCCGCTGCTGCGGTACGACGGGTATTATCTTTTAAGCGATTATCTGGAGATTCCCAATCTGCGGCTGAAAGCGGCGAATTACTGGAAAAATCTGGCGGCGCGGGTGTTTCTGGGGGTGAAGGGGAGGAATTCGCATCTATCTCAAAGAGAAAGAAGAATTTACTTTTACTATGGCTTTTTCAGCTTTATTTATATAGCTTTTGTTCTCGGTTACTTTTTCTATCTTCTTGGGGACTTTCTGGTATCCGAGTACGATGCGGCGGGTTTCGTGATATTCGCGGGCCTGCTGGGTTTCTTGTTCCGAAACGTGATAACGGGAACGGCCAAAGGAATGGCGCAATTTTTCAAAAGAAGAAAAGCTCTTATTATTACCCTCTGCCTGATTGCAGCCTTTATTGTAGTATCGCTTCTGGTCAGTGTTGAGCTGAGGGTGAAAGGGGATGTGGTCGTCCACCCGATGCATTCCTTACAGGTTAAGTACAGCAGCAACGGATATGTCGAACAGATTGCGTATAGCGCGGATAAACTGAACAGCGGCAATCAAAGGGAAGTGTCTTCGTTTTCGGGGGATTACACGGTCAGCAGCCTGCTTCCGCTCGTACATGTAAATGATACCGTTACCAAGGGGCAGACGATTGCGCAGTTGTCGAACAGCGAGACGATTCGCCAAATCAGAGAATACCAGGCGAGGCTGCAGAAAGCGGAAGAAGAGCTAACGGTTTTGCGGAACGGGGCGCGCCCGGAAGAAATTGAAAAGGCGGGCAATACCGTGAGGGAGTACCGGGCGCAGTTGAGTAATGCCTCGCAGCACCTGGAGCGGATGAACGGGATGCTTCAAAAAGGATTAATTTCCAAGCAGGATTGGGAGAAGGCCTATACCGATTCCATAATCTGGGACAGCCGGTTGCGGGCGGCTCGAAATGAACGGGACTTGCTGCTGGCGGGAGCTCGTCCGGAGGAGATCAAGGCCAAAGAAGCTGATATTTCAGAACTTCAGAGCCAGATAGATTTTCACCTGGGGCAACAAGATCAATTCGAAATCAAATCTCCGATTGACGGCTATGTTCTGTCCATCGATACCGGGGAGGTGGCGCTTGAAATCGCCGACCTCGACACCATGAACGCCGATATCATGATTTCGGAGCGGGACCTTGCCGATGTGGAAGTGGGGCAGGCGGTGAAATTCAAGGTTCGCAGTTATCCCGATAGAACATTTGCGGGGACCATATACCGCATAGACAGAAGGGTGTTCGAGAACGATGAAGGGAAGAAGATCCTCAATGTCGCCTGTCGAGTAGATAATACCGCACATTTACTCAGTCCCGGCATGACGGGAGTGGCCAATATTTATTGCGGCAAAAGGACCATAGAGCATCTGATATACCGCAAATTCTTCCGAACCATAAGAACCGAATTCTGGGACTGGTTTGACTGGTGATTGAGTTTTCGCCCATAGGGATTATCCATACGCCCTGGAAGAAAGGGGAGGATTGCCCGATTCAACCGAGCCGGTCGGATGAGGCAAAGGGGATGATTGAAGTTTTTCCCGAATTCGTAAAAGGCTTAAAAGACCTGGAAGGGTTTTCCCACATTTATCTGATATTCCATTTTCACAAATCCGAAGGTTTTTTGTTGACCGTAAAGCCCTACCTCGATACGGTTAAGCGGGGAGTATTCGCCTGCCGGGCTCCGAGGAGGCCGAACCAAATCGGGTTATCAATCGTAAGATTGGAAAAGATTGAAGGAAATCTGGTGCATATCAAAGATGCCGATATGATAGACGGAACACCGCTTCTGGATATAAAGCCGTACATCCCGGAATTCGATCGCAGAACAGTCATAAAGACGGGCTGGTTCGGGCAAGTGCGGAAATCTTCCGGCAAAAAATAAATTTTCATTATTTACTTGCCATAGCGCCGGAAATTGGACAATTTTTCATGATTCCATTCACACTGCTCTGAATATTGTTAAGAGAGGTTTGACAAGGCATGGACTACGAACTGGCATCGGAACTGTCTTCAAAAGGATATTGGCCCGCGGTGGCGTATGAATACTTCCGCGACCGGAAATACGGCAAGGCTCTGGAATTATGCCGCAGGAGATTGAATGAGACCCCTGATTTGATTTCAGGAAGGGTGATACTGGCTCGCGCATTGTATCACTCGGGGCGAATCGAAGAAGCGGAAAGTGAATTTTACAGGATATTACAATATGATCCGCAGAATCTGGTGGCTTTGAAATATATCGGCGATATCAGGTTCGCAAACGGAGATGACGACACGGCCTTTTCCTATTATGAGAAGGTGATGAAAATAGACTTGCATTCGCCCACGCTGCTGTATCCGATCGACGGCCGCTCAGGGAGCGGTAAAGCCATGGTATTGAAGCGGAATTCGGAGGACGCATCCGAGAAAAAAGAGACGGCGACCGAACGTCTTCCATTCAAAACCGAGACTATGGGAGATTTGTTGTTTTCGCAGGGGCATACGAGGCTGGCTTTCCATATATTCGATGAACTGGCAAGGGAAAGCGACCAGCCGAGGTTAAAGGAGAAAGCTGAAAAAGCACGCGCGCTGCTAAATAAAAAGGAGAAAGTGAATGATTAGGAAGAGGCTGAGCAATTTCAGGGCGATGATGAAAAGGGAGAATCTTGATGCCTTTCTTCTAACCCGTCATGCCAGTATTATATACCTGTCCGGATTCGTTGGAGGGACTCATATCAGCCCGGATGCGATCCTGGTGGTCACAGCCAAAAGCGCGCAGCTTTTAACCGACTCCCGTTACTGGGAACAAGCCGCGAAGGAATTGAAAGCGGTCAAACTGGAAAAGGTCAAAGGGGCGGCGGTAACCGGGTTATCCATGCTTAAGGAATTGAATCTCAAGAACCTGCGGATCGGAATTGAATCAGAATTTCTTTCTTTTGATTTATTTCAGAGAATCAGGGGCTTTTTGCCGAATGCCCTATTTGTTCCTTCTACCGGGGTTGTCGAGAGATTTTCGGCGGTAAAAGATAAGGAAGAATTGAAAGCGATTGAGAAGGCGGCGTCGATCGCCGATATCGCATTCGACCGGATACTGGGATATTTAAGGCCCGGATTGAAGGAACTCGAAGTCTGCGCGGAACTTGAGTATCAGATGAAAATGCTGGGGGCGGAGCAGCCGGCTTTCGAGACTATTGTGGCTTCGGGATGGCGGTCGGCATTGCCGCATGGGGTGGCATCCGCCAAGAAGATTGCCAAAGGAGAATTCGTAACCTTCGATTTTGGAGCCATTTACGACAGCTACTGCTGTGACATAACCCGGACGGTGGTGGTCGGCAAGGCGAATCCACGGCAGAAGAAAATATATAATATTGTATTAAAGGCGCAGGAGGCCGCAATCCGAAAAGTAAAGGACGGGGTAAAGGCCTCAAAAGTGGATGAAGCGGCCCGCTCGATTATCGCTAAGTCTGGTTACGGCAAGAACTTCGGGCATGGAACAGGGCATGGGATAGGGTTGTATATACATTCCGCTCCCAGTGTCGGGCCCAAGAGCGAGGATATCCTCAAACAGGGGATGGTGATAACCGTAGAACCGGGTATTTATATCCCTAAATGGGGGGGAGTCAGGATAGAGGATGACGTAGTAGTTACCGCTCGCGGCGGTCGGGTCCTGAACGCCTCTCCGAAAAAACTGTTGGAGATATAGTTTTAAATTAGTATCTTTTTCGGTCTAAATAAGACCGAAGAGGTTAATTATGGACGAAAATACGATTAGAAAATTAATAAGGCTGGTTGAGGAATCCGATATTGACCAGTTGGAAGTATCTCGCTGGGGAAGGAAAATCAAGATAACCCGGCGTTTGACCGGTAATAATGGGAATTCCGCGGCTCCAGCCTATATTCAGCCGACGCCGGCATATCACCCGCCCTCTCAAACTGCGCCCAGCGTTTCCGCGGCTCCGGCAGTGGAGTCGAAACCGTCCGATGCCGACAAGAAGTATGTAGAGATTAAATCGCCGATGGTGGGCACTTTTTATGCTGCCCCGGCGCCGGATGCTCCGCCTTACGTTAAGGCCGGGGACCGGGTCTCGGTCGGTCAGGTGGTTTGCATCGTGGAAGCGATGAAATTAATGAATGAAATCGAGTCCGAAGTATCCGGAACGATCGCCAGGGTTCTGGTTGAAAACGCCAAACCGGTGGAATTCGGACAAGTCCTGTTCCTGATCGACCCGAACGGATAATAACAATCCTTTTCGGGAGGTTGGTGATATGACGCTGAAAAAGATGCTTATGGAAATGCTGAGCCGGCAGGCGTCGGACCTTCATGTCAGAGTCGGCATTCGTCCGCATCTTCGTGTTCACGGCAGGCTGGAGCAGATCGCCTGCGATCCCATGACAATCGATGATGTCGAGGCTATGGTGGCTCAGCTTCTGAATGAAAAGCAGCTCGAGAGATTCCGCCGGAAGAACGAAATGGACCTGGCGCTATCGGTAGCCAAGCTGGGACGTTTCCGTATCAATATGTACCGGCAGCGGGGGACATCGGGCATTGCCATACGTGCCGTCAATACCAGCGTTCCGACTTTCGAGGATTTGAATCTTCCTCCGGTTATCAGAGAATTATCTGCTCAGCGGAGGGGGTTGATCGTTGTAACGGGGACGACCGGATCGGGGAAATCGACCACGCTGGCAGCCATGATCGAGCATATGAATGCCAACCGGACGGACAATGTTTTGACCATCGAGGACCCGATCGAATATATTTATCGGGATAAAAAATGTATTATTACTCAGCGTGAGGTCGGGGCGGATACCGAGTCGTTCGCATCGGCTCTGCGGTATGCTTTGCGCCAGGACCCGGATGTAATTCTGCTGGGTGAAATCCGCGACCTGGAAACGATGTCGATCGCGTTGACGGCGGCGGATACCGGGCATTTGGTTTTGACCACGCTGCATACTTTGAATGCCGTAGAAACTTTGTCGCGTATCATATCGTTTTTCCCTCCTCACCAGCACGACCAGATTCGGTTATTGTTGGCAGGGACTTTGAAGGCGATCATCTGTCAGCGGCTATTGCAAAGATACGATATGCCGGGACGGGTACCGGCCCTTGAGGTTTTGGTGTCTTCGGCGGCGATCAGGGAGGCCATTATGGACAAGGATAAGACGGTAACGATACCGGACCTGATCGAGCAGGGGGAACAGCAGTATGGGATGGTTACTTTCGACCAATCGATAATGCGGTTGTATAAGACAGGGATGATTTCGTTCGAAGAGGCCATGAACCAGTGCAGTAACCCGGACGATTTCGATCTGCGCGTCAAGGGAATCCGTGGCGCGGCTGACCGTTGGGATGCCAATGAAAAGAAGGAAGACGGGGAAAAAGATATATCGGAACCTATTGAAGATATGAAGAAGTTTTAATATATTATCAGCTTATTTTGGATTTTGAGCATTTGAGCATAGGATAGCCATTGTTTAAGAAAGTTCTAATCGCCAATCGCGGCGAAATCGCCCTGAGGATTATCAGGGCCTGCCGCGAATTGGGTATAAAGACCGTCGCCGTCTATTCCGAGGCGGATTCCGAATCGCTGCATGTGCGGTTTGCCGATGAAAGTGTTTGTATCGGTCCGGCCATGGCAGCTCTGAGTTATCTCGATCCCAAGCGCATCATTTCAGCGGCGGAAGTAACCAACGCCGATGCGATTCATCCCGGATATGGATTCCTGGCGGAGAACGCCGGGTTCGCGGAAATCTGCGAGTCGTGCGATATCACGTTTATCGGGCCGACTCCGGATATGATCCGCAACATGGGGGATAAGGGGGTCGCCAAGCAGGTGATGCGGGACGCGGGGCTTCCGGTGATTCCCGGTTCTGACGGGGTAGTCGGGAGTGTCGACGAGGCGGCCGCGATTGCGGCGCAGTTCGAGTATCCGGTATTGGTCAAGGCGGTGGCCGGCGGAGGTGGCAAGGGGATGCGTCTTTGCCGCGACGAAGCGGAGCTGCGGAAGGTTTTCGGAATGGCTCAGGCAGAGGCCAAGGCGGCGTTCGGCAACGGCGATTGTTATATCGAAAAAGTCATCATGAACCCTCATCACGTCGAAATCCAGCTGATGGGGGATAAATACGGAAACATCATACATCTCGGTGAACGCGACTGCACGGTGCAGCGGAGGCATCAGAAACTGATCGAGGAGACTCCGTCGCCGGTGGTGGATTCCGAACTGCGGACCATCATGGGGAATACCGCGGTCCGCGGGGCCTCGGTGATAAACTATCTCGGGGCCGGGACGATGGAGTTCCTGGTGGACCGGGACGGCAATTTCTATTTCATGGAGATGAATACCCGCATCCAGGTGGAGCATCCGATAACCGAGGAGGCGACGGAGATAGACATCGTGCAGGAGCAGATTCTGATCGCGGCGGGAGAAAAGTTGCGGTATCGCCAGGAAGATGTCATCATGAAGTGGTATTCGATGGAATGCCGGATCAACGCCGAGGATCCGGAGAACGGGTTCCGTCCGGCACCGGGGCATATTTCATCGCTGTACGTTCCCGGGGGACCGGGGGTACGGGTGGAAACCGCGGTGTACGGGGATTATACGATTCCGCCATATTACGATTCGATGATCGCGAAGCTGATCGTGAAGGACCGTGACCGGAACAAGGTCATACGGAAGATGCTGGGGGCGCTGGAGGAATTCGTGGTCGAGGGGATTCCGACGACGGTGGAATTCCAGAAGACGATATTGCAGCATCCGGATTTCGTTTCGAATAATTTCGATACCTCGTTTGTCGACAAGCGCATGGTCGAAAAGAAGCAGGGCCCTGCGATAAAAATAGAAGAAAAGAAATAGTACGGGAGGTACTGGGTGAACATACCTGGCGATCTTAAATACACCAAGGAGCATGAATGGCTCAGGGCGGAGGGGAATGTCGTCACGGTCGGGATTACCGATTATGCTCAGGGGGAACTCGGGGACGTGGTTTTTGTCGAACTGCCGGCCGAAGGGACGGAAGTGAAGAAGATGAAGGCGCTGGGGACGATCGAGGCGGTTAAGGCCGTATCGGAGATTTTTTCCCCGGTGACCGGAAAGGTCGTTGAGAAAAACGGGCTTTTGGAAGACGACCCCATGACCGTCAATCGCGATCCGTACGGCGACGGGTGGATGGTGAAGATCGAGGTTAAGGATAAATCCGAGATCGGGGGGCTTCTTTCCGCAGACGATTATCGCAAACTTGTTGAATAGGATCGAAATTCACTTACATGCCATATATTCCAAACACCGATGATGACCGCCGCATCATGCTGGAGAAGATCGGGGTTAAGAGCTTCAACGATTTGCTGAAGCCGGTGCCCGAAAATGTCCGGCTGAAAGAAGATTTGAAACTTCCGGAACCGCTTTCCGAGATGGAGCTGTTGCGGGAGATGAAGGAAATGGCCGGGAAGAATCGTTCCGGGATGGCCGTTTTCGCCGGCGGAGGAGTTTACGATCATTTTATTCCGGCAGCGCTGGAGAATTTATTGAGCCGTCCGGAATTCGTGACGGCATACACGCCGTACCAGGCGGAAGTTGCCCAGGGGACACTTCAGGTAATTTACGAGTTTCAGACGGGAATCTGCCGCCTGACCGGGATGGATGTCGCCAATGCTTCGATGTACGACGGCGGATCGGCCGCAGCCGAAGCGGTGGCACTGGCCATAAGCGCAACCAATCGCGAACGGGTGGTAATTTCGGATACGGTATCGCCGGCTTATCGCGAGGTGACGGCGACGTACATGTCGGGAAGAAATGTCGAAATCGTTACCGTGCCGAATAAGGGCGGAGTTTCCGATTTCGATGCCGTCAAAAAAGAATTGAACGAAAAGACCGCGGCGCTGGTGGTATCGTACCCGAACTTTTTCGGGATTCTCGAGGATATCGAAGCGGCGGCGGAGATGATACATGCCGTCGGCGGGAAATTAATCGTAGCGCTCGATCCGGTCGCAGCCGCGATTTTGAAAACTCCCGGCGATCTCGGAGCCGATATCGTAGTCGGCGAGGGGCAGCCGCTGGGGATACCGATGAATTTCGGCGGGCCGCTTCTGGGGTTCTTTGCCGTGAAAAAGGAACTGGTGCGGCAACTGCCCGGGCGTCTGGCCGGGAGGACGGTCGACTTGGACGGAAAGCCCGGTTTCGTTTTGACGTTGCAGACGAGGGAACAGCACATCAGGCGGGAAAAGGCATCATCGAATATCTGCACCAACCAGGCATTATGCGCCACGGCGGCGACGATTTATTTGAGCCTGATGGGGAAGCAGGGGCTCAAGCGGGTAGCGCTGTTGTGTTTGGAAAAAACGCATCGTGCCGCAGAAAAGATATTCGCGCTGGATGGATACGAACCGCTTTTCAAGGGAAATTTCGTAAGAGAATTCGCGGTCAGGACACCTATACCGGCGAAAGATTTGATCGACCGTATGATAATCGAAAAGAATATTCTGCCGGGGGTTAACCTCAGGCGATTTTATCCCGATATGAGCCACGGAATGCTGGTCAGCGTGACCGAGAAGAGAACCGACAAAGAGATAAATGAATTTGTCACGGCGTTGAAGGAATATTCCTCCGATAAGATCGTCTCTCGCGTTTAGAAGGCATCGGACCGAAGCGGAAATATGAACACCGAAAACAGCGGAAACGATTATCGGGAGAATTTCGAGGAGAATTCGGAATCGTGGATTTTACTCGGCAAGATACGTGATGTCACGAGCGCCGAATATGCCCGCGAGACGTTGAAATCTTATGAAATCCCGGCGGTATTAATATCGGAATCGGGATTTTTCGGTCAGGCGGGGCTGAACCTTCCATCGCTGTACGGGAAGAATAAAGGGCTTTTTCAGATTTTTGTTTTAAAGGATGACACGGATGAAGCTGTTGAAATTTTGAACATGATCCTTGGAGACAATTGGGAAAAAGCCGATGAATAAGATTAAGATAGAATTCAATTTAAGTTAACATAACAAAAAGGAGTTGTTATGAAAAAGCTGTTGTTAACAGGGACGGTCCTGTTCGTTTTGGCGGCGGGGGTATTATTGGTCGGTTGCGGCGGAGACGAAACTCCGGCCGGACCGAAACAGATCGCGTTCGTGTTCGATTATAATTCCGCCCTTACTCAGGCCCAGGCCAATAATCAGAATATCGTAATAGATTTTTACACCGACTGGTGCAAGTGGTGCAAAACCCTCGATACAGTGACCTATGTCGATTCAGCCGTGGTTGCCATGTCGGATAACATGGTCTTCGCCAAAATCAACGCCGAAGTCGATACCGCAACTGCGGCCAAGTATTCGGTAACCGGCTATCCGACCATAATCATTGCCAGGAGCGACGGCACCGAAATCGACCGTATCAACGGATATCTTCCGGGTGATGAATTCATCGCGGAAATAAACAACTATTTGAACGGTATCGGGACGCTCGACTATTATCTGGCCATCGCGGACACCTCGGAATCGGTCGATATCCTGATGAAAATCGCGGACAAGTACTACGGTCGCGGCGAAAATGAAAACGCCAATATGTACTATCAAAAGGTGGTGGACGCCGATCCGAACAACGATAACGGGTTCACTTCCGACGCCCGGATGCAGCTGGCCCATATTTTACGGAACGGTGAAAACTACGAAGAGGCCATCAAGAATTATACATCGATAATGAATGACTATAAGGGGACTCCCAACAGCGACGACGCCGAGATTTATATCGCGATCGCTTATCGCCAGATGGGGGATACACTGAAGGCCATCGACGCATTCCAGGGTTTTATAAAAAATCATCCCGATAGTCCGGATACCAGCTATGCCCTGACCCAGATCGAGAAATTATCCAATCCGGAAAAGACCGAAGAAGGGTTGTAGACAAGCGAATTCAGTTATTTTTAAATAGGATTTTAATTCGACTTCTATGGATGAAAAGCTTTTGATTTACGAGAAATCCGTGCCCGGGAAAACCGGGTTTACTCTGCCGAAGACATCGAAGGCGGAGGCGGACCTCCTGGGATTAATTCCCGGAAAATTCCGGCGTGAAAAGGACGCGGATCTTCCCGAAGTAACCGAAGGGGAGGTAATGCGTCATTTTGTGGGCCTGTCGGTAAAGAATCACCACATCGACAAGGGTTTCTATCCGCTGGGTTCCTGTACCATGAAGTATAATCCCAAGATTAACGACAAGGTTGCGGGTATGGAGGGGTTCGCGGCGGTCCATCCACTCGCTCCCTGTCATTCCGTTCCGGGGACTTTGCAGGTAATGCATGGACTGGCGGAATACCTGAAGGAGATTTCCGGATTCGATGCCATTTCGCTGCAGCCGGTCGCGGGAGCTCAGGGGGAATTCGTCGGACTGCTAATTATGCGGGCATATCACATTGATAAGGGAAAACCGCGCAAAAAAATCCTGATTCCCGATTCCGCCCACGGCACCAACCCGGCCTCGGTCAGTATGGCCGGATTCGAAGCGGTGACCATCAAGACCGGCCCCAAAGGGATTATTTCGGCCGAAGAGGTCAGAGGTATGGTCGACGAAGATACCGCCGGGCTGATGCTGACCAACCCCAACACGGTCGGATTATTCGAATCGAATATCGAAGAGATAGCGAAGATTATTCATGACGCCGGAGGATTGATTTACATGGACGGCGCCAATTTGAATGCACAGCTCGGGATAGCGAAGCCGGGGAAAATCGGTTTCGATATCCTGCACTTCAACTTGCATAAAACTTTTTCGACTCCGCACGGCGGCGGAGGACCGGGCGCGGGAGCGGTCGGGGTAGTGGCGAAGCTGGCGGACTTTTTGCCGGCGCCCTTTATCGACAAGGACCCGGAGACCGGTAAGTTGTTCCTGAATTTCGACCGTCCCAAATCGATCGGGCGGGTCCACAGTTTCTACGGGAATCTGGCCAATTCGGTCCGGGCATATGTATATATTCGTTCGCTCGGAGCGAAAGGATTGCGCCGGGTATCGGAGAACGCCATTATCAATGCCAATTATCTTAAGGCACTGGTGAAGGATGAGTATGACATGCCGTACGATGCGATTTGCCAGCACGAATTCGTGTTATCCTGCAGTCGGCAGAAGAAGAAGGGGGCCAAGGCGCTCGATATCGCCAAGCGGCTCCTCGATTACGGTTATCACGCTCCGACGGTCTATTTCCCTCTGATTGTTTCCGAGGCCTTTATGATCGAGCCGACTGAAACAGAAAGCCGGCAAACGCTGGAGGAATTCGCCAAGGCCCTTATAGATATTTCCAAAGAGGCCGAAAGCGATCCCGAAAAGCTGCATAACGCTCCCTATACGACACCGGTCCGGCGTCTTAACGAAGTGAAAGCGGCGCGGGAACTCGATGTTTGCTATACCGGATAAAATAAATAAGCTTGCGAATATCCGCCGGGGCCTTTAATTGGGTCTCGGCGGTTTTTTTATGATTGAGTTTAAAGAAGTAACATATCGCTTTCCCGACGGCAAGACAGCGCTCGATGATATCAGCCTGAGAATCGATGAAGGGGAAACGGCGGCGTTGGTCGGAGGGAACGGTTCCGGGAAAACCACCCTGATTCTCCTCTTAAACGGGATATTAAAGGCAACGTCGGGAGAGGTTTCGGTTTTCGGTTTGAATCCGGCGATTGAAGCCGACGCCGCGAAGTTGAAAAGCAAGGTCGGGATTGTCTTCCAGAATCCGGACAATCAGCTGGTATCGACCACGGTCGAACGGGAAATCGCCTTTTCGCTGGAAAATATGAATGTCTCCCGGGAGGAGATGCATGCCAGGGTAAAAGAATCGATGGCCTTTTTTCAACTGGAAGAATTGAGGGACCGGTTGACATCGGCGCTGTCAGGGGGAGAAAAGCAGAAGCTGGCCCTGGCGGCAGTGATGATATCGAGGCCCGATATCCTGGTCCTTGACGAGCCGGATTCGTATCTGGATGAATCCGGGAAAAGGCTGCTCGATGCCGCCGTTTCCGATCTGGCTGAAAAGAATCCGAAACTCTGTATCATACAAATCACCCAATATGCGGGAGCGGCGGAGAAGTATCCGCGGATAATCGCACTGGAAAAGGGAAAACTATTGGCGGACGGTCCGCCCGATACGGTTTATCGCGAAGTCAGGAAGCTATACGCCTCCGGGATCGATGTCCCGATTCGTTATCGCCTGGAAAGAAATGTCGATTATGTCATTCAGATTCCGGACGAGGTAAAACATCAGACCGTTCAGATACGGCGCGTCAGACTAAACAATGTCGGCTATGACTATGGTGCGGTGGACGGGGATTTCCGGCTCGAAAGTCTGAATTACGAATTCCGGCCGGGGAAGATTTACGGGATCGTGGGACCGAGCGGGAGCGGCAAGTCGACCATGATGCAAATATGCACGAGGCTCCTGGAACCGAAGAAAGGGTATGTCGATTTCGGCACCGAACATATCCCGGCGGGAAAGCTGGCCGCGGTATTTCAGCATCCGGAACGGCAGTTTTTTCTCGAAACCGTAAAAAAGGAACTGACTTTTGGTCCCGAGAATATAGGGTTGAAAGATATAGACGAAGTACTTCAGGCGGCATATCACAAGACCAATCTTCCGGAAGAGGTCTTTGCCGAACGAAACCCGCAGACATTATCGGGCGGGGAAAAGCGGCGGCTGGCGTTCGGGACGGTGATATCGATGGTTCCGGATTTTATCTTTTTCGACGAACCGACCTGCGGATTGGACACGCGTTCTATCGGGCATTTGAAATACATGATCATGGAATTGAAAGAGAGCGGGGCGGGGATAGTAATAATATCTCATTCGGGCGATATTATCCTGGATCTGGCTGAAGAGGTCATCGAGCTGAGGTCGGGGAGGATTGCGGTGACAATGGAAACATGTGAGTATTTCAGGCACCGGGATTATTCGGGGTTTTTGTCGAAACCGGATATCATTTTATTCCAGGAGCGGGAATTCGGCGAAGTGCGACACTTTAAGTTCTCCGATCTAAGAATGGCGCTGTGATTTCGAGCCGTGTTTATTTCGTTACCGGACATTCAATTACAGCATAGATATAATTAAATGGTTTTGTCCGCGGAATTCTTCTTGACCTCTTTTGGATTTTGCCTATAATCCTGATTCAGTTGGTAACCTTTTAAGGCCGCCCGGCGAGACGGCCAAAGGGATAAAGAGAATTTATCGTGTCCGGCCGTAATTTCAAACCGTACTTTAAGCATAAAAACGCATTTTTGAATCAGTTTTATTGTACTTCAAGGAGGAATCTTGCCCAAGACTAATACGGAAATAGTACTGGATAAGAATGCGATGGCTCGCGCCATAACCCGGATCGCCCACGAAATCCTGGAGAAAAACGACGGCGCGGAATCGCTGGTGTTAATCGGCATATTGACCCGGGGGGCCGACCTGGCGCGAAGAATCGCGGAAAAAATCAATGCCATCGAGGAGACGAAAATCCCGGTCGGCCTGATGGATATCAATCTTTATCGGGATGACGTTCATTCCAAGCTGGACCAGCCGATTATTCAGCGAACCGAGATATTGTTCGATGTCGTTGACCGCAATGTAATTCTGGTCGATGATGTTTTGTTCACCGGCCGGACAATACGGGCGGCGTTGGACCAGATAATCGATTTCGGGCGGCCCCGTTCGATACAACTGGCCGTGTTGGTGGATCGGGGGCACCGGGAACTTCCGATTCGGCCGGATTTTGTAGGCAAGAATATCCCGACGTCCCGGAACGACCGGGTTTTGGTAAGGACGCAGGAGACCGACGGGGTGGAAAAGGTGATTCTGGAGCGTTCGGGGTTGAAGGAAAAGGGGGAGAAGCCGAAGGCTTCGAAGGTCCGGAAAGGGGGTAAGGCCAAATGAAGTTGCGGTCGCGTCATTTGCTTGGTCTGGAAGGGATGACCCGCGAGGAAATTTCACTGATTCTGGATACGGCGGTTTCTTTCAGGGAGATTATCGAGCGTCCCATTAAGAAGGTTCCGACACTGCGGGGCATAACGGTTTTGAACCTGTTCTATGAGCCCTCGACGCGGACCAAGATTTCGTTCGAGTTAGCGGAAAAGCGGTTGTCGGCCGATTCCATTTCATTCGCTACGGCGACCTCGTCGGTGAAAAAAGGGGAGAGTCTCCGGGATACGGTCCAGAATATCGAGGCAATGAAAATAGACATGGTGGTGATTAGGCATTCTTCGACAGGGGCGCCGTACTACCTGACACAGTGCATCAATTCCAATGTCATCAATGCCGGGGACGGGGCGCATGAGCATCCCACGCAGGCATTGCTGGATATGTTCACGATTCGCCGGAAATACGGCAAGCTGGACGGATTGCGGGTGGTGCTCATCGGGGACGTCAAACATTCGCGGGTAGTGCGTTCGAACATCTGGGGATTGAAGGCGATGGGGGCCTCGGTGGCCATCTGCGGACCCTCGACCCTGATGCCGTACGAAGTGGAGAAGTTCGGCGTCGAATACTATACCAACGTGGAAAAGGCGATCGAGGGGGCGGACGTGGTCAATATCATGCGAATACAACTGGAACGTCAGACGGCGGGGCTGTTTCCTTCGATGCGGGAATACACCAACCTGTTCGGTATCACGAAAGAGCGGCTGAAGCTGCTCAACAAGAATTACACCATCATGCATCCGGGGCCGATGAATCGCGGGATTGAAATCTCCAGCGAAGTTGCGGACGGGGATTCTTCGGTGATCCTGGAGCAGGTTACCAACGGGCAGGCGGTCCGGATGGCGGTGCTGTATCTTCTCTCCGGCAAGAAGGAGGAGGCGGAACAATGAAAAAGCTTGAATACGATCTGGTCATACGGAATGGGCGGGTGATAAATCCGGCGCTGGGATTCGGGCAGGTCGCGAATGTTTATGTCAAGGACGGGAAGATCGCGAAGATCGATAAGGAATCGGCGGCTTCGCGGAAAGCTCTGGCGGGGTATCCGGAAGAGCAGATTATCGATGCAGCCGATCATATAGTGACTCCGGGATTGATCGATATACATGTGCATCTGAGGGAGCCTGGACGGGAGTATTCGGAGACGATAGTCTCGGGATGCAAGGCGGCGGCCTGGGGTGGGTTTACATCGCTCTGCTGTATGCCTAACACTTTTCCGGCGATCGATAACCAGGAGACGGTGCAGTTCGTGCATGCCCGGGCGGCGGTGGCGGATGCCCGGGTGTACGTGATTGGCGCGATCAGCAAGGGATTGAAGGGGGAGGAGTTGTCGGAAATCGGGGACCTGGTCAAGGCCGGAGTGGTGGCTGTCACCGATGACGGCAACTATGTGCAGAATTCCGATTTGATGCGAAGAGCGCTGGAATACGCCATGATGTTCAATATCCCGGTGGTGACGCATGCCGAAGACATGCAGCTGTGCGGCGAAGGGCACATGAACGAATCGTTCGAGTCGACCCGGCTCGGAATCAAGGGCCGGCCTTCGGTTGGCGAGGTTATTGCGGTGATTCGGGATGCCAAGCTGTGCGAATTTGTCGGGGGACGGCTGCACGTGGCGCACGTTTCGACGGCGGGGGCGGTGGCGGCGATTCGCCAGGCCAAAGCCGCGGGAGTGAAAATTACGGCGGAGGCGTGTCCGCATCATTTTGTCCTGACCGACGATATGATCGGGAAATCGTTCGATACCAATTTGAAGGTGAATCCGCCGATTCGAACCAAGAAAGATATCGATGCGATTATTGAAGGACTGATCGACGGCACGATCGATTGTATCGCTTCAGACCATGCTCCGCACCCGGAAGAGGAAAAAGATGCCGAATTCGACAAGGCTCCTCCGGGAATGCTGGGCCTGCAAACGACCCTGGGACTGGTAAAGACCTTCTTGATTGACAAGGGGTTTCTGTCGTGGGCGGATGCCATTCGCAAAATGACGATCAACCCGGCACGGATTATGGGACTTCCGGGGGGGACGCTTAACGAGGGGGCTCCGGCGGATATCACCGTTATCGATCCCGAAAGGAAATGGACCTTTAAGGAAAAAGATATTCTGTCCATATCCAGGAATTCTCCCTATGTCGGCTGGAAAATGAGCGCCAGGGCGGCCTATACCATAGTCGGCGGGAAGATAGTCTTCGGCAGATAATTACTAAAGTAGTCAGCATACCGATATCGGCGCCCCATATGTCGGGACGCCGGTTTTTTTGTATTAATCCCGGAACATAGACCGATAATATCTGTTTTAATTATTGAAAAAGGCGTTCGGGCCGTAATACAGATGAAGGCGTTATGGATTACGATATTGAAAAATACCTGCCGCATTACCCCAATCTTCAGGGGATGATGGAAAATGTTCCGAAACAGCTTTGGAATATTTTCCTCCCGTCCAGCGTCGGGGGACTTCCGGACATGGAAGCCAACGTCATGCTGTTCAAGAAGCGGGCTCGGGAACGGGAGCAGGCAATGGCGTTGCAGAAATTGTGCGGGCTGCCCTTCAGGCCCAATGAGCAATTGAACATAACGGAAGCAAAGGTCAGGATTCAGGGATTGAAGCAGCGCGAGCTATACCGCCGTTTCAGGAATAACGAAGACGAAGAAGAAGAAAATTAATAATATCAGATCCTCCTGATGTGATCAAAAAGAGGCGGGGTCCGTGCGGATCCCGCCTTTTATTTTAAAACAGGGTATAAGCCAATCCGAGAGAAAGTGTTTCTTTCATTCTTCCTTTTTTGCTGATTTGCTTATCGTAAAGAAGCTGAGTATACAGGATCACTTTCACATATTTGGAAATCGAGGCGGTAATGGAGTTTTCCCAGTTGACATCGATCGCCTTCCAATCGTCGTTCGGCTGCTTGTCCTTGTCGGTAATTGCGAACGCCTTGTATAGGGTCAACTTACCCATATAATCCATATTGTCCTTAAGAGAAATCTTAACATCCGTATTCGATTCAATACCGGCATCGGTTTTCGTTGCGGTCGAAGTCGACATGGCAACTTCATCATACACTTTATCGCGGTAGTGTTTCACGGCCAAACCGAGGCGGGTGAGGACTTCGTTTTTCTCGGTCGTATAGAGCGATTTGGCCGCGCCGGCGGAGAGAGTCAGGAGCATGGGATCGAGGTATTCCTTGTGAGCTTCATTTGACGCATCCAGAAACTGGCTTTCGAATCGTCCCGCAATAAACGGTTCCACCCAGGCGTGGATATCGACCAGCCCCACCGATTCGAGATCGATTTTATCCGAGGATTTTTGGGGTTTCGACCATTCTTTGCTTTCCTCATCCTGGGTAATGGTCTGACCGAAGGAAAGTTTCAAGGTATTTTTCGTGCGGAACCAGGGGGCCAGCCATTTTGAAAAGACGCCGTTGCCGTTTGAAACCCAGTTGAAACTTCCGGCTTCGCCGCCGGTCCAGCTGTCGGAATAGCTGGCCTGGGTGGCGGTCAAATCGACGCTGAATGATTTTTTCCATCCTTTGAAATACTTCACGCTGTCGGCTTCTTCGGCAAATGCCGCTGCCGCAAATACCGACACGAGGAGCATTGTCAGAATCGGGATTATTCTCGCTTTCATCGTTCCTCCAAAAGCAGGGTTTACTCGTCATTTTTGCCGGAAATTAAGAGAATATGGATTGAAAAGCAATTCTATTCGACCGAGCAATTATCTTGACTTGAAAAATCACATTTAATAACCTGCCATCATGCCGCAATTGAACCCGGAAACCAAAATCCAGTATATGAAGGGGGTCGGCCCGAAACGGGCGGAGGGCCTCGAAACGGTGGGAATTACCACGGTCCGGGATCTGCTTTATTATCTGCCGAGGAAATACCTCGATCGCACCATGATAACTCCGATCGGAAAGATCAAAGCCAATACCACGGTTACTATAATCGGCAAGGTCCTGGGGAAAGGAATTTTGAAGGGGGGACGGCATCGTCTGGAGGTAATAATCGGCGACGATACCGGGTATATCGCGTTGATCTGGTTTAACCGTCCCTATTTTTTTGAAAAGCTATTCAACAAAAACGAAGTTTATGCCGCCGTGGGACCGGTAACGTACTTCCAGCAGCTTCAGATCGTGCACCCGGAAATGGAACGAATCGGGGATGAAGACGACCAGCTGGTTCATGCCGGGAGAATTGTCCCGGTATATCGTTCCACATCAGAGTTGAAGACTTCTTATGTCAGCGGAAAGGTAATGCGGAGGCTGGTGAACGAGGCGGTCGAACAGACCAGAGGGAAAATCACCGATCCAGTTCCCGTAGAATTTGTAAAACCGCTGGGACTTCATGATCTGAATTTCGCGCTTTCGCAGGTGCATTACCCGGATTCGATCGAAAACGCGGATACAGCCCGCAAGAGACTGGCTTTCGACGAACTTTTGGAATTGCAATACCTGATATTAAGCTACCGTAAGGAAAAATCATCGAATCCGAAGAGCATTGCTTATAAAGGACCGGGAAAGACCTACAATGGATTCCTTAAGTCTCTTCCGTTCAGTTTGACCGAAGACCAGAAGAAATCTTCTTTGAAAATTATCGATGACATGCAGAAAGAGCGGCCGATGAACCGGCTGCTTCAGGGGGATGTCGGCTGCGGTAAGACCGTGGTAGCGGTATCGGCGGCGGTTTTCGCGGCGGAGAATAATCTGCAAACGGCTTTTATGGCCCCCACGGAATTACTGGCCGAGCAGCATTATCATACTTGGGAAAAGAAACTGGCGGAGGTCGGTATCAAATCGGGGTTATTGACCGGATCAATGAAGGCCGCAGAGAAAAAGGATACGATTGAGCGGTTGCAGAACGGAGAAATCGATATTCTGTTCGGAACCCATGCCTTGCTATCGGACCCGGTCGAATTTCCTCGACTGGGGCTGGTGGTGATAGACGAGCAGCACCGTTTCGGGGTCATGCAGCGGGGAAAGTTAATAGCAAAAGGACTGAATCCCGATATTTTGGTCATGACCGCGACTCCGATTCCTCGCACTCTGGCGCTTACTTTGTATGGCGATCTGGACATCACCTCCATACGGAGTCTTCCTCCCGGGAGGAAGGGGACGAAAACGGCGTGGCGTGCGGCCAGCGCACGGCCTGAGATTTACGATTACCTGAAGAAGGAAGTCAAGGGGGGAGAGCAGGTATTCATAATATATCCTCTGGTCGAGAAATCGGATAAGCTCGATTTACAGGCGGCCGAGGATGAATACAGCCGGCTGAAAGCCGAAGTATTCTCCGAATTCAAAATCGGTTTGGTCCATGGGCAGATGCCCGCAGATAAAAGAGACAAAACTATTCTCAAATTCCGGAATCGCAAACTGGATATCCTGGTTTCCACGACGGTTATCGAAGTCGGCATCGATATTCCATCGGCGAATATTATGATAATCGAACATGCCGAGCGTTTCGGCCTGTCGCAACTGCATCAATTACGGGGGCGAGTGGGACGGGGCGGGAAGAAGGGACTGGTCGTAGCGGTCGCGACTCCGCCATTGAGCGAACAGGCTCGTCAGAGACTGGCATTGTTTACGGAAACTGACGATGGGTTTAAAATCGCGGAAGCCGATTTGGAATTAAGGGGGCCGGGGGAGTTTTTCGGGACCAGACAGCACGGGCTTCCGGAATTAAAGATTGCCAACCTGGCGCGTGACGCCGACCTTCTGGAACCGGCCCGGGAATTGGTGGTGCGCCTGCTGGGAAAGGATAAAGAACTTGACAGAGGGGAAGCGGGCCTATTAAGCTATCTGAAAATGAAGTCGGCGGAACGGAGAAAATTGGCCGGATTCGCATAAATTTTGGTCTAAATGGAGAATTGATTCATATAAAATAGGGCGTTGTATGGCAGAAGATAGTATCAAAGTAGATCCCAATTTCCTGAACCTGATCATGATGCTGCAATATTCGGCGATGCAAACCATGGGGAAAATCGCATCGCCGATCAGCGGCAAGGTAGAACGTGACCTTGACCAGTGCCGCATGAGCATCGATATGCTGGGAATGATTGCGGAAAAGACCAGGGGGAATCTAAGTTCCGATGAGCAAAAATTAATCGACAGTATCCTGTACAATCTCCGGATGAATTTTCTGGAAGAGCAGAAGAAACCCGCCGCTGGAAAATCCGGAGATGAAGCCGGGGCGCAGAAAGAATCAGGGGTCGCTGAGGGATCCGAAACAAAGTCCGCAGAGGATGAGGAAAAAAATCAATCCTCGTAAAAATAAGCCGATTAAGTTAACAGACAGAGGAATTTACGAAAACCTGACAGGCCCGGTCGAGACGAATCAATTTGGCTTGCAAATGGGCGTTGAGGCCTTATATTTAAAGGGTTGCGGCGTTTATATGGATTTGGAACGGGCGATAACGGAATTACAGATGAAATTCGACAACCTGATGAAGCAGAATTTTCCCCTTTCCGGATTGAATACTTTCGGTACGGGAGGAAGTGCCCGGCTGTACGCGGAAGTGAAAACCGCCGAAGGGCTTGCGGCTGTGGTGAAAGAAGCGGCATCGCTTAAGGTTCCCTTCTTTATGCTCGGCGGAGGCTCCAATGTTTTAATTTCCGACCGCGGATATGAAGGGCTGATAATAAAAAACGCCATCAAGGGATTTGAAGTCCAGGGTGATTATATTATGTGCGGGGCCGGTGAGGATCTTCAGGATTTAATCGATTTCGCCACCGAACAGGGGCTGACCGGGTTGGAATTCGCTTCCGGAATATACGGAACGGTCGGCGGAGCCATCTATGGTAATGCCGGGGCGTACGGTTCTGAAATCAGGAATGTGATGGTATCGGCTGACTTAGTGGATCGGGAGGGGAATATCAGGACCGAGGAAAACGGATATTTTGAGTTCAATTACCGGACTTCGAAACTGAAACAAACGCACGAATTTGTTACCCGAGCCAGGTTTGCTCTGAAAAAAGGAGACAAAAAGGCGATTAAGAGTAAGGTGGAAGAAATCATAGCGATAAGGAAAGAGAAATTGCCGCTGGATAAGCCTTCGGCGGGCTGTTTCTTCAAGAATATTCCCGATAAGACTCAGGAATTCGGGAAATTGTCCGCCGGCAAGCTGTTGGAGCAGGTGGGGGCGAAAGAGGCATCCTGCGGTCGGGCGGCGGTTTTTAACAGGCACGCAAATATTTTGATAAATAACGGCTCTGCAACGTCTTCTGAAATTAGAAGGCTTTCGCAGGAATTAAAAAAGAGGGTCAAAGTGAAATTTGGAATTGACCTTCAGGAAGAAGTCATTTTATTAGGGGAATTCGAGGAGGATAATATATCGAGCGATATTTAAAGAATTGAAATTAATTTTAGGCTTTTAACTGCTTCGTGAAATTACAAATTGGCATACTTGTTTTGCTTGTCCTGATTCCGGTTCTTGTTTTCGGAAGCGAGCCGGGATTTAATGAGAAGCTGAAAACGCCCAACACCTCTTTTATCAGCCCCTATCCGGACGAATGGGACGATCCGGTTATTTCCCTTGATTTAAATGAAGAAGATCCGGCTTTCAATTACAAGCTGGTATACTTGCCGCCGTCGCGGGTCGATACTTCCAGTTTCGCCGAAAAGACCCTGACTTTCAAATTCGTTTATTACCGCCTGGGGCGGGATGAATCGTTTTATTATGTTCCGCGCACGGTCGATGCCGTGGACTATATGGAATTTCGCCGGAGATCGACACTGCGGCGGGATTTGTCACAGGTCAGGGCGGAAGCCCTGTCGAAGGAACAGCGGGATAAGCAAGGGGGGCTGGTTTCGATCAATGTCCCGATTAAATCGAAAACTTTTCAATCGATTTTCGGAGAAGGGGGCGCCGGGCTAAATGTCTCGGGTTACCATCGGATAAATATGTCGGGACGCTCGACCTGGACTGACGGGGCCGAGACTGCGACGTACAAGCAGAATAAATTTCCGTCGCTGAACATGGAGCAGGTTTCCCGTTTCGATATCAGCGGGACGATCGGTTCCAAGATTACGGTTTCGGTATCGCACGATTCCAAGACCGACATACCGCTTGCCAACCGGATCATGCTTCGGTATAAGGGGGACGACGACGACATTTTGAAGAGCGTCGAAGCCGGCAATACGACGCTGTCGCTTCCCAACACGAAGTTCGTGGGGTATTCGCAGAGTATCAAGGGGCTGTTCGGGTTGAAGGCCGAGGCGCAGGTCGGGAGTCTCAGGATGACCGCCATCGCCAGCCAGGAAAAGGGGAATTCCGAACGGACCGTGATCGACGCCGGGGCGAGCGCCACCAAAACGACGGTCCGCGATTATAACTATGCCTCCGGGAGGATTTACGATCTGGGCCGGAAAGATCCCTATGTATTCGAGCCGTCCGAAATGGATTTCGCCGATGGAGACTCCATCACGCATATCGAGGTTTACATTTACAGCGGGAATAATCAGAATGCCGGGACGGGCGATCCGACCGCGAAGCTTTGGGTTGATCCCTCGGATACGACTTTCCGCCCCGAAGAATCTCAGGAAACGACTGTTAAACAGGTTGAACCGGACCAATATATAATGTCACCCACGGAGCATTGGGTTTTATTCAATTCGACGAATGCCGGCACACAAAATGAAATCGGCGTATACATGATAATCAACCGCAGCAGCGGTGTGATCGACACGGTGGGGAATCTCTTAACGGAGCCATATCAGCTGAAATTGTTGAAGATGAAAACCCCCACCTCCAACCAGGTTACCTGGAATTACATGTGGCGAAATGTATACTATTTGCAGGCGACGAATATCGATCTGGATGGATTGGAAATAAATATATTTAAAGGTTTGGTAGGTACCGAGGGAGATGAATCCAATCTCGATGAACAGGACGGCATAAAGTACATCAAAATACTGGGCCTGGACCGCTACGATTTGAACGGGCAGAGGAATCCGGACGATCTCGTGGATATAAATACTCCGATTGTCGATAAAGACCGGGGGCTTTTGATATTTCCGGACCGACGGCCGTTTTTTCCAAATGAAACGTACGATGCAGCCGGTACAATTTTAAAAGATTCCATTCCCGAAATATACAATTCGAATAATCCCCAGGATATACTTCAGAAAAGCCAGTATTACATTGAGATTTCGAATCGGAGCCGCATGGCCGAAATCACGCTGGGGAAATCGAACATAATCGAGAATTCGGAGAAAATCACGCTGAACGGCGAGGTGCTTCAAAAGGGAATCGATTATAACATCAATTACGATTTCGGGCAGGTCACTTTCCTGACCGACAAAGCCACCGATCCCAATGCCGATATCAATATCGAATTCGAATATTCTCCGTTCATAACCGCGCAGAAGAAAACCCTGTTCGGTATCAGGGGGGAGTATGAATTCAGCGACGATCTCCAGGTAGGTTCGACTTTTCTGTATAAATCGGATAAGGCGACGGACCGGAAACCGAAAGTGGGGCAGGAAACGGCCAAGGCCACGGTCTGGGATGCCGACATGTCGCTCAAACTTCGTCCCAATTTCCTGACGGATATCTTTAATGTTCTCCCGATGTATTCGTCGGAGGCTTCATCCAACATGCAATTGTCGGCCGAAGTGGCGCAATCGTTCCCCAATCCCAATGTCGACGGTGTTGCGTACATCGACGATTTCGAGGGAAGCCGGGATTCGTATTCTCTCGGAGTATATCGGGAGAACTGGGGCATGTCCTCGAAGCCGAAAGGTCTGGATTCGACGAATGTCCGGGGAAAACTGATCTGGTTTAACCCGTTCGTGCAGCTTGCCACCGACGATATCTGGAACCGGGAAACCCGTCCGGGAGAAAGCGGCACGCATACCTTATCGCTGCAGTTTAATCCCGCGGAATCGTTACTGGTAGTCGATACGGTCGAAGGATCCGTAATCGATACTTTTATCACCGTCGATCCGCTGAAAAGCTGGGCCGGGGTCATCAGATCCATGACAGCGGGTTCGATTAACCAGGATAAGGCGGAATTGCTGGAGCTGAGGATGAAGGTGGAGTACGGCGCGGCCATCATGCACCTGGAATTCGGTGATATATCGGAGGATATCGACGGCGACGGTATTTTTGACGACGAAGACAAGGCCGTAGGGGAAAGAATTAAAAACAACATCCTCGATCCCGGGGAGGATGTCGGACTGGACGGCTTGCCGGACGAGCAGGAGCCCGGGTATGATCCAATAACGAACCCCGATCCAAACGGAGATAACTGGTATTATAATGGATCCGGCAAGGGGTGTAACGGTTGCGGACCGGAAGATTACTCGCATTTAAACGGAACGGAAGGCAATACCGACGATCCGGGAAGATTAGGGAGGCCGGATTCGGAGGATGTCAACCGTGATGGCGGCCTGGATGTTTTAAACAATTATTTTTCTTTCAAGATCGATCTGGCCGCGGGGGATTTTCTGGTGGACAGCTCGGAATATAACGGCTGGAATACTTACCGGATTCCGATTCGGGAAGAGGAATTTGTCGATACTACCGTCGGCGAGCCGAACTGGTCGCTGGTAAATTATGTCAGGATCTGGTTCGAAACGGCCGATGGACAGCCGTTTTATTTAAGGATTGCGGCAGCCGACCTGATACAATCCAACTGGGAGGATTCGCTGGTGGTTCGCGATTCCTCGGCGGCCAACAGGAGTATTTTCAATGTAGCGGTAATCAACAACCAGGAGAATATCAACTATGTATCTCCGCCTGGAGTCGAGGGATATTATGACAAGACCAGCGAAATCAGAGAGCCGGAGCAGTCGTTATTGCTGAAATATACCGATCTGGAGCCGGGCGACAGCTGTATTGCCGGGCGGACGTTGTATGATACTCCCAATTATATGGGGTACCGGACGCTCCAGATGTGGGTACATGGGGACAGCTTCGTAGAAAACGATTCCCTGCTGTTCTTTTTCCGAATCGGGACCGACGCCAAAAATTATTATGAATATCGAACGATACTGCAATCGGGATGGGATTCCGCGAATGCCGTAAATATGGATTTCGCCGATGTTACGATTTTGAAGGAACTTCTGACCGAAGCTCAGGCCGCCGATCCGGAAATAAATTACGCCTACAGCGAAGACAGCGTTTATAAGGTGCACGGCAATCCCAGCCTGACCAGGATCAAGTATCTCGCCAGCGGGATCGTTAATATGTCCGATACCTCCGATCAGTACGACGCCAATCTGAGGACGGGTGAAGTCTGGATAAACGAACTGCGCCTTTCAGATGTTCGCAGCGATCAGGGAAGTGCCGCGCGGGCATCGGTCAACGGAAATATTTCCGAGTTATTCACATACAGCGTTTCTTACGATTATCAGGACAGCTATTTTCGCGGGGTTTCGAGCTCTACCCGCGGCGGTTCGGGTGATAACCTGGGGAGCGGTAAAACGCAGTCTTCGTACAGCTATACGGTAAATATGAAGCTCGATAAATTGTTTCCTCGTTCCCTGGGGGCGAATATACCCATTTCTTACCGTTACTCCAACCGGACCGAAATTCCCCGTCTGCGATTCGGAACGGATATTGAATTGCCGGAAAATTTACAGCAGGAAGAAAAAACGGTCAATGAGAGCAAATCGTTTTCGGTATCCGAATCTTTCAACAAGAATACCAAAAACCCGCTGTTCACGGTTTTGCTGAATAAATTCAAAACGAATTTCTCGTACAACCGCTCCGACGGATCTTCGCCGAAAACTCCGATGTCCATGAGCGAGAACTACCGCCTGGGCGGAAATTACGGGTTGAATTTCTCGCAGAATAAAATTCCCAATATCAAGCCGTTTTTCTGGACGGCGCCGATACCGTACCTGGACAATTTGAGCGGGAGCAAGTTTTATTTTATACCGAACAGCTTCTCGGCATCGGGCGATTTGAATCGTACCCTGAGCATCTCTCAAAATACTACCGGAGTGATAACGCAATCGTTGCGGCGGACTTTCGGCGGCAACATGAAAGTGAGTTACCGCATTTCGGATCCGCTGACGGTCAATTACAGCATGAATACGCAACGTGACTTGAACGATCCCGAATCGGTGAAACTGAAACTCGATCCGAAAAAATTCAAACTGGGCCGGGAAACATCCTACAGCCAATCATTGGGCGGCTCGTATAATCCAAAGATCTTTTCATTCCTGACCCATAATTTCAATTATACCGCGGCATACCGTGAAAACCTTAATGTCAGCGACACCTCTCTTCGGGCCGATCAATCCAAGGCCTACGGGATAAGCGGGGAGCTGAATCATAAGAAATTTTTCGGAACCGACGAAAGGCGGGATCCCGGTAGTACCGGACGTTCGCGGGGCCGAAACCGCGGCGATGCCGAAAATGTAATCGTTATCGAGAAGAAGAACTTCCTAAAGGGTTTATTGTCGCCATTCGCCAAAACACTTGGATTTTTGACCAGCTGGCTCGATCCCATCAATTATGATTACAATGAAAAGTATATTTATTCATATTCAAGGCTGGATGGAAGGGCGTCATGGATGTTCCGGCTGGGCTTTACGGAAGAATTGGGGGCGGGCTTCAAGACAGCCACCGGTTCCGGTGGAATACAGCAGTCGTCATATTCGATAGCTAGGAGCACCGGTTATGCACTGAGGTCGGGGACCAAGTTTTTCGGCGGTCTAAAGACTGATATTACATTCAATCGCCAGGTCTCCCGGGATTTGTATAAATCCACCAATCCGCGAAAGACGGTCAACACGACTTTCCCCGATATCAAATTTTCGATTCAACCATTGACGACCTTCAAGTTTTTAAATTCGTTTATCAGGAAATTCTCGCCTCGCACCAGTTATACCCGAAGCAAATCCGAAGTGACCGATCTGCCCGGCGGAAATCTTCTTTCGGAAAAGGTTACGGTCAGCATGAGGCCGTTCCTTTCCGTAAATGTAAATGTATTGAACGGCGTCAACCTGAATATGACTCATGACAGATCGACTTCGGAAGATAAGCTATACAATTCCCAGACCAATGGGCTGACCAGCATCAAAAACAGCACTCAGACATCCACCAGCATCGGCGCCAAGTATTCATTCACGTCGCCGAAGGGTATTAAACTGCCGATTTTCGGAAGAATGAAATTCAAATCCACCATGACGATCCAGGTGGATATCAGCATTCGCAAGCAGAAGGACCGTTCGGGAACGCCCAACCCGGATTTCGGCGCCGATCCCAGTTCTGTCGACAGCTCCGCCAATGTTACAAGCGAATTTCTAATGGCCACTACCGGCGATCGCTCTGACCTGGTGGTCTCTCCGGTCATTTCGTATACGTTTTCTCAGCAAATCAAGGGTGGAATTACCGCCAAATGGCAGACCAGCGAGGACGCTTTGCTGAACCGGACCACACATACCCGGGAATTGCAATTCTGGGTGGATATCCGATTTTAAATAAATTCGTTGACAATACTGCCGGTTAGTAATTGATTCCCTGTAATGGTGAAATCATCGATTAATATTATCACCGTAATCGCGTCAATAGTTTTATTTTTGTCGGCCTGCGGTGGAAAAATAGAAATAACCCATCCCGACTTCGACGGACAGAGAGCGTTTTCCTATATCGAAAAGCAGGTCTCATTCGGTCCGCGGGTTCCGGATACGGACAACAGCCGCAGATGCCGGGAGTACTTGATCGAATTCTTCGACAGCCTTGGAGCGAAGACCGATACCATGGAGTTTCCTCACAATGATAAGATTACCGGCAAGGCGATGACCATGGTGAATGTCCTGGCTTCGTTCGATGCGGCAGGTGAGGGCGCAAAGAGATATTTATTCGCGGCTCATTATGATTCTCGTCCCCGGGCGGAATATGACCCGGATACAACCAAAAGAGGGGAATGGATCGACGGGGCGAATGACGGGGCTTCAGGGGTTGCGGTGCTGATGGAGCTGGCGAATCTGTTATCGCAGCAGCCGTTGAATGTGAGTATTGATTTCGCTTTGCTTGACGGAGAGGATTACGGACGGCCGGGAGATTTGAGCGAATATTGTCTCGGGGCGAAAGATATGATCCTGAGAGATATCAAAGGGAAATACGAATGGGCCATAATCGTGGATTTGATCGGGGACAAAGATTTAAGAATTCCTCGGGAAGCGAATTCCCAGAAGTATTTTCCCGATCTGAACAACCAGGTCTGGAATATCGCGAAAGAACTCGGTGAAACGGCTTTTGTCGATACGGTCGGAACGCCCATATATGACGATCACCTGTCATTCATGACTATCAAGCTCCCCGCTATCGTTATTATCGACTTCAATTACAAATATTGGCATACGACGCACGACACGCCGGATAAGTGTTCGCCGCAGTCGCTCCGGGCGGTCGGCAATGTCCTCACGACCTTGATTTACAGGTTATGAATGAAAAAAGAGATTATTTCACAACCCCGCGACATCCCGGCGGTCGAAATTATCGCTTCCGATGATAGTCTCATCAGGGAATCGGATAATATTCCGCGTCCGCTTCTCGTAGAAATCATCAGGGAACAGGTGGTCCGGTGCAAAAAGGAACTGACCAAGGGGGAGACAACTTATTCGAAATTCATCGAGGGAATCATTTCCGAACTGAGGAATATAAAACGACTGAAGATCGGCCGGGTGATAAACGGGACGGGGATACTGGTTCACACGAACCTGGGGCGCGCGCCGTTGTCGACGGAACTGTTCGATAAAATTAAGGGGCAGATTACCGGATACGGTAATGTGGAATTCGAAACCGCAACCGGTAAAAGAGGAAAGCGAGGGGTCCTGGCGGAAAAGTACCTGGCCCTGCTGGCTGAAGCCGAAGCGGGAACGGTCCTGAATAATAATGCTGCGGCCCTGTTCATTATTCTGAATACTTTCGCCAATCGGCGCAAGGTGGTCATTTCGAGGGGGGAACTGGTTCAAATCGGCGGCGGATTCCGGATACCGGACATTATTCGCAGGTCGGGGGCGAAACTGCTTGAAATCGGGACCACAAATATTACCACTTTGGACGATTATCGCACGGCGATTGAAGAAGAACCGGCCATGATTCTCAAGGTGCATCAAAGCAATTTTTCTCAGAGCGGATTTACGGACAGTGTCGATATCAAGGCGCTGGTCGAATTGGGAAAAGAACACGGTATCCCGGTGGTCAACGATCTGGGGAGCGGGGATTTTGTCGATACCACGGAATTTATCGGAGTGCATGAACCGACGGTGCAGGAATCGGTCGGCCAGGGAGCGGCGCTGACCTGTTTTTCCGGAGACAAGCTGCTCGGGGGAATGCAGGCCGGGTTGATAGTCGGAAACGCCGAAATGATCGGCAAGATTAAAAAGAACCCCATCTTCCGGGCGTTGCGAGTCGATAAAGTGGTCTTTTCGTCGCTGGAAAATCTGCTTGGGATGTACCTCGATGGAACCTGGAAGGAAAATATCAAGCTTTGGCAATTGGCGTCGCGCAAGGAGGCGGACCTCTATAAGTGGGGACATGAACTGCTGAATAAAATCGGCGCAGGAGAAAAACTGACGGTGCAGGCGACCAGGGGGCGCATGGGAGGCGGGTCGCTTCCGGAGATTCCCTTGCCGTCGATTGCGCTGGTATTTCATTCGGGGATTTCGCCTCAAAAGCTGTCTGCGGAATTCCGTAAGTACGATCCGCCGATCGTCGGGCGTATCGATGAAGATTCTTTCATGATTGATTTAAAGGCGATAGACAGGGAAGACGGCGAGATTCTCGTCAATGCCGTTAAAGACATAATCGCGAAATCCAAATAGTACGATGTTCATTATCGGGACCGCCGGACATATCGACCATGGTAAATCTTCGGTTATCATTCGCCTGACCGGAATCAACCCGGATCGTCTGCCGGAAGAAAAAAGCCGGGGCATGACCATCGACCTGGGATTTGCATATTACGATACCGATTCCGGGCAGCGAGTGGGGATTGTCGATGTGCCGGGGCACGAACGATTCGTGCGGAACATGATCGCCGGAGCGGGAGGAATCGATGCGGTTTTGATGATAGTCGCTGCCGACGACGGCTGGATGCCGCAGAGCCAGGAGCATCTCCAGATCATCAGGCTTCTCGGTATAAAGTACGGGTTGATCATACTGACGAAGATCGATCTAGCAGAAACGTCATGGGCTGATCTGGTGGCGGATGATATCAGGCAGAAAGTCAAAGGGACCTTCCTCGAAGACGCACCGATCATTAAAGTCTCCTCGGAAACGGGGGAGGGATTCGAACGGCTTAAAAATGAAATTGAAAGCCTGGCATCCAATATTATCAGCAGAGAGGATATCGCAAAGCCCCGGTTGTACGCCGACCGGTCGTTTATCATACAGGGAATCGGGGGGATCGTTACGGGGACTCTACGGGGAGGGAGTTTGTCGGTCGGGCAGGAGGTGGCGGTGTTTCCGTCACGGATGAAGGGGAAGGTTCGGTCGATACAATCGCATAATATTGACGTGCAGAAAGCGGAGCCAGGGCAGCGGACGGCGACGGGATTCACCGGTATAGACAAGAAGTACCTGGAACGGGGAAGCGTGGTATCCCTGCCGGGAATTGTCGAGAAGTATCCGGAGAAGCCGGTGTTTGCATTGCACCTGGAAATGGTCGGCGAGTCGCCGATTATTGTCGAGGACCGGAGAAAACTGTTAATGGTGCTGGGAACGACGGAAACGGAGGGGGAAGTCAGGTTGTTTTCCGAGACGCCGCTGACTCCGGGGCAAAGTGGAATCGTGTTTTTCAAGCCATTCGAACCGGTGATGGGTTTTGTGGGGGATCATTTTATCGTGCGGCTGCCGACTCCGGCGGAAACGGTCGGGGGAGGAAGAATACTGGATATCATCGATGATTTCCCGCGAAAGAAAGACTGGCCGGAATTCGAATATTTGAACCGGCGAGAAAAACTCGAATTGGCCGGACTCATAGAAAGCGAATTGCGGAAGAAGAAATTCGTGAAGCTGCCGGATGATTTTCTATTTTCCTGTTTCGAGGATGAAGTGATTTCGGAGTACATACAGAAAATATCAGTCGAGGGACGGCTGGAATCGTTTGCCGGGGCGTATTACGATAAGGAGGCTATTTCGGCTCTGAATAGTACGGTCTTGAAAGCGATGAAAGGGAAATTCAGAGAGGCGCCGCACCTTGACGGGCTGCCGATCGATGAAATACAAGCTGCGGTCGATTTGTCTCCGGCGGAACTCAATATGGTATTGGAGTATGCTTCGGCCAAGGAAGAAATCGTCAAGAAGGGGAATCGGTACGACCTGGCCGGGCGAGGCCTCGATATCAAGGGGGGATTGAAAAAAGCGGCCGATCAAATCGAAGCCGATTTACTCAAAGATATGTACTCACCGCCGAGATTGAGCGAGATTGTCGGTATTGGTAAGGAATTCAGCGATGCTGTCAACTATCTGCTTAAGGCCGGAATCGCGGTCAAAGCGGATGCGGACATAGTATTTCACCGGCAGGCGTGGGACAAAATTGTCGGAGAGATAAAGAGCCTGTTCGATAAAAATGGGAAATTCATGGTGGGAGATCTGCGGGATCGCCTCGGTACCACTCGTAAGTACATCGTCCCGATACTGGAAGAAACCGACCGGCTGAAAATCACTCGGCGTGATGGAGATTATCGCGTAAAAGGGGAAAATTATGACAAAGCCTAAAGTTTTTTACAACGGCCGCATTTATACCATGGCGGGAGAATACTTAATCGCGGATTCGATGGTAATCAGCGGAAAAATTATCATCGCCATCGGATGCGACCTGCAGCACGACCGCGATTTCAAACATGCCGAAAAGATCGATTTAAAAGGGCGGACAGTGTTGCCGGGATTTGTCGATGCTCATACGCATTTCTTGTTTATGGCGCAATCGCTGGAAAACGTGAAGCTGGACGGGCTGCCATCGCTGGAGGCGGCTCTTAAAAAGATCAAGAAACATGCCTCAGGGTTAAAGAGAAACGAATGGATAATCGGCGAGGGGTTTTCGGTCGACCGCTGGAAAAAGTACATTCAGCCTGACCGGCACATGCTCGATAAGGTATCGGGGGGAAGACCGGCGGCGATATTTTCCAAGGACCAGCACCAATTATGGGCGAATTCCCGCGCGTTGGAGATTGCGGGGATAAATGCCGGAACACCGGAGCCGCGCGGAGGAAAAATCGACCGGGATAAATCGGGTGAGCCAACCGGCATATTGAGAGAAATTCCGGGATATTTCCCGGTTGTGAAAAAAATCGCGTCGCCGTCTTTGGCCAAAACCAACAGGCTCTATCGCAAAGCGCTCGAACTGGCATACTCGAAAGGGGTAACGGGAGTCCATACTATGGACGGCCCCGAAGCTTTCGCGTTCTTTGCGGAAACGAGCAAAAAAGGAAAGCTGGGACTGCGCATCACGCATTATCCTCCGCCGTCACTATTGCCTGAACTGAAGAAGCGGAAGGTGAAATTCAATTGGGGGGATGCTTACTTTCGGGTCGGAGGGATAAAGATATTTTCCGACGGTTCACTCGGTTCGCAGACGGCTCTCTGTTTTAATAAGTACATCGGATCGAAAAACAATTTCGGTGTGGAAGTGACTTCGACCGAAGAGATGATAAAGCTGGTTAAACTGTCAGGAAAAGCGGGTTTCCCTTGTGCCATTCATGCTATTGGAGACCGGGCAATCAGCAATGTCCTCGATGCTTACGAAAAAACTCCGAAACCTCCGCATAAATCACGGCATCGTATCGAGCATCTTCAGTTGATCAGGCAATCCGATATTAAGAGACTGAAGGAATTGAATGTGATTCCGTCGATGCAGCCCTCGCATTGTCCTTCGGATATTAAATTAATCGAGCGGTATTGGGGGAATCGGGGCAAAAACTGCTATATTTTTAATACCTTGCTTAAAAAGGGAATCCAGCCGGTTTTCGGTTCCGATACTCCGATAGAGCCGCTCGACCCGATCGCGGGGATTTCCGATGCGGTCAATCGCACCGCGCCCGGTTCGACAAAGCCCTTTTATCCTAACGAACGAATTAATAATTATCAGGCGGTATTCGGCTTCACGGCGGCTCCGTGGATTGAAACAGGAAGAAGCGTAGAGCTGGGCTATCTCCTGCCCGGGTGTTTTGCCGATTTTGTAATTCTTTCGGGCGATATTATCAATATTCCCGGTCCGAAAATTAAAAGCGTAAGGGTCGAAGGGACTTATTTCGACGGAAAACTCGTTTTCAAAGACAGCCGCCTCCATTTTTAGCCCGAATATTGCGGCTTCTGCCGGAGTATATATCTCAAAAGTAGGCAACTTTTTAGGTTGACAGGCAGTTCTATATATAAGAACTTAATTGTACCGGGAGCCTTATGAAAAAAACCATTTACTTATACCTGTTTTTTATGCTAACCGGAGCGGTATTCCTGATCGGGGCCGGTTCGGATTCGACTGACACGGCTGTGGATACCGTCGGTACGGAACGGAGCAGCACGGTATATACCTTAGCGCTTGACGGCCCGATCGGAACGGTAACGGCCGACCGCATCATCGATGCGATTCAGCTCTGCGAAGAAGAAGACGCCGACCTGCTCTTGATAACCATGGATACTCCGGGTGGATTCAACGAATCGATGTGGGCGATTACCCGTGCTATCATGAATTCGACCGTTCCGGTAGCGGTGTATATTTATCCGGTCGGAGCCCGGGCGGCATCGGCCGGCCTTTATATAACATATGCGGCGCACGTGGCCGCGATGGCTCCCAGTACCAATATCGGGGCGGCGCATGTGGTTGCAGGTGGCGGGCAGCAGGTCGATTCGGTGATGATGGAAAAAGTGATGAACGACGCCGTTGCCGCACTGAAAGGGATGGCGGAACGTCACAGCCGAAACGCCGAATGGGCGGAAAAGGCAGCCCGGGAGTCGGTGTCGATCACGGCAACCGAGGCTCTGGAACTGGGCGTGATTGATTTTATGGCCGACAATATCGAGGAACTTCTGGCCAAAATCGACGGGCATGAGGTCGAAATGGTTTACGGCAGGCAGGCCATAAATACTGCAAATCCGACCCAAACACCTATCAGCAAAACCTGGATTCAGTCTATTCTTGAAGTCATTTCCTCGCCGACCATTGCCTTTATTTTATTTTCCATCGGGGGGCTGGGACTGGTTATCGAATTGTATAACCCCGGTGCGATTCTTCCGGGAGTCGTAGGGGGAATCTGCCTGATTCTGGCTTTTTACAGTTTCCGAACCCTACCGGTCAATTATGCCGGACTACTATTGATTGTGTTCGCCATCATCTTATTCATATTGGAGGTAAAGGTGGTCAGTTACGGTCTGTTATCGATTGGGGGGGTGATATCCTTCATATTCGGGGGGCTGATGCTGATCGACACAAATGACCCTTCAATGCAAATATCCAGGACGGTAATAGTTATGGTTGCGATATTTGTCCTGGCCTTCATAATATTCGCTGGATATTTCGTCGTCAAGGCCCGCAGGTCGAAACCGACGACCGGGGTCGAGGGACTGGTCGGCCAGGTCGGACGGGCCAAAACCCGCGTGGATAAAAGAGGAATGGTCTATGTCGCCGGTGAATACTGGGAGGCGATATCCAAAGATATTATCGAGGAGGGGGAAGAGGTCGTGGTGGAATCGGTCGACGGATTGAAGATACATGTTAAAAAGAAATCCTGATAATTTTAGATAAACAAGGAGGGCGAAATGCCGCCATCAATATTAGGAATCGGAATAATCATAGCTTTTGTGCTGATTTTATTATCGAATGCGATAAAAATCCTCAGAGAATACGAACGAGGCGTAGTTTTCCGACTGGGTCGTCTCATCGATGCCAAGGGGCCGGGAATTATTTTCTTGATTCCAATGGTCGACCGCATGTTGAGGGTCGATTTGCGGACCATCACGTTCGATGTCCCTCCGCAGGATGTCATCACGCGGGATAACGTATCTGTGAAAGTCAACGCCGTGCTGTATTTCAGAGTTATGGATGCCAGTAAGGCGATCGTAGCGGTCGCGAATTTCTTCGAAGCCACTTCGCAGATTGCTCAGACCACGCTGCGTTCCGTCCTGGGCCAGGTGGAACTGGATGAACTTCTATCCAACCGGGAGAAGATCAACCAGGAATTGCAGGCAATTATCGATCATCAGACCGAACCCTGGGGAGTTAAGGTCTCGGTGGTGGAAGTGAAGAATGTCGATCTTCCGCCGGAAATGACCCGCGCTATTGCCCGTCAGGCTGAGGCGGAACGCGAACGGCGGTCCAAGGTTATTCATGCCGAAGGGGAATTCCAGGCGTCGAAACGCCTGTCCGAGGCCGCCGGAGTATTATCAAGTCAGGGGGGCGCTCTGCTGTTACGGTATCTTCAAACGCTGACCGAAGTATCTGCCGCCAAAGCGGCGACCATTATCTTTCCCCTGCCGATCGATATGATTGAGCCTTTCCTGAAGAAAGGAAGATATCTCGAGGATAAGAGAACCGAGGGGTAAACGCGGTCGGATTAAGCCAATCGAAAATCCCGGTCGCCCGCATGGGCGGCCGTTTTTTTATGATATGGGGAATAAATTAATCAACCTTCGTAATTGCGGAAGATGCGGATAACGTCGTAAGGGGATTCGGCATTAAGGAGTTCTTCGCGGAATTGTTCATACTGGAGATTTTCGGAAAGGGCCTTGAAGACTTTCAGGTAAAGCGAATCGTCATAAGGGGGAGCGGCCATAATGAAGAATAACCTGACCGGGATATCATCCGGAGAACCGAATTCAAAACCTTCCGGCGAACGGGCAACTCCGACAATCAGTTCCTTGGCCTGCATGGTCCGGATATGGGGGACGGCAATCCCTTCGCCGATGGCGGTCGTGGCCTTGCGTTCCCGATTTACGAAGTCAATCAGCAGCTTGGATTTATTCCCGGTTCTTCCCGAGCGGTCGAGAATATCCACCAGGTCGGCCAGGATTAACTCCTTGTTCCGGGTTTTCCATTTATCGGTCGGGCCATCCTCGGGAGGAGGCTCGAGTTCCGGCTTGAAATCGAGATCGATGAGATTCTCGTCCATGTAATGCCATATATTCATATCGTATTTTTTATCGGCTTCAAGTCGTTAAAATTGAAGCAATTATATTCTCCCCTACGGCTTTGTCAAGTCCAATCAAAGTGTCCGAATAGTCACAACATTATTAGCCGCAAGTTGTTCCTATTGACAAACAAATGGCCATTGCGTACTTTCGAACGCTGTGGCCGGCTGGGATTTATTTAAAACGATTTCATGCCGATTTAATAATGATATAACCGTTCGGAGCTAAATTGACTCTGTTTATGAATTTTAAGCGGACCCATACCTGCGGTGAAATCGGAGTTTCCGAAATCGATCGCGAAGTCGTCTTAAACGGCTGGGTGCAATCTTACCGCAATCTGGGGGGGCTGTTGTTTATCGATTTGCGCGACCGTTACGGTTTGACGCAAATTGTCCTGAATCCTGAAAAGGTCGAGAAATCTGTATTCGAAGCCGCCTCGAAGGCCCGTAACGAATTTGTCGTTGCCGCCAGAGGGGTTGTTCGAAAGCGCCCGGAAGGGACCGAAAACAAAACGATGGCGACCGGGGCGATCGAAGTGGAGGTGTCGGATTTCACGATATTGGCCGAATCGAAGACTCCTCCGTTTGAAATAGAAGATGAAACCAATGCCAGCGAGGTGTTAAGGCTGGAATATCGTTATCTTGACCTGAGGCGCAAACCGCTTCAGGAACGGATAAAAGCGCGCCATCACATTGCCATGGCGGTTCGGGAATACCTTTCGGGGCAGGGATTTTATGAAATCGAGACGCCGTATCTGATTCGTTCCACTCCTGAAGGAGCGCGGGATTATGTCGTCCCCAGCCGGGTGCATAAAGGGAAATTTTATGCCCTGCCGCAGTCGCCACAGCTATTGAAGCAGATTCTGATGATTTCAGGGTTTGACCGCTATTACCAGCTGGCCCGCTGTATGAGAGATGAGGATCTCCGGGCGGACCGTCAGCCGGAACATACTCAGATTGATTTGGAGATGTCGTTCGTTACCCGCGATGACGTTTTTCGGGTTATCGAGGGGATGATGGGATATGTCTATAAGAAAATATTGAATGTGTCATTGCCGGAAAGATTTCCTCAATATACCTACGCCGAAGCGCTGCGGCGCTGGGGGATCGATAAGCCGGACACCCGGTTCGGGATGGAATTGCAGAATATCGGCGATATCGTGCAAGGGTGCGGATTTAAGGTTTTCACCGACGTATTGAATTCCGGCGGCAATGTCATGGCTATCTGCCTGAAGGGGGGAGCCTCGTATTCGCGGAAACAGCTCGATGAGTTGACCGAATTCGCGAAGAACCTCGGAGCCGGAGGCCTGGCCTATATTCTGAGGCAGGCAGGCGGAGATAAATCGCCGATTCTGAAATTTATCGGTGAGGAAGTCAAAGATAAAATTTGTGAACGGGTCGGGGCCGGTACCGATGATGCGGTTTTTATTATTTCAGATAAAAAGCTGAAAACTGAAATGATCCTGGGGCAGGTTCGGCTAAAGCTGGGAAAAGAGCATAATTTGATCGACACCAAAGCCTGGAATTTTATGTGGGTGGTCGATTTTCCGCTGTTCGAATATAATGAAGATGAAAAACGTCTCGACGCCATGCATAATATCGTATCATCTCCGAAGGAGGAAGACCTGTCCCTTTTGAGCGAGAATGCCGCAAGTGGAGTTGCGTTCAGCGATGTTAATCATCCGCTGCGGAAAATCCGGGCCGAGCAGTATGACCTGGTTTTGAACGGGGTCGAGCTGGCCTCGGGAGGGATTCGCAATCACCGCCGCGACATCCAGCAGCGGATTCTCAATATCCTGGGATTGTCGGATGAGCGGGCCGAGAACATGTTCGGATTCCTGCTAAGGGCGTTAGAATACGGGGCGCCTCCGCATAGAGGGATTGCGGCCGGACTGGATCGCATCGTGGCTCTCATGACCGGGACGAATTCCATCCGCGAAGTAATCGCATTTCCCAAATCGACCACGGCCGCGTCGCTGATGGACGGGGCGCCATCGGAGGTCGATGAGGGATTCCTCAAAGAACTTGGTTTGAAACTAAGCGAATAGTGGTTATATTTTAGTTGTCATGAGTAGCAATTCAATCGAGAAAATTTCGAAGACTTATACTATCGACGACCTCGATCCAAGGCTGTTATTCGGTCAGAATAACATTTTCCTGAGGAAAATCGAGGGTTCTTTCAAGGTCACGCTGGTGGCTCGCGGGGACAAGATTATAATCGAGGGGTCGAAAGAAGAGGTTGAAAAAGTCTATAAGCTGTTTCGCGACCTGGGAAGCCGGCTGAAATCGGGGGAATTCATTTCCGATCAATACCTGAATTACGCCATCGAAATGGTGAAAGAAGGGAACGGCGGTCCGGCAGAAAGCCTGGGAGCGCAGTATCTTTCCGACGCCACCTTGAAGCTGAAAGTCCGGCCTAAGACTATCGGGCAGAAGATATACCTGGAGGCAATTGAAAAAAACGATATCGTTTTTTCCATCGGCCCCGCCGGGACCGGAAAAACCTATCTGGCGGTGGCGGTCGCGGTTTCGGCCCTTAAGGATAAGCTGGTCAGCCGGGTGGTTCTGGCTCGGCCGGCGGTCGAGGCCGGGGAATCGCTGGGATTTCTCCCGGGGGATATTCGGGCCAAAGTTGATCCCTATTTACGGCCGGTTTATGATGCTTTATACGATTTGATGCCGCCGGATAGAATCCAGAAATTAATCGAATTGGGGATTATAGAAATTCTCCCGCTCGCCTTTATGCGCGGAAGGACGCTCAATAATACCTTTGTTATCCTCGATGAGGCCCAGAATACCACGGCGGCTCAGATGAAGATGTTTCTGACCCGATTAGGGGAAGGCTCGAAGGCGATTATTACCGGGGATGTAACCCAGATCGACCTGGCTAAAGACAAGGTTTCGGGGCTGGTTATAATTCAGAAAATCCTGGCTCATATAAAGGGCATAGAATTTATTTTTCTGACCGATAAAGATGTTGTCAGGCATCGGCTTGTGCAGCAAATTATCCGGGCCTATGAAAAATACGAGAAACGTCGCACAAAGGAGTAGAATGGGGTGCGTATAAACCCCCGAGTATGTACAGGATACTGCTAAGGCTCAAAAGATTTTTCACGAGATATCTCAAGGTTAAGTCGGAATCGCGCCAGGGACCGGCGGTCGGCACCAAAAGTAAAATCTACAAATATATAATGCTCCTGGCCACGGCGCTTCTGATTGCGTTTTTGTACCCATCGGAATCTCCTCTGAATATTTTGCGCGAAGGGGAAATCGCTGCCGAGGATATTATCGCCCAGTTTCCCATTACGATCAACAAATCGGAGCGGGAGTTGGCTGAGGAACGGGAGACGGCCAAAAACGCCATTCCGATTATTATCGAATATAATTCCAGCCTGGCCGATTCCGCGCTGGCGAGATTCCAGCAGTTCATGAATGCCGCCAGGAGAATCGCATTAATACTGGATTCGCTGCGGGCGAGGAACGGATACGATACCGATCTACTGGATAGTATCACCCGGTTCAAGCTTGATACCTTGATAATTCGTTTTCCCTTGATGGATCGGACATCGGTGCGGGAACTGGTATTGCACGGCAATCCTGATACGGCTAAGAAAATTATCACGGATATTTTTAAAAATACCATTTATTCTTATGGATTGCTGTCGGACCTCGAAACGCTTCCTGATAAATCCAATCGTCCGATAATCATTCGCATCAAGGATCGTGATTATTTCGTGGTGCGGGATAATCTGCTCGACCGAAATCGGGCGTTTTTGAGTTTCCGGGCGGCGTTGAAGAATCAGGCTGCGGCCGACAGTATCGACGTCGACCAGTACTATCAGCTGGGACGACACTTCATAATTCCGAACCTGACGGTCAACTATACGGAAATGGAGCAGCGTCAGAATGAGGCGATCGCCGATATTTCGACGGTGAAGGAGACTATTTCCGAAGGGGACTTGGTGGTCAGTGCCGGGAACCGCATCACGGCGCGGCAGGAGATGATTCTGCGGGAGATAGAAAAGCACCGCAGGATATTTTCCGACGAGGCGGGATGGTACAGCTATTATATGCCGCTTCTGGCCAGGTTCCTGTTGATCGCGGGGGTGTTTATTACCCTGTATCTTTATCTCTATCAGTTCCGTAACCGGCTGTACCGTTCGAACCCCAAAATATTGTCTTTGCTTTTTATTTACGGGCTGGAGCTGGCGCTGATTTACATTGTCGATGTCAAGCTCGATTACCAGATGTATCTATTCCCGGTGGCCATATTTTCGATGCTGGTGACCATTTTGTATGACGCCCAAATCGGGATCGTCAACACCTTCATCCTCGCTGGGTTGATGGGAATACTGCACCGGTTCAATTTCGATTTGTCCCTGATTACGGTGGTTGCTGGGACTGTCGCCTGTTTCTCGACACAGCGGGTGCGGCGGAGGTCGGAATTTTTCAAGTCGATCCTTTACCTCGCGGTCACTTACGTGCTCCTGATATATATTCTGGAATCGTTCAAATTATCGCCGTCGGAAGAGCTTCTGGGTAAAATGGGAATGGGGATTATGAACGCCATAATTTCTCCATTGCTAACCATCGGAATTCTTCCCATATTCGAATCGCTGTTCGGCTTTACGACCGATATCAGATTGCTGGAATTGTCCGATTTGAATCATCATCTGCTGAAACGGCTGGCCCTGGAGGCTCCGGGGACATATCACCATTCGATTATTGTCGGTAATCTCGCCGAAACGGCGGCAATCAACATCAATGCCAACCCGCTTCTGGCGCGGGTGGGGGCGTACTATCATGATATCGGCAAGATCGAGATACCGGAATATTTCGTGGAAAATCAGCTCGGGATAAAATCGAAACATGAATCGTTGACCCCGACCATGTCGGCGATCATCCTCGCCTCGCATGTCAAGAAGGGACGGCTCATGGGAGAAGAAGCGGAGCTTCCGGACGAAGTCCTTAATTTCATCGAAGAGCATCATGGCACGATGACCATGACATATTTC
>Ga0105099_10000155_pt1 | contig 44472 bp, 26 predicted proteins | sample PPLLak3cmMay2015_2_FD_79138 | JGI IMG/M metagenome (GOLD analysis project Ga0105099, IMG submission 79138) | Freshwater sediment microbial communities from Prairie Pothole Lake near Jamestown, North Dakota, USA - PPLs Lake P8 Core (1) Depth... | ecosystem: Environmental > Aquatic > Freshwater >... | reverse complement strand
TGCGCTCTCGAAGGAACCGGCGAACGTTACAATATGCGGCGCATGCGGATCAACGCTCCCGCCGGTACGGGTGAATGTCATTTTTATGGAACCGGCCAACGGCTTTTCCGGTAACGTGAAAGCGACGGTAAAAACGGTGTCGATCGTATCGTTGGCTACCGGCATCGTCAATACCGGCACATCCGTGATAACGTCTATGGTCGTGAAATTCCAATGCGAGTCCGAGGTGTACCCGGCAAAATAGTTATTTGAGCTGTCTCTGAAACAGGTTGCGGGGATAAGAATGTAGTAGCCCGTTTTGCTGGAAAATGAATTCACGGGATTAATGGTAATGGTATTCGTCCCGTTGCCGGTTACGCTGCCGGATGTTACGGCGATAGTTTCAAAAACACTCAAATCGGCAGACCGGGCAATCGTGATGGATCCGCTGCCGGTAAATACCTTCTCATCAAAAACGATCGTGAAACTGTCGTTCAAGCCGACTCCGATTGCATTATCAGCCGGGGCAAGCGATGCAGCCTGCGGAGGAATGGTATCATTGACCGTTATGATAACGTTTGCCGTATTGGAGTTCAGCGTTCCGTCGCTGACGCGGTAACTGAAAGTATCAGTGCCGCAGTAATCAGTACCCGGAATATACTGGAACGAACCGTTTGTGATAAGCGCAAGGGTTCCATTCGCGACGTTCGTAATCACGGTCGGGGTGAGCGTAGCACCTTCCGCATCTATGTCGTTTGACAGAATCCCCGGCGCAGCTATTGCGAGGGTGTCTTTCTGGTTCATGGTATAACTATCACCAGCGGCAAGTGGTGCATCGTTTACCGGTGTTACGCTTATATCCCGTGCCACCGTGTTACTGTTTGCGACGCCGTCATTAACGACAATGCTGACGCCTCGTAATGCGGCATTCGGGTTATCGCTTTTATTCTGGTATTTTACACTGCGAAGCGCAGTCTGGTAATTGGCAACCGTCGCCGATCCGCTCAATGATAATTCCGCGGTGCCCGGATTAAAGCTGCCGGTGATGCCGTTCTGGTTGACAAAAATCAGCGTGTCCTGCGGCGTGGTATAATTCGTCACAATGGTTACCGCAGCAGAGAAAAGAGCAGTATTGTCGGCATCAATGACGGTTATGCCGTTGTCGATACTCCGCGCCGTATCATTCTCAATAAAGGTGATGCTGCCACCGCTGCCGGTTAACACCGGCGCGTCGTTGACCGCAACTACCGTTATGTTCCTGCTTGCCGCAGCACTGTTTACGGCGCCGTCATTAACAATAAAGCTGACGGTTCTCTGGAGGGCGGAAGGGGTTTCACTGCTGTTTTTATATTTGATACTCCGGAGTGCTGTCTGATAATTTGCGATTGTTGCAGACCCGGCAAGCGATAAAACACCGGTTCCCGTATTAAAGCTGCCGGTGATCCCGTTCTGACTGGTAAATACCAGCGAATCCTGCGAGGAGCTGAAATTGGCGCTTATACTTACTGTTGCAGAGCTGAAATTTGAATTATCAACGTCGCCGACGGATATGCCGCTATCAATACTATTTGCCGTGTCGCCTTCGGTAAAAGTGCTGTTTCCGCTGCTGCAGGTTATAACAGGAGGGTCGTTTATCGGGTTTACCGTAATAGAAACTGCCGCCGCGCCGGAATTCAGGGTGCCGTCAGTTGCATAATAGGTGAAATTATCCGATCCGCTGAAATGCGAGCCCGGGATATAGGTGAACGACCCATTGCTGTTTAACGTCAGCGAGCCGCTGGCCGGAGCGCTTACCTGTACTGCGGTTAACGGATTCCCGTCTATATCGCTGTCATTGGAGAGAACGCCTGGTGCTGCGATATTCAAAATAACATCTTCATTAACCGTGTATGCGTCCGGAACAACCACCGGCGTATCGTTGACCGCAGTCACGCTCATTGACACTGTTGTTATGCCCGAATTGAGCGATCCGTCGTTCGCCTGATAGGTAAACGTGTCCGCTCCGCTAAAATTGGTATCCGGCGTATAACTGAACGACCCGTTGCTATTCAAGGTTAACGTTCCATGGGATGCCGTACTCACCAGCACTGCGGTCAACGGGCCGGCCTCCGGGTCCGCATCATTGGATAAAACACCGGGTGCGGTGATGGTTAAGACCGCGTCCTCTGAAACCGTATAATTATCCGCTGTTGCATCAGGCGAATCGTTTACATCATTCACGGCTATGGCAAAAGCCTCCTCATACCATAATGCAGGTGTACCGTTATCCGTTGTGCGGATGCGGATCGTATAACTGCTCTTTGCCTCAAAATTGAACATCGCTCCGCTCTTTAACGTATCGTCTGTTATGATGAAACTCGCGTTGTCTGTGTCGCCCGGCCCGGACACAAAAGTATAGGTATGAACATTGCCCGTGTCCGGATCGGTTGACATGAAAATACCGATGACCGTGCCTGCCGGCTCATTTTCATTTACCGCGGTACCGCTTATGGCAATATCCGTTGGAGCGTCGTTGGAGTCGCTTACGGTTATGATAAACACCTTTTCGTACCACAGGTTCCCCGTGCCGTCATCGGTGGTCCGCATGCGGATCGAATAGGTGTTTTGTACCTCATAGTCAACGGTTGTGCCGAGCTTCAGCGAATCCCCGTCAATCGAAAAGCTCCCATTGTCAGTACTGCCTGTGCCGGTAACCAGTGAATATGCATGCGTATCGCTGCCATCGATATCGGTCGTGGAGAACATGCCTATGACGGTACCGGGGCCGGAGCCGTCAATGACAGCAGTGTCGCTCAACGCCATATCCGACGGCGTATCGTTTGCAGCATTCACCGTAATCGATACTGTTGCTGTATTTGAATTTACTGATCCGTCATTCGCCTGATAGGTAAACCCATCCGAGCCATAATAATTCGCATCCGGTGTGTATGAAAAGGACCCGTCGCTGTTCAGCGTCAGGGTTCCATTCGTCACGTCGGCTACCAGGGTGGCGGTTAATGGACTGCTTTCGGGATCGGTGTCGTTGGAAAGCACTCCGGTGCCCACGCTCTCGTTCAGAGAACCGTCCTCCGACACCGAGTAATTATCCGCAGTGGCTGTCGGCGCCTCGTTCTCGTTTGTTATGGTAATAGTGAACGGTTCCTCATAGTATAAATTACCTGTTCCATTATCCGTCGTCCTCACCCGAATCGAATAACTGTTCTTTACTTCGTAATTGAACATTTCCGCGGTTCGCAGCGCATCACCAACAATGCTGAAACTGCCGTTATCTGCGCCGCCGGTGCCGGAAACCAGTGTATAGGTATGCGTGTCCCCTCCGTTTGGGTCGGTTGAAGAAAAATTGCCGACCGTTGTCCCGGACGCCTGGTTCTCGCCCACCATATCATTGGAAAGCGTTATATCCGTGGGAGCAAGGTTGAGCGACTGACTGGCCTCTGCAACGGTCATCTCGTTGCCGTACTGGTCAATTGCCCATATCTTGAACCAGTAGGTGCTGCCGGAGCTTAACCCGGTAATCGTAGTCGTGCTTGTCGCTGCGCTCGCAAGATTCGCATCGTCGACATCATCCCACTCGCCCGCTGCACGGTTCTGAACATCCGTCTGGTTCGTACCGAACCATATCTCGTAATGATCGAAATTCGCGTCCGTTGCCGCTGTCCAGGATAACGTGCACGTGTTTGCTGAGTAATTATCAACATTCAATGACGCCAGGCTGATCGGGGATTTGGTGTCAATGATAAGGCTGTCCATGCCAAGGCCAAGGGTGTCCGCATTATAGCTGCCCTCTCCGTCGTCCGCTATTATACGGGCATTATAGTTGTTAACCTCTGCACTGGTAATATCTGTGCCGACATTCCATGTGATCTGACGGTCTGTCGCTGAGCTTGTGGCATCTATGCTTGCGCCCGCATCGCCTGAGGTAGTTGTTGCCGCCGACCAGGCACTGCCATTGTAGTATTCAAGGGATATTGACACACTCGCCTGCTCCGCATCGGATACCTCATAGTCAACAAGAACATTCTGTGTGCCGTCCGTTGTCTGGTTCGCGCTGATATTCGCTGAGCTGCCAAGGCCGGTTATCTGCGGCGCTGTATTGATCGCCTGGCTCACCTCCGCGACCGTCATCTCGTTGCCATACTGGTCAACCGCCCATATCTTGAACCAGTAAGTAGTTCCGGACGCCAGGCCTGTAATCATACTGGTGGCTGTAATCGCACTCGCAAGGTTCGCATCATCGGTATTATCCCACTCACTGGCCGCGCGGTTTGTGACATCCGTTTGATTCGTTCCATACCATATTTCATAATGGTTGAAATTCGCGTCCGCAGCCGTGCTCCAGATAAGCGTGGCCGAGGTTGTCGTGTAGGTACTTACACTGAATGGCGCAAGGCCCGTTGGAGCGGCATTATCCACGCCAAATGCCTGCGATGTGCCGGGAGCCGCGCTGTTTAACGTACCGTCGTTTGCCGTAAAACGGATCATCACGTCACTCTGGTCAACACCGGAAAGGCCCGTCACATCGGCATGTTTCGTATTAAAGGTAAAGCTGTGGACCGTGCCAGCCCAGTCGGTTGCCGAGGTATAATCGGCGGCGCTGTTGTTGGCCCAGCCGGCCTCAAGCGATGCAGATGCGTCACCATTGGTCGGTGCATTCCAGGTGCTGCCGTTGTCCACGGAATATTGGAACGTATGCAGCGTGCACAGATCCGCATCGGGATCCTTAAGCCGGAACGAAATGGTTATCAATCCCGAGCCGTCCGTCGCCTGGACGACCTGATCCGCTGGAATCACATTGTCCGCAGCATACCCGGCTACCGGCCTGTTATTGATGGTAAAATCAGCATCAGAGACATCAAAAATCGTTGTGTCCGCGGCATCGGAAACCCTGACCCTGAATTGATTGCCGGTCACTGTGGGAACCGTCCAGGAATAGGTGCTGTCATTCGTTTCCGACGCAGAAATGATATTCGGATACGTTATGCCGCCATCAGTTGAATAGGCGAGCTTCACCGCAGTAATGGTCGTGCCTGTCGATATCCAGGTGATATTCTGGCTGCTGCCCGCTGTCCAGGTCAAGGCGGCATTTGGCGCGGTTACGGTCAGGGTCGGTTTGATTGCAAAGTTGGCGTTGGACGTATCCATGGCTGTATTATTGACCGAATCGGTTACAATGATCCGGACGCGCACCGTGGAGCTTTTAATATCGGGAAGCGTCCATGCATAGGTTCCTGAATTCGTAATGCCGGTAACAATCGTATTGGAAAATGTGACGCCGCCGTCGGTTGAGTATGCAAGGGTAACCGGGTTGTTCCCGAGCCTGGTATCGATAATTCCCGCGGAGTTCCAGGTAATCGTCTGCCCGGAACCGGCTGTCCATGTCTCGCCCCCGTTGGGAGAGGTAATTGTGGAAGAGGGTACGGTCGGCGGAGTATTATCATAAGTAAAAAAGCAGGTGTCTGGACCCGGTTGGGTGAAATTCACCGAGTCCGTTGCAATTGATCTGATACGGTAGCTTCCTGTCGTCCAGGCCGGTGGTGAAGAATAGGTCCAGCCGGTAGTGCCGGATACGGTCAGCAGGGTTTCCGGTACAACCCAGGTTGAAAGACCGTCCCAGTAATTGCCGTCACTCTCGCGTGTGATCGTTATTTTAACCTGTTTGACGCCTGATCCTGCTCCGTCAGTCGCGGTTCCGGCAATGCTTCCAAGCGCATTGACATAGCTCGAATCAACCGGCGTGGTGACAGCAGAGGCAGGCGCGCTGAAATCCCAGCGGGTATTCCCGCTCGCATCGGTACTGTTTGTCGCTTTTCCCCACGGCCCGCCTGCAGCATTGCAGTTACCGATAGTCGCATAATTTGCCGTAAGCGTCGATCCACCCGCAATCAAACGCCATGCGCTTCCCGGGTCCAGATTAAGCGGGTTCCCGTTCTGTCCGGAAAGGAATACATTCCCCTCTGCGCTTATGGTGTCGCCGGCAAGGTTTTGAATCGTGGCCGATGTTCCGTTGGCGATTTCAAAATGGCCCCCCCCCGTAATTTTAATGTTTCTGGAATTAAGATTGAGAATACCGTTTACCTGATAAAAACCGGTTGCAAAAAGAGTGTTTGTTGCAAGCTGCAGCGTGCCTGATCCATGGTGCAAAACCTCCGGCAACGTATCATTCGACCGCGGCGATAAAACCTGTGTTCCGGCGCCCATGAAATTTATTTTTCCGGAGCCGTGATTGATAGTGGTTAATTGCGAAAAATCAGCATTGATTGAAACGTTGAGGCTGCACGTTGAAAAATCAAACGAGCCGCCCGGTGTTGTGGAAATAAAGCTTCCGACAATATGCGGGCTGCTGCCTGCATTCAGGAATCCCTGCCGTATTTTCAAGGTATCCGCATACAACCCGCCGTTCAGCGTCCAGCTGCCTCCTGTGCCGTTGAACAGCACATGACCCATATTCAGGCTGCCCGGATATATGCTGTTGCCCCCGGTTGTCGCATTGAAAACAACTATCCCGCCCGCTGCTTTGTTGAATGTCCCGCCCGCGTTATTAAAGAACCCCCTCCCTATATATAAAGTATCCGACGGCGCATTGAATACCGCAGAAGCGGAACCGATATGGACGCTGCTGTCGATTAAGACCCTGCTGCCCGAGCCGGTGAATATACCGGTATTGTTCAGGGCAAACCCCTTGAACACGCGCAGATTGAAATTGTTTGCGTTGAAAATGCCGTCATTGATAATCAGGGTATCGACATTGAGCGAGCTGTCCACGACAAACAGCGTGCCAGAGCCGTTTTTGGTAATATGCGGGAAATTGATCATACTCCGGGGGATGAAATTCTGGTTGCCGGAACCGTTAAAACAGAGCCTGCCCGCAGTGAGCGAAGTTACCTTTGAAAAATCCGCATTTTTGCTTATCGTAAGACTGCAGGTCGGGAAGCTGAACGAACCGCCCGGGGTCATTGATTTGAAATTCCCGATGGTATGGATGAGAAAACTGCCGCAGTTCAGCGAACCCTGTGCAGCAGTAACACTGTCCGCATTCAGATTGCCGTTCAACGACCAGCTCCCGCCGGCGCCTTTGAACAGCACGTTTCCCAGATTCACACCGCCCGGAGAAATCATATTACCGCCGGTCGATGCTTTGAAAAGCACCACGGCGCCGCCTGATGCATTGAATGCTCCACCGGCGCTGTTGTTGAATCCCTTGCCGATGCTCAGGGTATCGGACGGTGCGTTAAACGCAGCGGTAACCGACATAATTTCGATATTTCCCCCAACAGAGATCGTGCTTGTCGATCCGGTAAATGTTGCGGTATTCAGCACTTTCACGCCTTTCATAACATGCGCGCCGGCTGACCCTGCATTAAATGTTCCTTCTGCAACCGTTATGGAATCGCAATAGAGCCTGTTTGCCGCTATGGACAATGTACCGGAGCCTATTTTCATTATGCCGGGAAGCGTATCGGCTGAAGGCGGTGTTACTGTATGCGAAGCATTGACATTCATCTCAAGGACGCTACTGCCTCCGCTGAACATGATATCACCAGCGGGCGCTATAGAAAAATCCGCATTACCATTGACTGTCATCTTGAACGTATTGAAATTAAACGCGCCGGTATAGCCCGAAGTAAAAGTAATCGCTTTAACGGTAACACCGCTGCCCAGCATGCAAGCATTTGCCGTATTGTTAAAAATAACCGAATCCGTGGGGGTCGGCACGCTGGCGGGGCTCCAGTTCGATGCATTCGACCAGTTGTTGTCTGCCGATCCTGTCCAGGTCTTCACGCCAACCGAACCGGTAGTTGCTGTTTTGCTCGCGGAAAATGCGGTATCCGACCAGTTACCGTCGCCGTCTCTGGCGACCAGAATGAAATAGTAGGTGCTGTTCTGCGTCAGGCCGTACACGGTGTCTATCGTATCGGCAAGCGGAAATATACCTGCAAGGACGGCGCTTGGATCGTACGCTGAATCAGGATAATCAACGGTCTTGTACCAGATTCCCACGCAATAGGCGTCGGAGGAGTCTATTGCAGAAGGGTTCCAGCTCAATCTGACCTTATCCGAGCCGATCCCCGTGACGATAAGATTCATATCATTGTCTGGGGGTGTCGTATCCGCTCCATACAACAGCGTATTTTTTGCCCGTTGGTTCTGGTAGGAGAGTTTGATCCAGTCGGGAGAGCGTCCGATGTTGGACATGCGAAGCTCATCGATAAATCCGTCAAACGTCCGTGTGCCGCCCCCGGCATTTCCTATTGTCAAAGGATAGACGGCGTCGCTCACCAGGGTTCCCGATCCCGGAGTCTGCATCTTATACGGCGCTTCAATGCCATTGAGGAATATTTTGGCCGTTGTTGTATTGTTCATGACAGCGGCAACGTGTATCCATCTGTTGAGTGCGACTGTCTTGTCGCCGGTTCTTACCTCGGTATTCGTAATAGAACGATTGCGCTTGAAAGCAATACCGCCTTTTGAGGTAACCGTGTCCAAAAACAGGGATAACGGCCCCATACCCCTGTCATAGATGCGTCCCATGCCACTCTCACCCCAGGTTTTAGGGTAAATCCACGCTTCATAGGTTGCATTATCAAGGTTATTAATACTGCTGTTGCCGGGGGTATACAGCGAGTCATCCACACCGTCAAAACGCTTCGCTTTTCCGATCATTCCTATAGTATCAATTGAACCGTAATTAACCCCATGATTGGCATTGGGCGTAGCATCCATGAAATTATCCAGATGCCACACGCCCGCGTGATCGTATCCAGCTCCTGTTTTAAATACCTGCGCCGGTTTCGACGAATCCGCAGCACCGGCGTTTCCCCAATGCATTTTTATGTACTGCGTATTATTATTTCCGTACACAGTATCAACCAGCACCCAGAACTCCGCTTTCTGGCCTGCGTTGTCATATCTTTCGCGCTCATAATACAGGTGCGCGCCGTTTGATTTCGAAAAACGGATATCGGTTCCATCGGTTTTTGCCTGTCCGAAATTAAAATTTGCGCTGTTTAAACGGATCATTACCGGGAATTTGAGGACATTACCGGGAATATTTGCACCGGTTTGAGTGGTATTAAGATAAAAATTACTTGAATATAACCAGTCGCCATAATTTTCCGGCGGGCCTCCTGCCGGTTGGACCTTTATTTTTAAATTTGCGCACTTGGTGGACAATACTCCGGCAAGAGGTGATGACGGATTTGGATTCGTAACGTCGTTATAATAGTGCAGACTCCTGTTTGCGCCAACATCTCCTGCAAAAAACTCGTCAGCATTGGTGTGATAGCCGTTTCCGTTTTCATCAACCGCTATCACCAGGTTATCGGTATTGTTATACAGAAAGGGGCTTGCCAATTTAATCATATACCAACCCGGCGATGCGGAAACCGAATAGGGGCCCGAATAAACCTGGGTCATACTGCCGGTGGAAACCCAGTCCGTTGTGCTTGAAAACGTGGATTTGCCGGTGTTACCCATATAGACGACCACGGTATCGGTAAAAGCGCTGTTGCCGTTGAAATTAAAAAGAATCGTATCTATGTATACGGCACCGCCCGCATTAATTTCACTTTGTAAATAGATACACTGCGAATAGGAGTATCCGTAATACGGATCCATGGGTACGTGCGCTCCGGTATCCGACCCCGAAAGAACCGTTATTTCCGAACCCGGGTTGGCATACCAGACAACGAGCGAACACGCGGAGACAATCCAGTAGTAATTATATAATTCCGAAGAACCTCCAAATATGAATCCATCATTCGTATTGGTCTGATTGGCAAACGTCTGGATCAGGTTTTTGAATCCTGTCGCCTTATTCATAGTGTACCATCCAGGCGACGCGGTATAGGGCAGGGTGTCATCCGCCACTTTATTCGTCCACGCGCTCAGCGCAAACGTATTGTACACGGCGCTCGCGTTGTAGGCGCCTTTATCCTGCTCCCAGACTCTTGCATAAAAATTTGAAGTTGCACCGCCGGTGTTTATGCTGCTGATATTGTACTTGAATAACACGCTATCGATAATTTTACCGTTGAGACCGCTCAAGTCCGCATAACAGAGAATTTCGTAGGAGTATTGCTCGTGTCTGTCCCACCCGCCAACCCAGAGAGGAGAGTTTGTGCCGGAATAAGAATAATTTTCATTTTTTAGACAGCGGTTAGTCAGGTTGAATGCCGTTCTATTTGACGCTATGGCAAAAGATAAAAATAAAGCAAGCGCTAAACTGAATACCGAAAATTTAATTTCGCAGGTGAATGCCTTTTGGGCAGATATTGATTCGGCATTGTTTTTTCTTTTTATTCCATCTCTTCTCATACAAACCTGTCCTTTTTCCTGGACTTATCTGGGGCATGTTTTTATATATCAAATATTCTATAATATAAATAGCACTGTTAATTATACCACCTATAGAGAAATAATTCAAGCAATTTTAAGCGCTTAAATTAGGACGCAATTTTCAGGAAAAAATCCTTTTTATTGTACTTCTTTTCAGAAAATAATACTGTGATATTGATCACAATTGCAGTCCAGAATTACTGGCAATTCAATTTTATAAATTTGATGCATGTATTTGCCACACAACATCCATTACAACATTTTCCCCCCACAAAGACTTTAGTCTCCTTTTGTTTTGCCTATAAGGTTAAAGGATTAAAACCGCAAAGCGGGGGGACGTTACGGCTTTGCAGGCTTTGTATACATTTCTATAGCCGCATTTATGTGACGTATACCCGTTTTTTACATTTTAATCCTGTTGCCTCGCACGAGATATGCCTGAATCTGGTCACCGAAGGGCGAACTTTGATGTTAGTAATAACAGGAGTTTCTAAGCGATATGTTGAACGCCATGACTTTTGTTATGGTCTATATCGCACCTTAAACAAGTGCTATAGTATTCGCCATCCTTAATGTGCCCCCGTGCCAGGAGGCCCACCTGTGAAGGGGTATGTCGGAAATCCCGCCCTCTTTCGTCGTACACTCTCATTGGCGGGATTGGAGACTAGGGGAATGCTTTCCCCTCTCATATACTGCTGAATCCGTAATTTATCCGTTTAACATCCTTATCTCTTGACTTCCGGCTCTGCCGGCTTATAATAAAAAGGGAAAATATGAAATTGAATTGTTTTACCTGAATTTTGAGCATATTTGTGTATGTTTATAGCATAAAAATGAATATCTTTTTTCAGTTATTAATTGCTGTTTGGATTACAATAAAGGTAGGGCTGAACTATAGAGCACTCTATAGAGGGAGGGGGGCTTTTATGCCCGCCAGAGGGCCACACACCTGATTTTTTTCTACCCCCCATCCCACCCCTCTGCCCCGATTACAAAGGAGCGGGCTGATAGCATACTGTCTGCTATTATGCGACTAATAATAAACCGATCAATTGCGCCTGCGAGCGCGGCTTAATTGCTGATTTTTCATACGCCCTCATGTCTCTCTACGTAATAATCCGCTGAATACAGTAAACCACCCGAATAAAAGCCGTATACGGCACTCTGTTTGCCATTCTCGCTGCAGTCACCAAATTTATCCCCTTTTACTCTTGAAACTTCCAACATGTCTGTATATAATAATACTGAATATATATATCTACAGGCGTCGTGGATACGCACCCGATGTGACATCAGTCACAGTCAAATATTCTTTCTGATGGTATAATTTTTAATAATCACAAACATTTTGAGACCGTCTCCTTTTAAGGAGGAGTTATGCATAAGCCGGAACATGTCATCTGTCGTAAAAGCCCAAACACCCTTGCCTTCATTGTGTTGTGTTGCCTGATAACAGCCCAGGCGCTCCATGCCCAGACGCCGGGAATGATAAAAGGCGTTGTTGTGGATGAAAACAACATCCCCTTTGACAGCGTACGGATAACCCTGATCAAATACAATACCAATGAGCTTGTCATGACTGTCTACCCCCAGGGCTTTGGTAAGTTTAAATTCTCCCCGGTTTACCCGGAACAATACTGTCTGTTCATCGAGCCTATACCCTCTTCAGGGTATCCTGTGCAATACTGGGGCCAGGACGTAAACACAAAATACCGCCCTGAAAAGCCGATCCTGATGAGCAACAACTCAACTTTCAACGCCTACATAAAACTCGCTAAAACTCCGGCAGACACCAGCGGATGGGTCGATAAATACTTCGGCGCTGTGGAAGGCAGGCTGCTTATAGGCAATACCAATCTCTCCGGCGTGACAGTCGCTGCCGTCGAACCGCAAAACCAGACTGTCCTTGACCAAACATTTACAGACCAGTACGGTTGGTTTGTTTTGTATCATGTTCCGTCATCCGCTCCTCATAACATCAAGTTTACACCAACTGCATCCACCGGAATTCCGCCCCAATTCCTGGCCCAGGGCAAAACAACGATCAAGCCCGTATATACGATCAGCGTACCGGAATATAATACCATCCCCCTGAACAGCATCTTTTTATCGCAAAACCCCGACTCCGGCAGCGACACGGTCTCCGGGGCAACGATAAAAATATTCCTTTCTGACAGCACCAGCACCATGCTGTTTCCCCATGGATATATCCGCGTATTTTCAGACATCGGAAACTCGTTCAGCAGACCGCTGCTTGGCGATTCCACCCAGATGCCTGTTGTGTTTTATCCGGTTCCTGCCGCCAACTACACCATTTTTATTGAAACACAGGAGTTCCCGAAACAGTATTACAATCCTTCGGGGAATACCATATCACCTGTTCATAAATTCTGGGTGCCGCAAGGCCAGGTACAGGAGATCAAGGTAACTCTTACCAGCCACCCTGCAGATACCAATATCAAAGCGAATATTACCGGGTATGTTAAAAACACGGCCGGTCAGCCGATTCAGGGCGCTTCCGTGTATGCCGTTGCCATAAGCACTACGCAGTACCAATACTGGTTCAATGCCTATAATATCTGGTCGGATTACTCGGCACAAACCGATTCCAATGGAAACTACTCGCTTTTTAATATGAGCCCTGGTACCTATGTCCTTATCGCACAAAAATATACGGAAAACTACGTAACCGTTTTTTATCCGGCATCCCTCTCGATTACCACTGCTGATAAAATCATTGTTACCAGCGTTGGTATGACAAAGACGGCAAATTTCGATTTGCGGCAAGGAGCTCAGGTAACCGGATATGTCAAAGACAACACCGGCAATGGTATAGACAGTATACGTGCCAACCTCTACGCCAGTTCACAAAGCGGAGGCTCCGCCGGCGGTTTTTATTACGAAACCAGAACGGAGCCGAATGGCGGCAGGTTTGTTTTCAGGGGCATACCTCCGGGAACCTGGCACGCAGAAGCATGGGACGAAAACAACATCTATTATCGCGTTATGGGCGATTATGAGGATATCACCACCTCCGGCACCATGCAGATAACCCTGAATAAAAATATCATCATGAAGGCCGGCGGCATGCTGTATGGAAAATACTCGTCACCCATAACAGACACATCGCACCACTACTATTCCCTCGGCAGGATTTTCATTTACCCCGAAAACCTCAACCTGATCAGCAGCAACGACACGGCAAACGATGTGTGGAAGCACGCGTATATCAACATTAACAGGGCTGAAACCCTGAACACCTATCGCTCAACGCCGATACCCGAGGGAAGATGGCGCATGGCACTCTCCCCGAATCCGAATTTCGACATGATGAATTTCCCGACCGGCAAACTGTATATACCGTTCCTTAAATGGTCGTTTATCGACAACGCGTCCACTCTTGCAAGCACCATGCCGATGCCGGTCATTCCGTTTCAAAAAAAGCAGCTCGAGATCAAATTCAACTCCGGCGGTTATATCATGTTCGGCAAAATCGCCAGCGAGCATAACGAACTTTTCGGTTTTGACACGGTAACGCAGACATCAGGCAAATACGCCTCTATTCGCGTATACATACGAGAGGCGGGGGGACGTATTCAGATCGCCGAAGGCCAGATAGGCAAAAACAACTGGTTCGCAATTCCCGGCCTTGTGGATGGCGCGGAATACTTCTTCTGCACCTCCGGAGACCGGTATCCGGATCAATGGTGGATGACCCCCTCGACGTCAATCAAGGACAGCACCACCTCGAACGCCGGTCATGCCAGCCCCTACGTTTTCTCCGCGTCCGCGAATTTCAAACCGTTAAAAATATTCCTGCGTGAAAAACCCGAGGATTTCAACAACTGGAACGATCAGGGGCCGTCCTGGCTTAAAAATGTTTCCCTGAAACCTGTCGGCCTGTCAAGCATCGCCATGACATGGTCGCCCTCCCCGGACAGCGAACATGTCGTACGGTATATGGTGTACCGCCTGAAGAATGCGTCCGAATCACTGTTCAAAATCGATTCAAGCGGCCAGTGGTGGGAGCCGGTCATCCCTATGGATTCCCTGATGCAGTTGCTTGACTCTTTCCCCGTACCTGGCGCCGTATTTACCGACAACAACGTTTCCCCGTTCATTAAATACATGTACGTTCCGGTCGGCGTCAACGACAAAGGGCACGAGGGAAGGGCAATGCCCGCCAGCATCCCGCTCAGCGCGTATATGACTGAAATCAAGTATACATCCTTTTTAGTACCGGCGCCTATTCATGCAAATCAATGGCACATGGTCGGCGTGTGCGGTCTGGACTCCATTAAACCGTACCCTCCAACCTTAACCGGCGACATCCTCGAGATGTATTACTGGGATGAAAAATCCGATTCAACCAAGCTCTACTCACACTACAAACCCATGAAAACCCTTCATCCGAAAACCGGCACCTGGGTCTATACCTCCGCCCCGGCAGCAGTTCCGCTGGTTATGACGGAAAATGCCTTTAACCGGCTGGTTGCAAACAAAGACGCCATTGCCCTGAACCTGTTTAAAGGCTGGAACCAGGTCTCGTCTCCGTTCCCCTATGGCGTTGCGCCTTCATGGCTCGACCAGAGCTTTACCGCGCACGAGTGGGCTGATGATATCAACGGTTACCGTATCGCACAGCAGTTCAAACCGTGGAAAGCCTATTGGATATACGCGAGTAATGACACAACCCTTGCAATCACACCGAATCCTTCCCCGGTCTCCACAAGAGGCTCGTCAAAGCTCTGCCGCGACTGCTCATGGGAGATCGGCATCTCATTGACCGGAGAAAACAGCGCCGACCCCGACAATTTCATAGGCGTGCTGCCTGCAGAGCTCTCAAACACCGTATCAGCCACGAGTCCGGAGCCGCCCCAGGCGTTCGACCTGCCGCATCTCTACTTTATGGACGGTGACACAAAACTCTCCCGGCACTATGTTTTCTCATCACCCGTGCCAAAAAACAGAATCGAATGGAAAGTCGGCATCTCCGCGTCGGACAAACCCATGACTCTTACCGTAAACAATATTTCCGCCATGCCGGAAGAGCTGAGCCTGTTCTGGATACACAACGACCAGGCAGTCAACCTGAGCAAAACCGGCTCTTTCACAATCCCGGCCCACAATGATGCGGTGTACGGATATATCGTAGCCACGGCAAACCCCGGCGATCTGAATCTCTATGCAGCAAAGCTCGCGCTCCACCAGAACTTCCCGAATCCGTTCAGAAGCGCCACAACAATCCAGTTCACGGTCCCCTACTCGCTGGATAAGAACAGCACCAGGGCAAAGGTATCCCTGAACATCTACAACCTGTCCGGACGCATTGTAGCAACCGTGTATTCCGGACTCAGCAGTCCCGGCGTGTATAGCAGGGTGTGGAACGGCAGATCCAACAGCCAGCGCGACCTGCCCAGCGGAATCTATATCGCGCGGCTCGAGTGCGGCGACGTGTCGAAGACTATACGAATGTTCAAGGTGAAATAATCTGCCACCACCAAACACCCCTATAGATATATCGTCCCTACGGGACTTGGGGGTTTTTGTTTGATCCGTATTTCTATAGATATATCGTCCCTACGGGACTTGGGGGGTTTTGTTTGATCCGTATTTCTAATGGGATTTTGTTTGATCCGCATTTTAGATATACTGCCCCTGCAAGGCATTTCTAAATATCGCTTATTAACCCGCTATAAACCACGCTCTTTTCCCTATCCCGTAGGGATAAAATATCTATAGCACAATAAAAACATTAATCCTCATAGTCCCGTAGGGACGACATATCTATTTTGCATTACGTAAAAACAATACAGTAGCATTCAGGGGAAAATTATGCTATTTTATGTAAAGAGATCATTACGTACAAATCCTCCTCGATAAAAATAGAATCGAGGACGGGACGAGGAGGAGGACGAGAACGAGTTGAAAACGAAAAAAAACATGCTAACATTATTCCATAAAAACATACTACCATCAACCCATAAACGAAAGGAAGGTACGCCATGAAAACCGGTACCGCATTATCTGTTACATGCCTCTCTGTTTTTTTAATGATCGCCAGCCTGAACGCGTTCGAAACCAGCCCGAACCTTAACCCGAGTGTGCAGGTGGCTGTGGAGGATTTTTTGGTGAGTGATTCGGGGGCGGTGGGGGGTAAATATACGCCGAGAATTGCTGTGGATGGGGCGGTGGGATTTGTGATTACATGGCTAGATGGACGCTATGGTTCGAATATTTATGCTCAAAGATTTAATAACTCTGGAAACAAGATAGGTACAAATTTCAAAGTGTGTGATGGAAAAATGAGTGTTTATAATCCCTCAATTGCTTATGATAAGTCCGGAAATTTTGTTATAGCATGGACGGATAATCGACCATATTATGATTATGCTATCTACGCTCAGCGATATAATAATTCAGGAAACCCTCTGGGAAAAAATTTTAAAGTGAGCGATACAATTTTTAGTGGATTTAGTTCGGTTGGTTTTGATCAGAATGGGAACTTTTTAATAGCTTGGTATAATAAAATTGGTTATACGTATTTAATCAGTGCTCAAAAATACAATAATACTGGCACCCCTCTGGGAACAAATATATTTATTGACTCTATTAGTGCAAACTTTTCGATGGCCATGTTCAATTTTTCTTTCGCTTTTGATAAATCAACTAATTTTGTTACTCTTTGGGATGAATATGCAGATGTATCTTCTAATCCACCCCAAGGTGATGTGTTTGCTCTAAATGTAAGCAACATGGGATCTCCCATTGGCGCTCCCTCTAAATTATGCAACGATACCTTAAACAGGTGGCAATTGATGCCATCCGCAGCATTCGACACATCCGGAGGTTTTGTCGCTGCCTGGATTGATGAACGTGAAATCAACTATGCAGTATATGCTCAACGTTATGATAAGAACTATGCTAAAGTCGGCACCAACTTCAGGGTTTCAGATGATGTAGGCGGCTTTAAAAAATATTATCCCAAAGTGGCGGTTGAAGAATCCGGTAATTTCATAATAGCATGGATTGACGATAGAACCGGTAATACAAATCCCAGCATATACGCACAAAGATATGATAAAAACGGTTCTGCGATAGGGACTAATTTTAAAATCAACAGCATTCCTGATACCGTATATGACAAGCAATGCGACATAAAACTCCAAAACAGTAAAATCTACACCACCTGGTTAACATATTCGAAAAAGAATAATGATATCTGGGCCAACATCCTCGACTGGACCAACCCCATCCAGATCTCGGACATCAACAATCCCTCTTATCCCAATTCTCTCCGTTGCGGTCTCGCCCAAAACTATCCGAATCCTTTCACCACCGCAACCACTATCAAATACTCTCTGCCCAAAGACGACCAGGTTTCTTTATCGGTTTATACGCTTACGGGCAGAAACATAAAGCAGCTTGTTGCCGGTAAAAAGGGTGCGGGGAATTACAGTGCGGTGTGGGACGGGCGGAATGAGGCGGGGCAGGCGGTGCCTGCGGGGGTGTATGTGTATAAGCTGGTTTCCGGGAAGTATCAGGAGACGAGGCGGATGGTTGTTAAGCGGTAGGAGGACGATGCGGGATTTGGCGACTGTTTTCCGTTTTTTATCGTCCTCGTCATTCGCTCTTCGTTCTCGGTTCTGTTGATTTTAAAGGACGAAAACGAAGGGCGAGGACAATTTAGCCTATGTAAACTTTTTTCCTATTTCCACAAACAACAAAATGTCATACCTTATAAGCCCTTGACTCTTCTTACTTTAATCTTTTCCGGCGGGATTTCAACCACCTTGCCTTTCCGCCATACGACAATAGATCTACCCGCTTTTTTATGCGCTTTCAAAGCGTTTGCCACCCCTTGGCGAACGCCGATATCTATTCGCTTCATGAGATCCGTATCATCCATCAGCAATTCTCCTTGATGGTGTTCCATACTTTTATTTGCAGTACCTCTTCTATCGACAATGAGGTTCTCCGGGCTATAAGAACAGGCATATCTTCAGAATTGTCATAGAAAAACCAGCGGTCTGCCAGCGGAAGATATAATTTAAAAAAATTCTGCAAACCACGCCGGTATCTGGCAATAATTATATCATCTGGTACATAATGTCCGCCGCACTTTACTCTGTTTGAAACACGCGATACTGCCAGTTCCGGAGACTGCAGCCATATAAAAAGCAGATTTATCAAATACCCGCTTTCTCTGCATTTTTTAATGAATGGGACAAAGCTACGGGATGCCATTGTTGTCTCAAAGGCGAAATCAACTTTTTTTGTATACAAATCCTTGATACGGTTCAACATAAGTCTTCCGGCTTCTATAGACACCTCCGCAGGCCTGAACGGTGAAAGTCCCTGTGCTATTGCGTCTGCGTTAACGTATTCATAACACTCCAGGAGTTCCGGAAGCAAATTCATCGCACAGGTGGTCTTGCCTGCACCATTCGGGCCTCCGATTATATACACTTTTGGTTGTCGTTGCATACTGTATCCCTGATATTAAAATAGTTCATTTCTTTGACTTTAAGATAATACTTATTTTTATCCTGCCAAAACCTCTCTCTCCTGATTTATTTTATCCTTTGTCTTTGAACTTTATACTTTTTACCTTATCCTTTTTACCATTATTATGAGCTCATTACGTTCAAAAATCTCCGCAATAGTCTCCGCTGCTTTCGGGCAATGCGGGTATGACCAGAGTTTCGGCGCTGTTGTCGACTCCCAGCGTCCTGACCTCGGGCAATTTCAATGCAACGGCGCGATGAGCGCTGCAAAGGCTGCGAAGAAGAACCCGCGCGTCATTGCACAGGATGTCGTTGCCGCGCTTAAGGCCAATGCCCTGTTTCGGGATGTGTCGATTGCCGGTGCGGGTTTCATCAATATCTCGGTTACCGACGATGTTATCGCAGACCATTTTAATCAGATACATGGCGATGACATGCTTGGATGCCTGAAGGCCGATACGCCGGAAACCGTTGTCATTGACTTCGGCAGTCCGAATGTGGCAAAACCCATGCATGTGGGCCATCTGCGCTCTGCAATAATCGGGGATTGTTTGAAACGTTTGTTCGCACTCTCCGGACACCGGGTTGTTGCAGACAACCATATCGGCGACTGGGGAACCCAGATGGGCATGCTCATCTGCGAACTGAAGGAGCGGGAGCCTTCCCTGCCCTATTTCGATCCGGGTTATACCGGCGACTACCCCAAGGAGCCGCCGCTGACAATACAGGCGCTTGAATCCCTCTACCCGGTGGCAAGTAAGCGCTGCAAAGAAGACGAGGCGCTCATGGCCCTGGCTGTTGCAGCCACGGACGAGCTTCAGCAGGGCCGCAGAGGATATGTTGCGCTGTGGAAACATTTTGTCAACATCTCCCTGGAAACCCTGAAGCAGGATTTTGACGAGTTGGGCGTGCGTTTCGACCACTGGTACGGCGAGAGCTTCTATCATGATCGTATGGGGCCGCTGGTTGAAAAGCTCAGGGCGCAGGGTTTTGCCCAGGTAAGTGAAGGCGCCCTGGTAATGGCTGTTTCGGAACCAACCGACACGAAAGAGGTGCCGCCCCTGATGCTGGTAAAATCGGGTGGCGGGTTTCTGTATGCAACATCCGATCTGGCGACCATCGAGTTCCGGATGCAGCAATTTAAAGCTGATAGAATCCTCTACGTTGTAGACCTGCGCCAGGGACTCCATTTTGTGCAGGTGTTCCGCGCAGCGCGCAAAACCGGCATAGCAAAGCCGCAGACAGTTCTGGAGCACATCGGCTTCGGTACCGTGAACGGCCCTGACGGCAAGCCTTTCAAAACCCGCGCAGGCGGCGTGATGAAACTGTGCGACCTGATCGAGCAGGTTACGCAGAAAGCCCAGGAGCGGATGAAAGAAGCGGAGATTGCCATGGATGTCAGCAAAGAGGAGTACCTTGCAATTGCACGCATGGTTGGCATTGCAGCCCTGAAGTTTGCCGACCTGATGAATCACCGGGCCTCTGATTATGTGTTCGATATCGACAAATTCACCCGTTTCGAAGGAAAAACCGGCCCCTATCTGCTGTATGCCGCAGTACGCATAAAATCCATCCTGCGAAAAGCAAAGCAGAACAACTTAGCCGAAGGAGCCATAACCCCGCCATCCGATACGGACCGCCAGCTCATGCTCATGCTTGCACAGCTCCCGGATGTGATACAAAACGCGCAGGAGGGATATGCGCCAAGCTATCTGTGCGATTTCGCGTATAACCTCGCGCAGGAGTTCAACCGGTTTTATACCCAATGCCATATTCTGCGGGAACAGGACCAGAAAAAACAGTGCTCCTGGCTGGCGCTCTCCAGCCTGTGCCTTAAGGAGCTGGAGCTGCTGCTGCAGATCCTCGGCATGCAGATTCCGGAGAGGATGTGAGGAATTTAAGATTTAGGATTTAAGATTTAAGATTTGAAACAAGGAAAATGTTTTATTACCGCCTGGATTAATGAATTATTTCTTTTGTTTTCGTAATAAATTCATCAACAAATTTATTTGAATCATATATTGTTACAAGTTTTTCAATTACTAAAATTACTCCGATAAACAGTATTGAAAACATTTCTTCCCGTGTTTTATTGGCGATTAAACCAGCAATAAAAAGTATAATTAACACTGATTCTGTCAACGCATCTCCTAAACCCAGAAAAGTATGCCTGGTATAGAAATACCCTCCGCCCGGGTAAATTATGGAGTATTTCAGCGCTTCGGATTTCGATTTAAATTCAAGATTGCAATTTGGGCAACTATATTTACCTTGAATCAGGTCAGCCTTACACCTCGGGCAGATACTGGTCCTTCGCTTTGCCTGATTCACATATTCCCCGAATTTAATATTTGATACTATGGATTTAATCTTTTTTCTCTCTTTTCCCTGGATATAATAATATTTTTCTTTTTTCCCGTCAGAGTACTCAACTTTTAATGTCCCCATCTTTAAACCGATATTCTTACAATCACTATATAAAATGTATCCTATGGAATTGCGGTATTTTCCAGCTATGCCTACGGGTATAAAAAAAAGCCGTTTGTTGGTAAAAATAAAAATAGATCGTTTAATGTAAAAAACCATCCAGCCCATTAATAATTGCTCTAACACCGTCATAGGAGAGCACCCGAAAGTAATGAGATTGATCGTTTCATCTTCAGATAAAAAATTTTTTATATATTCGTTCTGTTGTAGAAATTTTTGTTGTCTTTTCTCAATGCCTTGCTTGTATTGATTTTTATGGTTGGAAAACATGATATCACAATCAAAACGCAACTGTTTTTGCTGTGTTGAGTTATTTTCTGACATGCATGCTCCTTTTAAAAGGGTTGATTTTTAAAATTGTTTTTTAACCCGGGTTTCATCTGATTTTCAAGGTTATTAATAATATATTATTTGGGAGATCTAAATTTTAGGCAATAAATTCCTTCGTAATCAGTCCCGCGTTAAATGTGGGATTATACTCCGCGGTAATCGTTAACGTAGTATGATAACGATTCCGGTTTACCGGCGACAAGTTTTTCCCGTCGCGCGCGAAAATGACTGGTGATGCGCCGTACCTCTTACTTTTTTACTCTCATTATAGAGTAATTCAGGATCCAAATCGAGTTGGTTGCTCCATTCAATAGAATCAAAATTTATTCTTACTGTGTTAAACACGGGAAGCTCCTTTAATTCCGAAAATTTTCCCGTATTAAGGTACGGTGAAACATCAAAGATTCTTTTTTCTTTGTTTTCAAAAGTTAAAAGAAGCTTATATCCTTCTAATGGTTTGACAGCTATAACCGATTGATACATAATTTCCCGACTTAGTTTAAAGGTTCAATTCTAAACGGGAGTTCTCCGTTTGATGCCAGATCCCAATCCGCGAGCAATTCTTCTTTATGAATTTCAGCCCATGCTAACACTATCTTCAGTTGCTTGGGGGGTAATTTCCCCTCAATTAACTCGCAGGTGTTTATATTGATGACAGTTTTATACTTCTGATAATATGCATGGAAATGAGGCGGATTGTGCTCGCTGGGTGAACAGTACATCCTTATTATAATTCCATAAAACATTGAAATAGTGGGCATGCTTGATCTCCTATACTATAAAATACAAACAATTCTGCTTATTAGCCATCAATTTTATTTTTTCTCTCGAAAGTGACAGGTAGGAAATAAGTCTCACTTCGAAAATAGAATAACATTTGACTATCGTGAACTATTCCGTCGTATTAAATAGGGATTGTCCAGAGCAATTCATAAATAGAGTATGTCGGGAAAGGCCTTTAAAAAGGAATCTCCTATGAAACCTTGATTTCATCGATAAAAGTCTGCCTATAATTAAGGCCACACCCTATCGTTTTAACACCTTGAAATTACAATGAATACTCGGCATCAACCACATCAATACTTTCCTTAAATACTGTTTTCTGCCGGAGCAGTTTCTACCCTTTTATATACCGGCACTTCAAATTGAGCAGCATAATCAACACCGGTGACCGCACACGAGATTTCCAGGCGCCAGAAAGTGCGATCATCTTCTGGGTACAATTCGGTGGCAGGCAGGTTGTCTGGCAGGGCGATATCAACAGAAACCTGGAACGCAGCGTGTTTGTCGGAAACAGTGCCAGAAACCGTCTGTTTTTGACTCCAGAGAGTCTCTTCTGAAACCCGCTGTTTAGTTTCATGATCAAGAACAGAGGAGCGCCGAACGCAAATCAGCCGGACGCAAAACTCCTTTGGAGTTCGACTGTTAACCGGTACTCCTGTCTGGACAAAACCCTCTAACCGTTCGCCAAGATACGCAGGCATCGTTTTACAATACAAAATGCTGACGCCGAATTTTCGTTTGCGAATCCATGTGCGGAGGGTCATGATAATCAAAGCAATCCCGAATACCGGGAAGACAAGTACAAACCAGGGTACATCCGGACTATTCCATTCACTCAGTATCGCATAACCGGCAATACTCCAGGCGATACTGTTCCAGAGCACCGTGAACACAACAAGGAGGCGCATGGAACCCGGGCCTTCCTGAACAACCTTCCCTTCAGCCCAATCCTCCCGCTGAGTCCAGGGTTTCTGCGCCCAATTACTCTGCATTGTTTCAATATCAGCATCCGAAGTACCCTTGTCAACATACACATACCTGCCGCCCGTAAGCTGCCCGGACTGACCCAATACGCCATGAACAGCGTGCGTATCCCTGCCAACCAGGATTTCCTTTGTACCTTTTGGAATAGAAAAAACCCGCGCGCCAATAACAGCAGCAGCGCAGAAAACAAGCCCGAAAACCAAAAGACCTGCTCCCCCGGCAAAATCCCCATCAACAAATAACAACAAACTCCCGGCAAGCATCAACGAACCGGCACCGCCAAAAACAAAGCCGATTACAAGACCGATCCCCTGCCGCGGGCTCCTGTTAATATCGGGCAAAACCAAACGACGACCAGCCCACCCAAGCCCCATAAAACCCAGACTTATTACCAATGCCCCGAAAAAACCCGCCCAGCTACCCTTGATGAGCATAACCAGAGCAAGAATTGCTGTAATAATGCTGGTGGTGAAGAGAATTTTTATGGCGGTTTTCATAAAGAGGTTTGGGGTGGGGGGAGAGAAATGTTTTTATACCGTACCTATCACCGGCGGCTGTAAGCCGTCCGGTGGATTGGTTGATTATACTTTTTGTAAATCTTTGAGAGATTTATCCTTCGCATTTACCCAAGCTATAAGTCCGTTTGCACTGCCACCGTGTATGACAGCTGCTGCAGCACTTGGGCTTGAAAATTCCGTATCTCTTACAAAGACGTATTTATCACCTTCTCGAACAAGCCCGCCTTCTTCGATTAGTCTATTCCGTTGAACCATGACACTTGGCCATTTCTTTGCGGATCCACGTTCATCAATAACTGCTTCTGACTTTGCTAAAACCACTATTCCATTAGGCGTGAGGTAGCCATGAGCAATAACATTTTTAATTTTGCAAGTGAGCATTTCTTTTTTAGCTTCACTTGTATCTTTTGATGTTGTCTGAACGAATGCTTCGATCCCAAGTACAGGCAAGACTTGTTGCATTTTTTCCAGAAATACTTCCATATCCTCTCTATCTGATTCAGGAAGTTTTGCACCGCTGCTCTGGCTGTTCATTATGACTGATCTATTAGCTGATTTTGCCAGTTCAATTAATCTACCCTCAATATACCGAACATGAGCTTTGGTAAGATTTTCATCTTTCGTTATGAAGAAGGCGATATTGTTCCAGAAGTCTTTTGACAGATGGCTTTTTATTCGATCTCTAATACACTCAGCTTCACCAATATAAATTGCACTCATGTTGGTATCAGGATCTGTTCCTGAAAGGAAATAGATACCCGATTTCAGAGATTCTTCTCTTTCTAAAACTTTCTCAAACTCGCTTCTAGGCCCTGCGACAGCTTTACCTGTCCAGTTGGAAAGCTCAACGATTCTTAATCGTTTTGGGTCTCCAAATGCTAGAAACATCTTTAATGTTGCTGTGGGCATATACTCTCCCTATGCATAATGTACCTATAACTGAATGCTGTAAGCCGTTTGATGAATTAGAGGCTTATGCGTTTGATTATACTCTGGCGGACTAGCAATCGCCTTTCTTACTACTTCGGCAACCGTTTCTTCCGTTATGCCTTTCCTTTTACAGTATATTGATTGAAGCCAAGCAGTCAATTCCTTTGTTCCTTTGCTTGCGTTGCATGAAAGGCAGCATCTGGCGATGTTATCGCGGGTTATTATTCGTGCATCGTTAAGAATATGCTCCCAAGAAGGTCTGTTTCCTTTTATTTCATTAAATGGCAGAAATTCAACACCGCAATACACACATCGCCTGTCTCTTGCTAAGACTTCTTGTTCCAACCAATTGGGAATATTCCAACGATTCACTTCCAGCTCTTTCTGCATCCTTTGATATTATGAGTATAACGATAAATTCACCAGTATCTGTTGTCTATCTGGTGCAATGCCAAAGTTAGGTTGTCCTTATTATTAATATAGTAAATCGCATTTGTATGTGAGGGAAATTCATATATCAATATATTCTATATGCAAATTATCGGAAACCGGTGGCTGGATTTGAGGTTTATTATTAGAAGGCAGTTTGGATAATTGGTTAACTTAATAATTTAACGGGGCAAAATACAGTCGATCCCGGTCATTGTCGGAAACGCCGATAATTTTCCGTGATCCGTCTTCAACTCCTATGACGATCTCACCTCCTGAACAATTAGCAAAGGCAATACAGGTCTTCGCGAGCGTGCGAAATTCAGGAAGCCGCGATTTAAGTTCAAGTGTTTTTGATTCCCGTTCTGGATATGCCGATGTCTCTCTTATTTTGGAATTTATTTTAGGCATTCGTAAATCATCTTCTCTTGCGTCTGATTGTACATAATTGCACCAATTGCACCACACAAGAAAAAAATGCATCACTTGCACCAGAGAGTCAATTCAAAGGTATTATCAAAACAACATTTTTTTTTATCCATATTCTTCATTGCACCTCAAAATATTATATAGACTTCGTTTAAACAAAGGTATCTGTTATTTTTTTTGTCGGTGTTAAAGAACCTGTTAAGACCTTTATCCGGCACCAAGTCATCTAAAAAGATCGTTTCTGTTTTAAAAATTGTTCTCTTCTTTTTATCGCTTGTATATCATTTCCCCTCGAAAAATCAACTAATAACAATCTGACACTATGGAAAATCTAAAAAACATCCCCCATCCATATTTCAAATCTTAAATCTTAAATCCTAAATCTTAAATCCCTCCCCCCCTCTCTTCTCCGCCTTATATTGCTTCCAAACCTCAATCAATCTCTGAAAAACGGTAAAAACGGACAATCCTGCTATTGCGGCGAGTCCCCAGGCCATGTAGCGGGGGCCGAGAAACTGGAACAGGGCGAGGATGATGAGGCGTTCGGGGCGCTGGAGCACTCCTCTGCTGCATTCGAAGCCTGCGCCTTCGGCGCGCGCTTTGACATAGCTGACCATTATAGAGCTGCACAACGCGGCAAACACAAGCAGGGGGAGGATCGTGATCCGATTCATGCAGTAATATGCCATGAGGCTGCCCAGCCATGCGATCTCGGTAATGCGGTCGCACACGGAGTCCAGCACAGCGCCGAAGCGGCTTTTTTTCCCCCTATCGCGGGCAAGAACCCCGTCCAGGCCGTCCATGCATGCGCCCACGCCGAAAAAGAGCAGGGCTGTTTTCCAATAACCGATTGCGGTTACATATCCGCCCGCGCAGAAAAACAGAACGCCGGTAATGGTTATGGCATTGGGATGTATCCCGAAGCGGGAAAGCAGGCGGGAGAGAGGCTTCAGTGCTGCGACATACAGGGGTTTAAGTCCTTCTATCATGAGAAATCCCGCTGAAAAAAGGTTGCATTCCTTTTCTTTTTCATAGCCATCTTCACATAAAAACCGGTCACCTTGTTCGATGGAAATTTCATACCCTGCAGGGTTGAATATAAAATAATACGTTGTTAGGGATTTCAGCCTTGCATATTTACCAATGAAATATATATTTTAAACCATTCAATAAATATTATAAAGAATAATACGGAGAAGATGTATGGCAAAAACCTGTGAAATCTGTAAAAAGCACCCTGTTTCGGGGGGCACGCTGTCTCATGCACATAATGTATCCAGAAGGATTTTTTTCCCCAACCTGCGCACCATGACAATGGAGGTGAACGGGAAAAAGAAGAAAATCAAACTGTGCATGAAGTGCCTTAAAAAGATGTCTACCTTCTGATTGAAATCAAAAAGTACCGCAGATAAAAAAGGCTTCGAATATTTCGAAGCCTTCTGTTTTTCAACCATTTTCAGTTCTGTTACTGTGCGTTAATAATAGCCTGCCGTATAACATGCTTCTGATTCCCATTGGGAACGACGATATAGTAGTGTCCCGCGCCCAGTTCTTTCAGTTTTGCCTTATATCCGTCATCAAACGAGGCCACCTTTCTTCCTCTGATATCATATATCAGACCGACGCCGCCCAGCATATAGTTGGTCTTGTTCTTGGTGTAGGGGCCAAGCTGAATGGGATTATGTATCGGTGTGCCGTCGTTGACGCCGGCTCTGAAATCGTCATAGTGAACCGTTGCTCCCTGATATACAATAATTCCTGCGGCATTAAAATTAGAGCCCGCTGGCATTGAATTGTCAAGCATATTGCCATTAACGTAAAAATCATAGTCAGCGGTAACAACCAACGTGTCCTTTGTGCCATGGATCCTTGAGTCGATCTTGGGAGAGCCGCCCCCTGTTTGTGAAACCAGATAATATCTCTCACTGTTTATTAAATAATAGTATGCACTGATACTGCCTGTTTGAACCACAATAAAAATTATTCCATAAAGAGCGTCCTTCTTACCCCCTTTATATTCTACAATGGTCGTACAGGGCATATCCTTATACTGTCCACTGGTATAAAATATCGTTTGAGAATCTGCAACCACCTTCATCACGCCATTTTCCGATTTTACATTCCCGCCATAATTCGCTACAGGCAATTTGCCCCATCCTGCCAGATTATTGTCCTCAAAATGATCAACAAACCAGCTTTTATATTTGCCGACCTCGGCCGTATCAACGACAAGCGCGTGATTAAATGCAACCTTTTGATTTTCCGATACAAGAAACCCGATATCTCCCTGTGAAAAAGCAGCGTTTGTTATCTTTTCAAGAATTGTATTATTGCAGAAAAAGCTGATAGTGTTGCCGGTTTTGCTTACTTTAAGAATATTTGTGGATCCTGGTGTAGTTGAAACAAACGAGTTAAAACCTGATTTTAACGTATCGTAATCAACGGAAGTGCCCATTATCCACCCTATATTATACTGCTGATTGCTTAAAGTAAAAATATACCCGTTTAAATTAGCTCCGGCGCAGAATAATATTCCATTGGGTCGCGAATAATTGGACTCTATTTTCAGATCCATGCTGTAGGTGAAAGTCTGAAAGGGCTGGGTGTGTTTAAATATCGAAAGAGTAGTGGCGGTAATGACATATTGGCTGTTCTGAATAACATCGGTACAGTTTCCCGTGGCCTTTGCCCAGTTATTTTTATTATCAAATGGGTCTTGAAACACCACCCCCGACTGAATCGCTGTAACGATACAGACAACCGCCATCGCGAAAAGAGCGCCATTTTTTAATTTCATTCTCTACCTTCCTTTTTTTATTGGGTAATTAAGCATCAAGGACGGTTTCCCCTCCCTATATATAATATACATTTTATTTTGTACTGTCAATATTATTTGATTCTTTAACTGCTGTTGGATACAGTATGCCGGTTGAATATTTTCTGATTATTCCACTCTCTTCATCATAGATGCTGAATTTATATTTATTTCTGAACTTTTTATGATTTAAATAATATCCACTTTGTACGAACACCTTATGGATCAGTCATATACTATACAGTCGTTTATTAAATATAATTTGTTCATTTATTTACTCTTTTTTTTCGCTCAACATACACTTTACGCCCAGACCGCTGCTGACACCGCAACCGCTATAACTTCAAAAGATACAACCGGTTCCAGTCCGTTTCATATAGGACTCCACGCAGCAACAGCCTATCACCAGCCGCTTGGCAGTTTCAGCAAAAACTGGAATGGGTATGTTACCGTGGGACTCTATTCAGATTTTGCCACCTATATTTCCCGCATGCTTTTCCATTTTTCCGTTGAAAGTGGAGAGTGTGCAAAAAAGAGTCCGGCGACAGAACGTATCAGCATCTTTCACTCCTCGCTGGCTATATCATACGCATTTCCGATATATTCACATTTTTCGATACGGCCCCGTATCGGGCTTTTAACCACGACGATTTTTCCCAACAGGATTCCAGATCTCTTCAATAGTAATATGAGCATATACGCCGATACCGAAAGTGAATTCGGTGTAACGGGTGGAGTAGAGCCCGTTTTTCGTATTAAACGGTTTCGGCTTGGCGCTCCCATTGCGTATAATATTACCTTTTCAAGCCCCAGCCAGCTGACAACTCTGAAAATGGCCTTAACCGCAGGAGCTGTTTTTTAGTGAATCGCACAACAGTATCATATAAAAGGATTGTATCTGTTTTCGTGGTTATAGTCGCTCTCTGTTACCATGTTTGTCTGAGTGAAAACAATCACTATATCCCCGTTTATCTGGATGGGTTCAACGTCATACTGTTTAACCAGGAGTATCCGCACAAATCGTTAAACCTGTATTCAATTGTATCCGGAAACCCGCTTGACAGTTTCCCGTTTGACCGGTTATCATATTTCAGAAACCTTGCAAATCTTCAGAACAACCCGTCCGGCGCATACGGTAAAGACCAGATATTCCGCCTCGACCTTTCAGCAAAAGCCGGGTCGGAAGCAGGCGATCCTCTGCTGAATGTTTTTGAGGGCACTGCCCGGGAAAACAGGGACCATTTTTCCATAATGGTAACAGCCTGCAATATTCCAAAAACTCCGACGAACCTGTTCTTCGGATACCGGTATATTGATAATTATTCAGACCGGTTTGACAGGATGTGGGGTACTTTCCAGGCAACAAACGGTAAAAGCATGGCATTCTACGATGAGGGGCTTGTATATGAGGTAACCGGTGGGTATACGCTCCGTGGATCACTGGCTTCCACCGGCTTGAAGATTTCAGGTTACCGGCACTGGGGAGCGACCCCGTTTTACTTTTCTCCCCTATATAGCAGCGGTCTTGCACTGCACCCGACACTATTTTTCAACCTGCCGAAAAGCAGTCTGCATGGGGATTTTTTATTTGATTACCATAAGGACTATTTCGATCATATCGGCTTTCTGGATTACACGGATCAAAGCTGGAATATCTTTTGGCAGCGCACCCTGAAAAAAGGAGTCTTCGCGCAGATCAGTCATCATAAGAACTCACGGCTGAAACCTGCAACATATACCAGCGCAACCCTGCGTGACACCGTATCGGACCTCTTCATCCTCCAACTTTGCGGAAACCTTTTCGGTAATCTGCGCATGAGCAGCGCACTGGACTTCAGCTATATTCAACTGGCGCCCTTTTTCCTCAATATAAAAGCCTCCTGGGACTATACTCCTGAAACACGAAACTATTTTTTCTATGAAAACAAGAAGCGGGTCGAATATTTTCATCTTGAATACGAATCCCCGAACCTGCATACCGCAATACTCTATACAGACACGATCGCCGGACGAAAAAACGGTGCGCTGCGTATTCCCCTGTCCGCTTCCGTATGGATGGACTATTGCGGCAATCCCCTGTGGGAAACCGTTGATGATACAGGCGAAGTGGTTATCATCCGGCAGGATACGATTGCCAATGCCGCACACATGACCTGGGGAGGCAGAGGGGCCTGCAAGGTATCTTTATTTAACAGAGTATCTATCAATCTCTGGGGCAACGCATCCATCCTGCCTGAAAAGCGCACCCTTCGCTTCAGCCTGCCGTTGAATGCCGGAACCGATATCGAATACGGCAAACCCGACAACGACTCAATCTATGCCGCGATCAGATTCGAATACCGGGACCTCACCAGCATCAAATACAGAATGATCTACACCGAAAAGGTTGTCGACACCGTATCTCCAGCGCATACCGGCCTCTCTCTGCTCGTACAAATACCCTTCCACCCGCCTTTTTTCAGAAAACACCTGAGCACACGCATTCAGATAGAAGCCGGCCCCGTCAGGTTCGCAAAAGAGCAGCGCGTTCGAATGCACCCGATGGGAAACCTCATCGGTCCGGGAATTTCGGTGGGATTGAATGGGTATATAAGATAATAGAGGGGAGTTTTATATTTTAAATTTTAAATTTGAAATTTGAAATAAGGAAGGGTATCCTTACTATTTTTTTCCGTGCTATCAAAAAAAGTATTGTGCAGCAGGAACATGCTATTCCCTGAATTCATCCGCATCTAAACCGAACTCCTTCATCTTCTTCATAAGCCATTTTCTGTCTATATCAAGCATGTCTGCTGATAGTGAGACATTACCCTTTGTTTTCTCCAGAACCTGTTCGATTGCCGCCATTTCAGCTCTGTACCTGGCATCTTTCAATGTTAATAATTTGACTTGATTGTCATCAGTTCCAGGCAATGAACTTGTCTTTATTTCAATATCCTGCGGTAGAATTCTATCCGTTGCCGATAACAGGATTGCCTTCTGCATGATATTTTCCAGCTCCCGTATATTACCCGGCCAGGTATGCTTTAAAAGAACCTTTTTCGCCTGTGAAGATACGGTCTTTTGCGTCAGCCCGAATTGCTGACAATACTTTATGACCAGATAATCAGCAAGAAGCAGCACGTCCTGCCCTCTCTCACGTAATGGCGGCATTTGCAGCGTTAGAACATTCAACCGGTAGAAAAGATCATTCCTGAATCTCCCGGCTTCCACCTCTTTTTCGATATTCTTATTGGTCGCAGCAATTATCCGTACATCTATCGATATGGTCTCCGTGCCGCCGACGCGTATAACCTCCGACTGCTGGAGCACACGTAAAAGTTTTACCTGAAGCTGCAGGGGCAGCTCGCCGATTTCATCCATAAACAGGGTCCCGCCGCAGGCTGCTTCAAACAGACCGATCTTCCTGTTTGCCGCGCCGGTAAACGCCCCTTTCTCATACCCGAAAAGCTCGGACTCGATAAGGTTTTCCGGAATGGCCCCGCAATTTATGGCTTTGAAGACTTTGCCGGCTCTCTGAGACTGTTCGTGAATAAACCGCGCCATGAGCTCCTTGCCCGTGCCGGTCTCGCCCAGCACCAGTACCGGCGAATCCGTTTTTGCAACCCGCGCGCCAAGCAGCATAACGTCATGCATTTTCCCGCTTTCAAAAATCATGCCCCCACTCGGCGATACCTGCGTTTTCTGCAGCCGCTCGATGGTTTCCCGCTGCCGCTCACGTTCAAGATGCGTGGCTACTATTTCCGAAAAAAGAGGAATCAGCGAATCGAGGAGCTGCCTGTCCTTTTCTGTAAACAGCTCGTTATGCTGCAACCGGTCGAGGTACAGGTAACCGATGATCGCCCCCTCCGCCTTGAGCGGCGAGCACAAAACCGACGACACGAGGTTCTTTTCCAGCGATTGCGCGGTCTGTTCCTTTTCTTTCCAGTCGGCGTCGTGTATTAGCACGGTTTTCGACTCATCCTTCGCCCACTCAATAGCATGGTTTGAGTACCGGTCAAGGCCCATAGCCCCCGGATACCGGGCAATAGTCTTCCGTTCCGCGGTGTGCGGATCTTCCTTTACAAGCCGTGAAGCATCGGACCGGAGAAGCCTTGATACCGCGGCGACTAGATCGTCAAAAACGTTACCAGCCCTGTCTCGCAGCAGCGAGATGGTTATGCCGATAAGATCGTCAAGAAACCGGCCGCTCCCCGTTTGCTCCGGATCGACCGGCGCAGCGCCCGCATCCTGGTATTCGGCATATACGAACTCGTTTCCGCCGATTGAAATAGTATCGCCGTGATGCAACGGCGTCTGGCTGCCAACCGCCTTTGTATTGAGCGTTACATCAGCTCCGGGATCCAGCGCCTGGATTTGATACGATCCGCCGGTAAAAAGCAGGTGCGCCGCAAACGGCGGCAACGATTGATCGTTGATCCTGACGTGACAATCCCGTGCAGAACCCAGGGTAATTACCCTCCCGGACAGTGGTACTTCCGTATTCCGGGCCCGGTCGATCAGCTTGGGAAACTGTGATGCTGTCATGGTAACTCTCTTATGGTAACCTGATTGATTCCGGCATGTTTATGACCTTTTTTTGAAAAGGAAGCAGTGTAATCTTTTCCCGCCACACCGTGTTTGCATCCGTATCTTTCCATGCGAGCAAATACCGGTTGCCCGGCAGAACAATCTTCTGCGCAAGCTGTTCCGCCGTGTATCGCATGGTCTCGTTAATGGCCAAATATCCATTCTTTGGATGATTTACAATAACAAGTTCCCCCGATAATGCCTGCGCCTGGGCCGTATCGTTCATAAAAGCGATATCCGGGGAAATACTTTCTTTCTGCCTGAAAAACGCCGTTTTAAACGGCAGTATTTTTTTATTGACGCTCTGGTTGAAATCGGACAACCCTGCCGGAGCGTTGCCCACATACCTGCCGGCAACAAAAGAAAGGATAACAAGCGCCGCGACAGCGCCCGCGGCAGAATAGCAGAGTGCTGTCCTGGCATATTTCTTCTTCTGCCGGAGACCCGAAATACGACTGATGAGAGACACGGCCTCGCTATTGTCCGGATTTTCCTCCAGACTCTCCACCAGCAGCCAGTACGCCTCGTCGAACCGCGCCGCCCCGATCAGCTCTTTGGCCCCAAGCATGCAATACTCCGCAACGGTTTTATTTGACAGATCAGAGGCTGTCTTCACCCAGTCGGGCGGCGGTATATCGCCTCCTTTCAACTCGTTCCAGCGCGGGATCAGCAAAGCTGCCGAGGGGGGCCGCTTGAGGGGATCGATATCGGTAAGCATCGCGATAAAAGGCTGCCATGCTTCCCCGCCCAGGATCTCCCTCATAATAACTCCGGCGGAATAAAGATCCGCCCGCAGGTAATCCGCATCTTTTCCGCCGCGCCACAATTCCGGGGCTATATACCCCGGCGTCCCCTTGACCTTTGCTTCCATTGAACCGGCCCGGTCATCCCGGTGTTTTGCAAAGGCGAAGTCGACGAAATACATCCCTTTTTCCGGGGATATGATGATATTCTGGGGTTTCAGATCCCGGTGCGCATAGCCGAGAGTATGCAGTTCGGCAAGGTTATTCATAAAGGCATCCGCCAGGGAGAGCCGGACCGCCTCATCGGAGCAGTGCTCAAGGATACTCAGAAGCGAGACGCCCCTGATCCACTGCATGATAATGAAAATCCGCCCCTGCCATTCAAACGCGTCGTATATCTGCGGTATATTCTTCATCTGCACCTTTGCCTGGGTTTTGCCTTCCTTAAGAAGCGCCAGGCGCAGGGAAGCGTTCTTCTGGTCGACAATCTTCACTGCGACCCACCTGTCAAGGCTCGTCTGCCGTGCTCTGTACACCGAGGCAAAACCGCCCCTGCCGATGCAGATGGGATGCGTGAACCCTTTTGGCATTTTCGGTATCATTCCTTCTGCCTGCTCCTCTTTTCCGAAAGTGCAAACCAGTACAGGATATCCTCGTCCTCCGGCTCTATCGTCAGCGCTTTGTACCAATAATCGCGCGCGCCCGTAACGTCATTCTGCGACCACGAAAGCATGCCCGCATTGAAATACGAATGCGCGTTTGTGCTGTCGATGGTTATTGCCTTGTGAAACAGAATATCCGCCTTTTCGCCATATCCGAGCCTGAAGTAGAGTATACCGGCTCGATTGATAATATCGACATTCTCCGGGTCGTACTGCAATGCGGATGATAGCGCCTCAAGCGCGGAGATCGTATCGCCGACACTCAACATGCGCCTCGAATATTCCGCCCATACCTGCGAAAGCATGCGTACGGCCGGCTCATCCGGTTTGAGCGTTCGCGCCGCTTCGAGGTGTATAAGCGCTTTTTTCCACGAGGTTGTATCATACGGGTCGTCAACCGCTTTCTGAAGGTATGCCTTTCCCAGCCCCATACGGGCTTCATACTTATCAGGCCTCGCCCTTACCTCACGGTCGAAGAATTCTATGGCCATCGGATAATCGCCGAGGCTGAGGCAGGTGTTGCCTTTTTCGATATTGGCGTTTCTGCATCCGGCAAGCACCGCACAAACAGCCATCGCGAGTAACATGATCCTGTTCATAGCACCTGCAGCAGGTTATGGTTATGTACCCCATGAAAATCTTTTATACCATCTCATCACCATATACCAATGCCAGTCCTGAATCGAAAATGGAAGGTCCGGATATAGTGTCGACCACGATTTTCCCGCCGCCCCTTCTATCTCAAACACGCCTAACCAGCGGAATGCCCGCCTGAAGGTTAACGAAACCTTCAGCCCGTTATCGATCCTTTTCTTGCTAAACCGTTCAACAGGCCCGTACGTAAAATGATTAAACAGGCTGCCCTGGATATCATCTTTTAAAGCGAAAGTCTCTTTTACCCAGTAATACTCGTCCGGATCACTGTTTTTAAAGGTGAGCACCCTGGTCATGATATCGGTGCTGTCGAGCTTGAAATCGCTCCAGGTATATTCTTTAAAATAATAGTTAAAACTCCATTGAACAGTAATACCCGCGCTGATGTCGAACATCAAATCCCTCTCGAAAAGCACGGACGGCATCACGGCGATATACGAATTCGGTATGACCTGTTCCGCATTGAGTGCGACGGTATCGATAATTGTTGACTGGTTGACTTTAATCAGCACGGCGCCCGGTATGGCAGCCGTATCCGCCGCATTTCTGAAATCAATAACCGGCAGGAGATATGCATTTCGGTTAAGCACCAGTTCATCCATCATCAGCGCCGTAGAAACCAGATTAAATCCCAGCCGGTTTTTCGCGCCGATATTCCTGCTGAGGCCGCACAGCAGACTGGCGAACTGATCGTTTATTTTCCACCCCCCGCCGATATCCATGCCGTAGAGAACATTCACAAAATAGAGCAGGCGGTCGTTATACCCGGAATACAGCACGCTGATGCTGTTGGTCGAAGTCAGTGTGTTGAGGTAATTCTTCCTTCTCTCCCACTCATATTCTATCTGCATTCTGTCAAACAGGCCCGACAGGCCGACGGCGCATCCGCCGGAAAAATCGATTGAATCCCGGTCGAAAAATGCAGACTCCGCCAGATAGGGTTTCTTAAGGGTTCCCTTGCCCGCCAGTAAAAGGCCGAGCTTCTGCCGTAACGGTATGACCCAGGAAGTGGTTATCCTCAACGCATGGTCAAAGTCAGCGACAGTATCGTTGCGGGGGGTTACCGTTACCGGATGCCAGGGATACCTGTTCGACAGCAGCTCATAATCACTGTTGTATCCTGTCAGGGTGTTGATTTTTATTCCCGGCAGGAAATCTTTTGCCGTTGTGATTCTGTTATCCCACAGGGAATCAAGTGTCTCGCTTGCTCTCTGGCTCAAACCCAGCCCGGAATAGATGAGAAAACGCTGCTGCAGTAAGGCTCGCTTAAACCCGCTCCTGGTATCCGCCTTTATTGAATAGTTGAGCATCAAGGCAGTATCAAGCGTTTCTTTAACGATATACAGTTCCGCGAGAAAATAATAGAGGCTGTCTTTGGACATTCCCTGTAAAGAGGCGTTCCAGAAATACCAGAGAGCGGAGTCTGTTTCCAGGCTCTTTAGCGAAATTATCCCTTTATTAACATTGTTACTATAGAGAGGCTGATCTGTTTCTGCGCAGAACAGGGGATTGTTGCTGCAAGCAAATATAATAAACAGGAAATATATAATTCTTTGATTCATAATCCGGTTAAAACGTTTTTTTTAATTATATATTTCTTGTAGTATATTAACAACTAAAAGCGTCTATTTAAAAAAGGGATCCCGGCGCTCAGACCGAAATCCCTTATCGATGGTTCCGCTCCCCCGCTTTATCTGTGAACTTTTAAATTTACTGCTTTATTATCCTTAATTACATAGACGCCGGCAGGAAGCGCTTTTTTATACATGCATGCAGGTGCTATTTTTCGACCGAGCACATCGTAGAGATTAACAGTACCGGAGAAAATATCCGTTGAATAGTGTATATTTTGCTTTTGAAGTGCGACACTCTGAAAGATAATGGAGGAAATATTCAGTATCTCGACAATCTTCAGAATCGCGCCATAGAAGCCAATGTTTGTTTTTACATCCGAGGTGTCGCCGATCGCGTATAATTCATATCCATACTTGCCATTATCCGTATACCGGTTATATTCATCCCATGAGTAATTTGCCGTATCATCGGTAAAAAACCGGATATATAATTCCGTGGCCCACAGGGTGCCCTGTTTTTCCGTAGCGGCAGTATCATAAAACAACACGGTGCCGAACGGGTAATAATCCATATACATTTTATATGCGATAAAGTGCGCCCGCGTCCAATCTCCCTGTTTATCGTAGACTCCGGCATCTATTGGATAACGGATAATTGACAACAATGCGCCATAAGCACCCGTCGTATCGTAAAAATAGTCCTGAACGCTGTCTTTTGCCTCTCTTACCCAGTTATCAGGGAGATATGCTTTGTAGCCTAAACTATTATTGGTAAAAGTAGTATCGGCGAATAAAATATCGGAGGTTATCAGCAAAAGTAGCCCCAGCACCAGTATACATTTTTTTTTCTTCATATTCCCAGCCCTTTCCGAGGTTAAGCGGTTAAACTTTTAACCATCTTCTTTCGACAACATTTCGCACCGATAATTCAATATTTTTATAGTAACGACCCATTATTCCTTCTTTTTCTTCTGCATCTCTTTAAACTGAAGCTCTCTCTCCTCTCTGTTCTTTTCTATATCCTGTATTGCCTGTTCCACCTGCTTTCTGATATTTTCAGGCAGGTCCTTCATCCGTTTATCCTGGTTAATCTGTTCTGCAATTTTTTCTGTATCAACCTTTTTAACAGTACTCTTCGTTTCTTTTGTCTGACCCTTTTTCAGCGAATCCAGATCTGCTTTAACGTTTGACGGCAATGTCTGGAGTATATCTTTGAAAATATCCTCAATAACAACCGGCCTTTTGTCTTGAATCTCTGCTTTACCATCGTTTTTTTCGCCAGGCTGCTCCGCTTTCAAAATAAAAGGAAATAGCACCAGGCTTATCATAATAACCCTTGTTACTGTTTGTATGTTGCTCATAGTCATTTCTCCGTTTTAATGTTAGGAGAGGGCATGACGCCCTCTCCATTTCACCAGGCTATTATCGGTGCATTTTCAGGCTGGGTTTTATTTGTCCCCATCCGGGCCTGGTCCGTTTTGTATTTTCTTAATCTCGCCCTCTTTCTGCTGCAGTTTCTTTGCCACATCGTCCTTTGCCTGCATTATCTGGGCACGGACTCTCTCATTAACCTGCTCCATCTTCTGGATAGCAATCTCTAACTGCTTCTGCGCCTGGATACGAGTCTGCTCCATGTGGGCGTTAATTTCATCCGGCGTTCCACCCTGTTTAACCATATTTTTAATCATTTCCTGAGCCTTTTCAGCAGCTTGCTTCGCTTCCTGAACCTGTTTCTGCACGTCCTGAGGAAGCTTGTTAAGCTGGGTCATTACCTGCTCCTGAATCTGCTTTTTCAACTGCTCGAAATTCGGATCCGGATCCTGCGCCCAGATCGTTACCGAAAACAGAGCTACGACTGCAAGAATAAGTCCCCGTTTCATAGAAAACCTCCTTTAATAAGGTATATTGTTATTGGGTTTGGGCTGCCCTTTTTTTTTCTTTCTCACCATTATATACTTCAAATAGTGTGCCAATATATTTATTTAATTATAAATCAATTTGTTATACGAAATTGAGTAAAAAATAGGTTTTGAAAATAAGGAGTGATTAAACCCCAACAATGAGATTATAAATTATAAAAATATTGTAATGCATTGGTAATATTACGGTTATAAAAACTAAAAATGTGGGGTGAATTGACCGCAAACATATAATTTCCACACTGTTTTCACCCCGCTCTTTCTACAACTCGCACGAATACTCACTATGATAATTGATAAAAAGCTCCAAGTAAGATGGAGATTATCCCTACGACAAGCTCCGGGATAATACTCCCCGCAAGGGGGATAACTCAAAGTGGATATAAATATCCTACTTTTCGTTCATGCGTAAGAGCCGATGGCTTGATTACAATCCCTCCGCTCAACGCATCATTATTAATAAGGCGAACTCAATCTTAAATTATACCATACCTGAAGGTTATACGCACATAGAAAGTAAAAAAGGGCAAAGGACCAATCGATCCTCTGCCCTTCCAACCACCATAAAAGGGTTAAAATAGCCGAAGCAGTATCACTCCGTCTTCTTTTCCGCCGATTCGGATTTCACTTTCTTGGGAAGCAGGTTCTTTAATTCAAGCATCAATGTTACCCTGTGCTCATACCCGAGTGAAACATCCGGATCAGTGTCTCCCTGGAAAGCGTATTGGACAGAATAACCCATATACTTGATTCCAAGGCCAGCGGCAAAGCCATACGTACCCAATGTGCTGTAAAGCATACCATTGCCTCCGCCGCTGAGCGATATTCTCAGGTTTTTTAAAACAATCGAGTATTCAATACCGCCGAATGCCTTCAGGTTATTTTTTGCCGGGTCCAGGGAAGACTCCTTTTCATAGTCCCGATTCATTTTATACGCGCCGTCTACCGCCACAACGATATTATGCATTTTTTTAATCAGGACGTCATACCCGATGCCGCAACGCAGCTCCGGGTCAATTTTATACCCCATCATATCGGCGCCGAGGGTGCGCGCGACAAAGCCGAAACTGAAGCCATAGGGGAAGCTGGTCTGCAAGCCTATATCAAACCCGAGGCCAGCCCCGTCGCCCGCGTCCGTTTTAAAAGTATGGCGGTTGATACTGAATCCGAGGCTGGTCTTTTCAAATATCAATAATTTATCCCAGAGCCTGCGGCCGATACTCAGAGAGAAGGCGTGCTCATTTGCCGATTCCGTGCTCATGGGTTCATCAGCGGTATAATCCCAGCCCTCCTCAAGCTTCGAATGTATCAGCAGCCAGCTCCCGCTTACCGTACCCACGTTTTTAATGGGTATTGCGGCGGACAGGTAGTTGACGTTCATATCCTCGACGTTCTGGAGAATCCAGTTCGACTCCATCAAAGTCAGCTCGTTTACGTGTGACAAGCCTGCAGGGTTCCAGTACGCGGCGCCGGGATCGTTCGCTATTGCCACATACGCACCGCCCATGCCGTAGCCGCGCGACCCTATCATCATATCTACCGGGGAAGCGCACAATTCAACCGTCAGACACGCAGCGATCATCATACTTATATGCTTGATATTCATAAAAACCTCCTCGTGTTACTTTAAAAGGCCGATTGGTTTACGTATAATAGTGGTCTTGCCGGTTACCGCATCCTTGTAAGCAAACACATAGATGTACAGACCCGCGCCGGCAAAACGCTCTGAAACATTCTGTCCGCGCCAGCCAACGCTGTAGCTTCCCGGCTCCACGCTCGTTTTATTGGCAATCACCTGATACACCAGGTCGCCCGCCATATCGATGATCGACAGACCCACATGCCCGGTGTGCGGAATATCGTAGTTGAAATAGGAGCCGCTCGCTGCTTTCACCGGATTATGCGTCCAGTAGGCAATCAGTTTTGTCGCGGTTACAACCTCCTTCTGAGCAATATCAAAGGTAGTGAAGTGGTTGACGCTGACCGATACGAGCCGGTTTACCGTATCAACCGATGCGTCTCCCGCGCTCAGCCAGGTCTCCCCGTCCCAGAATACGATGATGAATTTCGACGGGTCAAGGTTGTTTACGCCGTCCTGATCCGGATCAAGGTCTGCCTCGGTATAGCTCAGAGTAATGGTAACCGGTTTCCTGAAGGTCGTACCGTCCGGCCCGAAATCATGGGCAACATTCAGCAGGCGCACGCTCGCATCAATCGGGTTTGGCTGATCGATCGGAAGCACCCTGGTAATCGTTATCTCAAGGGTTTTCAACAGTGCGTCCTGGGATATAACAGCGCTTACACCATTGGGGCTTGTTATCGTGCCGCCATTCTTGCCAACGACCATTGTCGCCTTGGGTTCGATATATGTAACCGTGTCGATGCGAATGGTGACGTTCCCCGCGCCGTCCCGCGCTTCAAGGGAGATGAAGTTGTTCCCCGGCACCAGGTTGATAATCCTGCTGAATACCGAGTCCCTGGGTGAAAGATCTATCGGACTGTTATTCACGTGATTGCCGCTGTCGTTCTTAATGGAAGCGAAAACACGGCAGAGCCCGGACCCGCCTTCGTCGCTGTATTCGCCCCGTACTATCAGTTTTTCAAAGTACGACCGTTTTCCTGCAGGATTGATCGTGATTTCAGGCTCCGGAGTCAAAGAATAGACCGAAATCACCGGAGGGGTATTATCAAGCCGGATAGCGCTTGTCAGCGTCACCGCGTTTCCAAGCTTATCTTCGGCGGTAATCGAATACCCCACGGAGCCGGTAGTGTCGGTATTTACCTTCACGACAGCAGTGTATATATTATCATGCGCCACCTTATCTCCCGACGTGCCGTCGTCCCACATCAGGCAGGTAACCGCCGCGACCGTATCGATGTTTTCCGAGGTAAGAACAACGCCGGAATCGGTGCGCAAGCCGACCTGGACGTCTTTAACAAGCACGGTGACAAGCACATCGGTATTGTTATTTACCGCAGTGCTGTTATCCGGGTATTCCGCCTTCGGATCCGCAGCAATCGGCGGAGCATTGTCGACAATAAATGACCGCTGGCTTGAATAGCCGCTGCGTCCTCTGCTGTCGACGGCTTTCACCTGAATCGTGTGCACGCCGTCCTCCCAGCCGACCGTGGACATGACATAGCTTACAGAATCGACAAGGCTGTCAGTCCAGGCGTTGCCGTCGATGGACACCGATCTCTTTGTAATGGTCGAAGGGTACACCGGAGTCGTAATAAACGTCACCGTGTATACGCCATTAAGCGCCTCTCCGCCAACCGGGGCGATAATATTCACATACGGCACGTTGTTAATTTTAAAACCCGCCACCTGTGAATAACCTGTTTTCCCGTTGGTTGCCGTTGCCCTGACTACAACCATGTGATTGCCGTCAAGGAAATCGGTGCTCACCCAGGTATACGACACTGAGTCGGTGGTCGGTATCCACAAACCGCCGTTGAATGACAACTCGGTCGTATCGCGAAATGTTCCCGGCGCATAGGTTACTGAAAAGGTTATGGTATCGATCCCGGATATCTCAGATGAACTTGAGGGCCCGGTTATTTTTACAACGGGCGTGTTGAAAACCGTCACCGACGCCAGCGCGCTCAACCCGTATTTACCGTTGGAATCCGTCACCTTGACCTGGATCGTATGCTGGCCGTCGTTCCGGTTTTGCGTATCCCACCTATAGGTACTGTCGGTTGATGCGGTATCGACAAAACCCCCGTCAATATATATCTCACGTTTTACTATGGTTGCCGGCGACACAGGCGCTTCGGTAAACTTCACGGTAACCGTTCCGGTAAGCGACGCGTCAGGCAAAGGGGCATCAAGCGTCACGCCGGGGGTATTTCTGAAAAGCAGCGTTAAAAGCTGCGAGAGTCCGGTTTTCCCGTTATTATCCGTTACCTTTATCTGGATGGTATGCTCGCCGTCCGCAAGGTCTGTTGTCGTAAGGGAATCAATACCGCCGGTATCAAGCGAAGCGTATGCTTTCCCGTCGATAAAAAGTGTGTCGGATACGATATAGGCGTCCTTTTTCGGATTGTTTGCATAGATAAGCGCTATTCTACCCGATACTTTCGCACCACCTGCGGGCGAGGTGATTGTCACCGAAGGCGAGTTTCGCACCGCAACGGTGATAATCTCCGAAGAGCCGGTTTTCCCCGTATTGTCCTCTACCCTGATCAGCAACGTATGCTCGCCGTCTGCAAGCATTGTGGTATTGAGAGTGTCCGTTCCTCCCAACGCAAGGCTCTTGGAAAAATTGCCGTCAAGCAGCAACCAGATCGAGTCGATTGCTGCGGTTCCTTTCGCTGTTGCCGTATAGCTCAACACAACCTTGCCCGACACTTCCGCGCCACCGGTCGGTGAAGTGATGGTCACCGAAGGCATGTTTCGTACCGCAATAGTGATAATCTCCGATGAGCCTGTTTTCCCCGTATTGTCCTCTACCCTGATCAACAATGTATGCTCGCCATCTGCAAGCGTTGTGGTATTAAGCGTATCGGTTCCTCCCAGCGCAAGGCTCTTTGAAAAATTGCCGTCAAGCAGCAGCCAGATCGAGTCGATTGCTGCGGTTCCTTTCGCTGTTGCCGTATAGCTCAACACAACCTTGCCCGACACTTCCGCGCCGCCTGTCGGTGAGGTGATTGTCACCGATGGCGTGTTTCGCACCGCAACGGTGATAATCTCCGATGAGCCTGTTTTCCCCGTATTGTCCTCTACCCGTATCAGCAGCGTATGTTCGCCGTCCGCAAGCGTCGTGGTATTAAGCGTATCGATTCCTCCCGACGCAAGGCTCTTGGAAAACTTACCGTCGAGCAGCAACCAGATCGAGTCGATTGCTGCGGTTCCTTTCGCCGTTGCCGCATAGCTCAACACAACCTTGCCCGACACCTCCGCGCCGCCAATCGGCGATGAAAGGGTAACGGTGGGAGCGTTGCTGGTTATATAGGTTACTACCGGCGAAATGCCGCTCATGCCAGCATCGTTTATGACTTTCACCTGAACGGTATGACTACCGTCCGTTTTACTCGTGGTATTCCAGCTATAGCCGGTCAAAGAAGAGTCCAGCGCGATGGAATCCCCATCTATATAAACAGTCAGCGTTCTGATGACCGTTCCGGAACCCGCATTTTTGGTAAAAGTGATGGTCTGAGTTCCCGAAAGCGTTGAGCCCGGGGTCGGCGAGGTTATACGCGCGGAAGGGGCGACGACAGTGCCGGTTCCGTTCTGTATATCAATTTCGACAAGACGCTCGATAACGATGCCGTCATTATCACCCACCACAATCACCAGGGTGTCCTCACCGTTGGCCAGGCTTCCCACGTCAAGGGTTCCCGCCCACTCCTGGGTGCCTGCAATGCGGGTCAGGTCGGTTCGTGACAACCTTCCGGAAGCTAGATAAAAAAGCGCCGAATCTATGCCGGTTGCGCCTGCCCCCTCTTCGTCTTCCGCATAGATACGCACATGAACCACGCCTTCCACATTGGACCCGTCCTCGGGAAAAATGACCTGAACATAGGGCGCGCCCAACTGGAGATCGGGCCAGCCCGTTGCGACAAACACATTGTTGTTGGGATCTATCTCTATATTGTCCCTGTTGGGCGAGTATTCCCAGTAGTAATCGGTGTTGTCGTCCGCGTCGTGGTACCGGACAAGAAATCCCATGAGCGCACCGTCGTTCAGGATGAGGTCCTGCCCGCCGTTGCTGCGGCTTACCAGATATTCATATTCATAATAAGTACCGTATCGTTTACCGATAGCGTTCTGACCCGCGCTGCTGCCATCCTGCGCCCAGGTTTCCGTCGTCACTTCCCAG
>Ga0105099_10000154_pt1 | contig 44527 bp, 35 predicted proteins | sample PPLLak3cmMay2015_2_FD_79138 | JGI IMG/M metagenome (GOLD analysis project Ga0105099, IMG submission 79138) | Freshwater sediment microbial communities from Prairie Pothole Lake near Jamestown, North Dakota, USA - PPLs Lake P8 Core (1) Depth... | ecosystem: Environmental > Aquatic > Freshwater >... | reverse complement strand
ATTCGGCGCGGCAGGTGAATTGATCGGCAGAAATGTCTTTGATAAATTCTGGCCGAGCACTCAGATGGAGCCGCCAAAACCCTACAATCTGTCAGGGGAATACCCCGAATATCCGGAATATCCCGCTGCTCCTGAAAAACCGGAAATCATCCCAACACCGAAACCGGAAAAGGAAAAAGTTAAAAATGAAAAAATTCAGGATGAAAGAAAAAATATTATAAAATATTTTGAACTCCTGAAAAGAAAATATCCTGAATACTTTAAAGAAATACTTGAAATAAATAAAAATCTTCCTGCGATGGATAAAGAATGCCGCATCTCCATCATAATTCCTGCAAGAAATGAATCTGCAAATATTTTAAAACCCTTGGAACTGTTTGAAAAACAAAAAGAAATAAATGGCTCACGACTCGATCCAAATAAATATGAAATAAATATTTTAATAAATCGTCCCAACGCAAGGGAAGCATGGGACGATACACTGGAAAAAATCAATGAATATAAAACAAAACATCCTGAAATAAAAATTAACGCCATTAGAAAAACATTTGATTTTGATACGCCCGACAAAGTTAAAATGGGAAAGGTTTTTAAAACCATTGCTGATTTAGCACTAATGCGTTCCACTTCAAGAAGAAATCAGACAGGAAGGCATATTATTATACCGACCGGCGCGGATTATTTGGCAAGAAGCGAAAATCATTTGGCAAAAATTATTGCAACCATGGACAATAATCCTAATATTGACCAGTTGAAGACACGAATTGACTTACCAAGAGAAGCTTATCTCGAAAAACCTTTGCTTCATGTCAGTCAAAGAATGCTCGAATATATTATGCTTCTAATGTATAGTCCGAAATACTCACCCTTTAAAGACCCTGAAAGAATAATCAATGGCGAGAGCGCCTACAGCGCAAAAATCTACGCTTTAGCTGAAGGCTATAATCCGGAAAAAAAGATTGCCGAGGACTTAGATCTCGCCAATAGAATTAAAAAAGCCGGCGGAGTTGCGAGAAAGAGTGGATTAAAATCAATAACAAGCCCAAGAAGAAAAATCAAGGCGCTGGAAGAACAAGGCCATTTATTATATGCATATAATAATTTTTTTAAAGATGAAGCCTTAAAAAGGGATGACTGGTATAAAATTATTAAAAGGATGAGAACTACAGAAAAAAAGGATTTGGATAATAAGATTTTAAATCGTCATTTGTCAATATTTTATGATTTCACTCTTAGAAGAGCGGCAAAATCAGAAAATCCTGACTTCGAAAAATATGCAACAAAAATTTTCGAAAAAGCAATGGGCTGGATAGGAGTAGAAGGAGATTTATTTATAAACAACGAGGGCGTTGGTTCTGTCAAGGTAAAGAATTTTGACAAGCTTGCCCAAGGACTAGAAAAATATAAAGAAAGAGAAAATATCAGAAAACCTGTATAAATCAAATAATCAGGTTTCACTGGCATATTTTAATTGCAAATTTATTATTTTTATCAATTTTTGTTATAATAATAATGGAACAATGATTTGGAGGGGATGCGCTAATCTGTCAAAATCAATCATCCTCAAAAAAATCCATAAGAAATGGATTATTGGTTGTATAAATATATGCAATATAAAGTTCCCCAAAACATTGATATGGAAGATAAAATTGTCGGACCTCTCACGCTTATTCAGTTTTTATATCTGATGGGCGGCGGGATTATTATTTACGTTGCCAGAAGCATGGTAAGCGTATCGGTATTTTTTCTTATTGCCATTCCGGTTGCACTTTTATCACTGTCTTTAGCTTTCGTTAAGATTCAAGACCGCCCTTTTGCCAATTTTCTGCTTTCCCTTGCCCTTTATTTTGTAAGGCCGAGAAGCAGAAACTGGAAAAAAGTTCCGGAACTTGAATCAAATAAGATAATATTAAAAAAAGAAGAAAAAAAAGAAGAAAAAAAAGTTTACAAAAATAAAACATTAAGCGAAGTAAATCTTGAGGAACTATCTTATGTTCTTGATACGCATGGATTGGCAACAAATAAAAAGAAAACAAGTGTTGCCCCGGAACAAGAAATAAAAAGCGATACAAAATAATCATTTGTAAAAGGAATAAATGCCCACAAACCCGTCTAAAACTCAAAAAATATCCAAACCAAGCACACAAGAATATCTGGATATTGCGGAAATCCGCGAGGATGTGGTTATTATGCGCGAGGGAAGCTTCCGCATGGTGCTTTTAGTCAGTGCTGTTAATTTTGCGCTTAAATCCGAGGAAGAACAAAATGCAATCATTGTTCAATACCAAAATTTTTTAAATTCCTTGAGTTTTCCCATTCAGATAGTTGTTGAATCACGTCGAACAGATCTAACATCTTATATTGCCAAATTAAAAGCTCGCCTCAATCAAGAAACAAATGAACTAATCCGGATTCAGATAAACGATTATATGGAATTTATCAATAGGCTCATTAGCATAGCCAATATCATGGACAAAAAATTTTTTATTATTGTCCCTCTGTTTCCGCCGAATCTTAAAAAAAGGGGTATTTTTGATAAACTTTTGCACCCCAAAACCCCGCTTATGGTAAAAATCAGTGATGCGGAGTTTAAATCATTCAAAGAAGAATTAATGGAGCGTGTTAATATTATAATGAACGGTCTTGCCACACTGGGCGTAAGATCACTTCCGCTAAATACCCAGCAACTTATTGAATTATATTATAAATCATATAATCCCGAGGAAGCACAAAGTGAAAAATTAACCGAAATAGATAAACTGGAATCTACTGTTATTACCCAGCGAGAACCTGAGAAGAAGGAAGATAAACAACTTTAATAATTTCTAATTAACCTAATTGACCTAATTTCTAAAAAATCCAAATATTAATTTTTAAACACTAGACATTTTTTAGATCAATTAGAGCAATTAGAAATTAGACATCAAAAGGAAACTATGCCCGAACCGCAACAAAAGCCAAAACAACCTATAAAAATGCCTTTCATTGAAAGCAAAGAACAATCAGAAATTAAACAAACAAGACGCGAAGCAGAAAAAATGTTTCAAGAAGGCATGGCGGGAATTCTTGATTTGATTGCGCCAGCGGCGTTTAATGTCACGCCCAATTATGTCGAACTTGAGGGATATTTTGTGAGAAGCTTGTTTGTTTATACATACCCGCGATATCTTCAGACAAATTGGCTCACACAAATTATCGATTATGATATTACAGCAGATATCAGCATGTTTATCTATCCAATAAAATCGGCAGAGGTTATGCCGCAGTTGAAAAGCAAGGTGGGGCAGCTTGAAAGCTCTCAAACTATCGAACAAGAAAAGGGATATGTCAGAAATCCGGAACTTGAAACGGCAATTTCCGATATCGAAGGACTTCGTGATGTTCTCCAGAGGGGAGAAATCCGCTTGTTCCAGTATGCCCTCTATTTTACAATTTACGCAAAATCAAAAGATGAACTGGAAACTATAACCAAACAGCTTGAATCAACTCTGGGCGGCATGTTGATTTACACCAAAAGAGCACTTCTGCAGATGGAGCAGGGTTTTAACTCAACTCTCCCAATATTTAATGATGAGTTGGGAGTTTTGAGAAATCTCGATACCGGATCACTTTCCACTTCTTTTCCCTTTACCTCTGCGGAATTAACAGGAAACGAAGGAATATTATACGGCTTAAACCGCCACAACAATTCACTTATTTTGTTTGACCGGTTTAATCTGGAAAATGCCAATTCGGTAGTTTTTGCCAAAGCCGGCGCCGGAAAATCATACGCCATTAAACTTGAAGCGCTTCGCAGTTTAATGTTTGGAACAGATATTATTATCATTGACCCGGAGAATGAATACCAGCAATTATGCGAGGCGGTAGGCGGCAGTTATTTTCACATGGCGCTTTCGAGCCCCCAAAGAATCAATCCGTTTGACCTGCCGAAAGCAATCAGCACTGAAGAAACCGGGGAAGATATTTTAAGATCGGCAGTTGTGGGAACGAAAAGTTTGCTGGCATTAATGCTCGGGACTTTTACTCCGGAAGAAGATGCAATGCTTGACAAGGCAATTTATGAAGCTTATGCGCTGAAAGACATCACCATTGATCCGGAAAGTCATAAAAATCCTCCACCAATCATGACTGATTTGCAAAATATCCTCCGCAACATGACAGGTGCTGAATCGCTGGAAAAGCGCCTGACCAAATATACCGAGGGTACTTTTTCCGGGCTTTTTAATAAGCCTACCAATTTTGACCTTAATAAAGGTTTTGTTGTTTTCTCAATCAGAGATTTGGAGGAGCAGCTTCGCCCAATCGGCATGCATTTGATTTTAAATTTTGTCTGGACTAAAATCCGGCAGGAAGTCAGACGAAGAATTTGTATTATGGACGAGGCATGGATTTTAATGCAGCATGAAGACTCTGCAAGATTTGTTTTCGGCCTTGCCAAACGGGCCAGAAAATATTATTTAGGGCTGACTATCATAACTCAGGATGTAGAAGATTTTCTGGGAAGTTCCTACGGACGCGCGGTAATTACCAATTCATCCCTTCAACTTTTATTAAAACAATCAACCGCTTCAATTGATGAAATAGCTAAGGTATTTAATCTTACTGAAGGAGAAAAATTCTTGCTTTTGGAATCGGAAGTCGGCGAAGGTCTCTTTTTCGCCGGTCTAAATCATGTGGCAATCAAAGTTATCGCTTCCTACACGGAGCATCAACTAATTACCACCGACCCAAGAGAATTACTAAAACTTAAAGGAGTAAATATAGAAAAACAGGCCTAATTATGGATGACAATCCATCCGGAGAACAAAAAAAATCAAGCAATGTGGAAACATACATCTCCTGCGGATGCGCAGCTTTGCTTATCGCAATATTAATTGCCTTTATGTATTTTGTTACTAATTTTGATTTTTTACAATCCTTGGCATCGAAGCTTAAAGGTTTAAAATCATCAATCCCAGGTTTATTAAGAGAAGACTGCGAGCAATTTTTGTCGCAAAAATATATTCCGGATATTAATAAGGCTGCAGAAAAATATGATGTTGACCCGGCACTGATTGCTGCGGTAATAGAACAGGAAAGCAGTTGGAATCCTAATGCAGAAAGCACGGCTGGAGCCCAAGGGCTCATGCAGCTAATGCCAGGAACTGCGACAGGGATGGGAGTAAAAGACCCTTTTAATGCACAACAAAACATCGACGGCGGGACAAAATACCTTAAGGGACTTATCGATAGATATGGTGGAGATGTAGATCGGGCATTAGCGGCATATAACGCCGGGCCTGGCGCGGTTGATTTTTACGGAACGATACCGCCATATGAAGAAACTCAAGATTATGTAACTTATGTAAACAGCAATTATGAAAAATACCGAAGATGCATTGAAGAATACGGGGGAGCCGGAGGAGTGCCACAAAATGCTTCAGAAAACGGTAGAAAAGTCCTTGAAGAAGCAAGAAATTATCAACCCGGAACTTGTTCAGGAATTAATTGTTATGAGCACACTGTTGCTGTATATAACAATGCAGGAATGAAACTATCTTCTGTCGGCTTGGATCAATGGGGAACCGGAATAACAGTTCAACCCCAACCAGGATATATAATGGATTTAGACCTTGACGGCAACGGAACAGCCGACCACACTGTATTATTCGATCATGAAGAAATAATAAACGGAAAGAGAATTTGGTATTTTTGGAATGCAGACGCATCTAATGCTTGGGTATATACTGATAAACCTTATGTTCCGAATTCAAATGATCCGAAAGTTCCATGGAGCCCTGATGAAGGATTGCCATTGCATATGTGGGAACCAATTCCAAAATAAAAAGGATTAATTATATGAATATTACAAATATAATAAATATATTTAAAGAAAAAAAATATTTAATTATTGCTTTCTTTATCGTTTTAATTATAATTACTATCATTTTATATTCTATCTCCTTCAAAAAAGAAACTACAAAAGAGCCGATTAATTCATCTGGCGCAATATCTAAAATTACTTCAAAGTCGGTTCAGGTTCAAAATATTGAAGAACTTAAAAATAAAATATTTTATCCTTTTGTTTATTATAATAAGATTATTTATCTTGGTGACAAAGGTACTATCTTTTATGAATATGATACTGCAAGCAAACAATCGAAAAAATTGATTGACAAGGAAATATTAGGTATAAATAAAATAGTTTATTCGACAAACGGTTTGAGAGCAATAGTTGATAGCCATTATCCTAAGAAGAATATCAATGTTTATAATTTCGCCGACAAATCGATCAAAGAGATTGATTCTAATATTATAGATTTTATCTGGAGTCAAAACAGCGATAAATTAGCATATTTGTACAATGAAAAAAATGGAAAAATTCAAATTAATATCGCCGATCCCGAAATTAATAACTGGCAGACATTACTATCATTCGAAGCTAATCTATATCCTCCTGTTTTATATAATTTCTCCAATAATATTATCTATTACGGAAGCAGTTCGCAATATGAAAATAGTAAAATATTAACAAGTTTAAATATTGATGACAAATCTAATAAGGAATCCGACAATACAAAATATTCATACGCGTATAATTTTTCTCCAAAAAAAGATAAAGCTTTATATAAAGTAATTAACAATCAAGGACAAATAATATACAAAATTATTAATTTGAAAAATTATTCGATTTCTGATTTTAATCTTGATATTAATGAAAATGATAAAATAATATGGAAAAATAATGACAAAATATTAATTTACAAAAATAATGAAATCAAACCGAGAATCATAGAAATTGATGTTAACTCAAAATTAATATCATCAATTTATAATATCGAAAATACGCAAAACTTATATTCATCGGTAATACAGTTTTTAATGCAGGATGAAAATACGGTATTATTATTAAGTAACCAAAACATTCTTTATAAAGTTATTCTCGATTAATAATTTTTATAATATAAAAAAGAGGAAAATAATTTCCTCTTGTGTTGTTCTCATGTTTTAATGAATTGCAAAATTTTCAATTTCCAAATCTCTATTTATTTGAATAAAAAATTGGTTTTCGCAGTAAGGTTTAGGCGGTGTTATGCTGTCATTGAACGAATAACCGTATTCATTAACAACCGTTTTCCAAGTTTTCAGGTTGTATTCGCTAACATCCATTTTTCCTTTTCCAATTGAATTAAGATAAAAGTCTATATTGGGCACTTTTAGACACAATTTTTTAGCCTCCTGCAAGCGTTTTTCCTTCATTAAATTTAAAATTAAGCTTGCTTTCTCGAACGCTTGGGCGAATTTTGTCTTGCTTTTAAACATCTTTATAATTCTATCATTTTGCGGGATATCATTGGATAAATATTCCACATAATCATCTCTATAATAAACAAACTCGTTTCTATTTTTATCATATTCAAAAAGATGACCATTCACAAATACTCTTTTTATTAATTTTCCTTCATTTAGATTGGAAATATCCTTCTGCCAGCAAGATGATTCCTTTCCATCAATCTTGTAAGAATACCCTCTTTGAAAAATTAGTATTTGCATGCCAGGAATATTATCATATTTTCCAATATCATATCCACCATAACTGCCAAAAGTTACAAACATAATCATTCCATTTCTAGCAATAAATGGTTCTAACCTAGGAAATTGCTCGGGAAAAATATTTTTACCGTTTTTTAAAATAATTATTTTTTTAATCTCGCTTTTACCCCGAGATACCAATTGAGTGTAAATTTTTTCTGTCTGCGCATCGCCGGTAACATCAAATTCCCCGATAAAATCTTTCGTGTCTGCCCAAGAATGCACTGGATAAAACAATAATAATCCCAATATAATCAATAATGCTTTTTTCAAAGAACTCACCCCTTTCTTTCAAAATATTACATTGTATTGTATAATAAAATAAATCAAATGTCAATAAGCGGCTATTCAATTTCTCCATAGAGAAATTGACGCCCGACAAATTTGTATTCAAATTTGTTTAGGGAGGGGCAAGGATGAATCCTCTTGTAAAAAAGATACTAATTGCGTTAGGCATTATTTTGGTTATTGGTGCCATTATTTTTATGTTGTTTTTTTATAAGGGGACATTGGTTTTTAACCCCAATCCTTCGACAGCAAGAATTGAGGTTAACGGCACCAGCATCACCGGCTCTGGCAAAATCAAGCTAAACCCGGGAAATTATAATATCAAGATTACTGCTGCCGGTTACGTTGATTATCTTAAAAATATTAACATAGAGATGACCAAGTCGACATTTTTAAATATTACTCTTAAAAAATTGCCTGAGCCGCAGGAAATTTCTCAAGGGACAGCTCAATTCCTGACTGCAGGTGAAGATACGTCAGGTTTGTTTTATCTAGGCAATAATGGTCGAACCGCCTACCGCATGACCAATGCTGAAACTGCCGATACAAGAAAAATCGACGCAATTACACCTGATATTTTTGAAAAATTAAAGTTTTTGGGATTTTCACCAAATCAACTTTTGGCTGTCTACAAAAAAGAAATGGGCACTTATCTTTATGATTTCAACCGCTACGATCTTCTTCATCAAGAAATACGTGATTTAGGCAGCGATATCGGCTATATTATCTGGTCACCAGATAATGAAAAAATTCTATATTATTTTCAGACAAAAGAAGGAGAAAAAACTCTAATCAGGGCCAATAAAGACAATACCAACCAGGAAAGGATTTTTAATTTTAAAGATACCGGCATTGCCAATCCCGCTTTGGATTGGTCAAAAGACAGTCAAAAAATACTTGTGATAAAAAATGATATTTATATTTTTGATATTTATACTAAAACTCTATCTCCCGTTACCAAGGGAGGAGGAATAACCGAGGCAAAATTTTCACCCGACAGTCAAAATATTATTTTCAATAAAGTTGATGAAAATCAGAATACCACCCTCAATTTAACTGACTTAAACGGCAGTAACATTCGAGAACTAAGCATCAAGACAACTCTAAATAAAATCGTTTGGCTTGATAATAAAAACTTGATTGCGGCGCTTCCTGACCTTGCCGACAGCAATGCATCAGACAAGCTCTTAAAATTAAACATTGATACTTTTGAAGAAACAGAGTTTAAGTACGGAAGCACAATCGGAAAAATTTCAATTATCAGTCCTGTATTGCTTGCTGGAAAAAATAAATTATTCTTTTTGAGTAATAATAGTATTTATGAATTAGAATTAATTTCTACTGAATATTAAGGAAACTGATGGCAATTGAAGATGAAGAAAATTTGGACGAAAGCCAACCGGAAGAACCAGAAGAACCATCCTACAGCGGAGGAGGGGGATGGTATGACAATCTCAAGGAACTGGGCAAGGAGCGTATAAAGCGGCTGGCAAAAGAAAAATACGAAAAACAAGCAGCCAAAAAATTGGGCAAGGAAGCGGCAAAAAAAGCAGGGACATCACTCGCCAAAGAAGGAACAAAAAAAGCAGCTCAAGCAGCAATTGGCTCAACAGGAATCGGCCTTGCAGTATCAGGTTTTATCGAACTTCTTGATAGGTGGGGAGTCATCGATTTTGTTTTTAAATGGAGCGTGCGGTTGTCCCTATTTACAATATTTCTTATAGTTTTCCTAATTGCCTTTATTTTTGGTTCTTTTTATCTTTACGGCTATACCGGAAACCGCGGCTCAACCGCAGCCGATGCGGGCAAACCTGCAAATTGGGTCCATTATCATGACGCTTTGGCAGATCTCGCTTCAGCCGGATCAAAAAAAGATAAAATAAAACTCCTGAAATCAAATGCAGAAAAAATTATTGAAAATTTGAATGAAATAAAAGATGCCTACAAAAGCGCTTTCGATGATGCTGATTCCAAAAAATCAATTGAACTCATAGATAAAATGATTGCAGTAATAAGAGAATTGCAGACCGAAGGCAATAAAGTTGATAACAGTGACTTGAGTCAAAAATCCCAAGATGAAAAAATCAAGATTGAAGAAAAAAACGATAAACAAAAAGAAGAAGTAATTGATAAAATATACACCGAAAAATGGATTCCCCTTTGGAATGAGTTTAAGCAGGTTTTCCCGGGATTTAAAAGTCCTGTCTATGTTTATAACTACATCAGAAATGTTTTAACCCCCCATAAAATTTCCGCCAGCATCACCGGATTTTATGACGACACAAGAAATCCAAGCGTGTATCGGACAGAAAAAGGTTTTCACAACGGCTATGACGTTGCCTACGGCGTCAACCAGCCGGTTTATGCCGGCTGGGCGGGAAAAGTTAATCACATTTATCCGGTTGCAGACGGTCAAGTCGGAGTTTCTGTCTTCAGCGCCGATAATGTTTTTGAATTCCGCTATACCCACATGGCGAATATCAAGGTAAAGCCCGGCAATACCGTATCGGTTGGAACACTGCTTGGATACACTGCTGTCGAATCGCACGTGGATATCAAGGTCAGAAGAAACGGAGAGTGGTACGATTGGGGAAAACTACCGATAAAATAAAAAAGGCATCTTGAAATGCCTTTTGTAATTTTAAAATGATAACTCAGTCCGCCCTCGGATCAACCGAATCCGGAAGCATAGGAACTTCCTTAATGGTCCCCCGCGTTGGATAATTAAGCCAAATGTCATAACTGGATATTAAAAACTTGCCGTTTTTCTTCATAACATAGATATGCATGGGAGCAATTTTTCTGAAAATATTTTTCGACCTTTTCTGATACGGAATATAATCTTTTTGGCCGATTATTCTTAAATTAATGTCGTGGCCGACGTTTTCATCCGGATTTTTGGAAAGAGCATAATCCGGCCCGATAATTCTATATTTTCTGATTTCCGCCAACTCTGCCTTTTTTAACAGCCCGCTATCCTCTTTTAGGCCTTTAAGAAAACTTTTCTTGATTAAACTTATTTCGTCTTTCGTCAGAGGTCTTCCTTGAAAAGTTTTGTCAGGAATAAAAAGCATATTTTCAACAATTATCTGATTCTGCCCATTTTTGACTCTAGTGAGAAAATTTTTTACCAGATTTTCCAAATCATTTTTTTCTCTAACGGGCAAATTAATTTCCTCAACGTTTTCCGACAAATCATAATAGCCCGATGCCGATAAACCAATGCCTGATAAAATAAAAGTCAGAAAGAATAGAATAATAAAATATTTTTTAACGAACAACTCAAACACCTCCCAGAAATAAATTTGATAACAAATATTATAACATTTTCAGGAGTAAATGTCAATGATTAAAAAGATAATTACATTTTCGATTCTAATAAGCTTCAGCGCCCAAATATTTTTGAGCGGAATTTTGTTTTCTCCAAAAACTGTTTTTGCTCAAAATTCAACTACCAATAAAGATGCAAATGACAGCGGCTGGAGCCATAATGAAATATGGAAATTGGGTTTGGATATGGATAAGTATGCTTCTTACTCTGAAATCGAGAATAGATTAAAAATAAATGATTATGACAAAAAAAGATTGGATGAATTCAAAAGAGCATCGGAATTCCTGGGTCAAAATCCCAATGCCAGCGAAGAAGATGCGCTTAAAGCAATCGGGGCAAAAAAACTTCAAATATACGACATCCGTCTTCTTCGTTCACTGCACTATCTAGTTACCTCAAGAAATTATGGCGGAGCCGATCATGAATGGCTTAATGTTTACACCATGGTCAAGGGATATGTCGGCGACAAAAAACAATACGAGCAAGATAATATTTTTCCTAAGGGAAAGACAAAAACCATTTCGCCGCATTCCACCGGCAAAGCCGCAAAAATCACCGAAATCGACTACATGCGGTACACTTATGTCAAAAAAGATGAGAAGGGAAATATCGTCAAAAAGAAAAAATTAAAGAAAGAACCGATAGAAATGAAGTGGCAGGATGAAAAAAAACAATCCAAGCCCAACCAGACGCCTGACATTCTGAATCAAAGTCCTCTCCAAATGATAAATAATCTCGGCGGGAATGCCACAAACGATTGGCTCTCCGATGCATTGGGAAATGATTATTCCGGCCTTGACACGGAAGGACGCACTCCGCCTCAGGTAATCAAAGCGCTGGGATCTGCCGATTTGAATGATGAGTATGGATTCAGCGAGAAAAACGATACCGCTTTCTCCGTTTATAATATACAATCTCTCGGGGAAGAAATAGGCAGTGTTCTTCTTACGGAAGGATTCCGGGAAGTTATCGGCAAAAAAGGTTATGCCGGGAATAATCTCTATGAATGGCAGTTAAGCGCCGGCAGAACCACCGTTGAAGACAGAATGACATTGCCAAACGGCAGTTTAATTGGAGAAAATTCGGATCAAATTCTATCGAGAATCGGCGAAAGAAAAATGGAAGAGAGCTTGAAATTAAGCGAAGGATCGCTTTACGAACTTAAAAACCGCGACGATCTTGAAGAAAAAATCGGCAACGGCTACCTATATAAAATCAACATGGACTGGTGGAATTTTTACGGAAAAGATGTAAATGAAGTCAAAAATAGAGTCGGTGAAGAAAGATTTGAGGCGGCATTCTACGAACCACTCATGGTAGACCAACTTTTAAGCATTGAGGCGGGCACGGCGCAAAAATTGAAATCCGGCCAATTATCCCCTATGGAATTCAAAAAAATCATCGGCAGAACTATTATCGAAAACAAAATTTTGTACTTGGAAGAAAGCGATAAATGCGCAGTCTGTTTAGGCAAAAATGTCTGCATTAAAACTCATGCAAGAGATGAATTTTTTGGATTAGGCACCTATGACCCGGATCCATGCAAAAAAGATAATCCAAAAAGCAAAATTGACCGATTTCTCGATGGAGATCAAAGTGTTTACAAGGAAATCGGCATTGAAATGACAGCCAGAATTTTTGCCAACACTGATGAAACACAAGAAGCAGTCAGAAACTGGATGAGAAACAAATCCGTTGACCTGGACGCCAATGGAATGCCGAAAATTATTCTTGAGACCATTGCCAGCAATTATGGATTAAAAGAAAAAGACCTCTGGGCGATATTTATTGATAGCTACCCGGGCGAAATTTTTCAGCGCGTCGGATACACCCAAATACTGGCATCACTAACAGAGAATGAATCGGAATTAACACCCTATTTGCCTATGAGTCAGAACGACGATTTTTATAATTCCCGTTTTGAACAGATTCAAAAAGAAGCAAAATCGATCGCAAGCGACAAAAAGGTAAAAAGCGAAGGAGAAAAAATCAGCCAGCTTGCTGAAACAGCTAAAAACTTTCAAAATAATAATTCCATCGATTATCTGGTAAACATGAAAAATAGGGAAATAATAAATAACGCCTACGAAATTGCCAAACTCCTGCCAACAATTGAAAAAAATTCCAAAAAAACCAACGAACTAAAAATCATCAGAAAAAAAATAAATGAAATTATAGAAAGCCGCGAGCTCAAAAATCTGTCCGATTTTAATGCGGACAGCATTAACGGCTTATATTTTAATTCAGCTGTCGGACTAACCAGTGAAAATTTTATCGATGTCCTTAAAGATAAAACAGGCATCAACGAATACAAACTAAAAATCGGGTTGGAAAAATGGGCATCACAGATGCTCAACACCGAGGAAGAAGGTTTGTTATATGAGGCATATCAGGACATTATCAAAAACCCCAAGAAAAAACCATCGGATCTCATCGCCAAAAAAATAGGCAGCGATAAAATTACCGAAGCAGCTGACTATTTAAGCTCTGCTTTTGAACTTGATGAAAACAATAAAATAAATTATTGGGATATTGTTTTGTTTCTAAATGGCGACTACAAACTACTAATGAAAATCGGTTCAAGCAGGTTTGATACCGCTTTATCCTTCAGCGCCGGCGGCATTTATAATATTTTAAACGGAAGAAGCAATTGGGGCGAGGAACAAAACAAAAGCAGTATTAATAACTTATGGCAGGCCTTGGGGCTTGGCGATTATACGCCCGGCTATGATGGAAATATTCTTAACCGGCTTAGCCAGAACCTTTTAGAGCAAAATCTGGGACTTTCTGGAAACAGTTTCTATGGCTCAATGGATGATGTTATCTCTAGAAACGGTATGGATCCAACTCTTTCTTCTTTTGGCATCACAATTCCCAATGATATTTCATCTTTGAAGTATTCCAATCCGGCAATGTACGAAATTAAATTAAAGGAATTTTACAATAACCAGATTAAAAACAGCGGTTCTGATTTTTGGAAACAAAATTCCAATATTGTGAACCAGGTGCTGCAAACGGCCGGATTAAATTTGAATGTTCAAAATGTTCAAGATTTGTTTTCCGGCAAAGCGCAAATTGGAGACATCCTAAATACAGTCGGCAGAACCTTTGACAGTAAAATAACCAATGATCTTTTTAATTCCTATTTTCAATTGGAAAACACGTTCAATCAAGCCAATCAACTGCTGGGCGCGCTAAAATCAAATAATTTAGGACAAATTTATGGAATCATGCAGGGAGTTTCCGGCATGAATTTTGATTCTCTCGCCGGCGGACTGCCGATCCAGCAGATGCTTTCCGATCCTAAAAATGCCGGGAAAATCGGAATAGATTTCATGATTAATCAAATCGGGCAAAATCTGGGAATCGGCGGAAATCTGCTTAGCACTTTTTTCCAAAAAGGAGTAAAAACCCAGGACATCATCAATTCTTTAGCCGGCGCAATCGGTCAGGCAGCAAATATTCCTATTGCCAGCGCTTTGTCGTTTCTGCAGGGAGATCCTTCAAAAACGCTCCTGGCAATGGGAGCGGGATATCTTCAGCAACAGCTGGGCGGATATTTGCCGATAAACGACATTCTTACTGCCTACACAGATATCAAGCCCGGCAGCGATTTATCAAATCTTGCCTGGTCTAACGCTTATGCTAAAGCATCGCAGATACCCGGCTGGAATGAAATGAACGAACAAACAAAAAATATTGTTTCTTATGACTTCTATAAAGATGAACTTGGGAAAATTAAAAATCAAGCCAGCCAAAATGTTTTATACGGTTTTGCCGATGCGGCGCTTTCTAAGGCATTTCCCGGGAGTAATTTTATTGGGGTGATGAAGGGATTAACTCAAGGGAGCATCGACGATAAGATTTTTGCCGCGGGTTCGCTCCTTGCGGGAATGACAAACTCCAAAGAAGCTAATCAAATATTAAGCGGGGTGATGTCTCTAAACAGTTTGGCAAAATATTTTAAAGATCCAAAGAATAACGCTGTGCCGATGGAGGCACTGGCATCACTTGGCCAAAACTTGGGAATTCCGCCGGTTGCCATGCAGGCGCTAGGACTTGCTTTAAACGGCAATAAAACTAATTTTGAAAAACTTGGCACACAATTCATGACAGGACAGTTATTCGGACTTCTTGACAAAGGGTTGGGGAGCGGAGTTGGATCAATGATGGCACAGGCTTTTAGCATGGCGCAAACCTATTCAGCGCTTGCTTCCAATTTAGACAAATTGTCAAATTCGCTGATGACCGATTATAGTTCAGCTACCGCCAAACAATGGTTTGCCGCGCAGGCACAGTTAAATATGTTCCAGGCAAGCATGGTATCTAATTTAATCAGCATGTTTGCCGGTCCTGTTTTATCGCAAATTGACCAGGCGCTCGGCATTCCGATCAGTTCGCTTCTTTTAAACAGCATGGTCTACAGCGCCATGGTTCCGGGACTCACCGCGCAGGCACTAATGGGTCTGATGGCGCCGCAGTTATTATTTGCGGCATTAGCCCTGTTCGGCGGGGGACTGCTTGGGGGAAGCAAAGGGGGAACTGAAGAACTGCACATCAGCGCCTGCGGACATTGGCCGCTTTTTGAGGAAAGAAAAGAATTAAATCTGCCTGATTTCAAGGTAAAATGCCCGAAAGATTTGGTCCTCAAAATGAGCAAAAATAATGAAAAACAAAATGAAAAACTGCTTAAAGCATTTAAAAAAGAAGCGGCAAAATTCAAAAACAAATTATTTATCTATAATATATTAAAAATGCCCACTGAAAATAAAACCGGGAAGTTTTTGACAAAAGAAGAAATGCTTAAAATGCTTCCGACCCAAGTTAGAACATACTCGTCTGCAGTTCTTAGGGAATTTGATATACTTATCCGAGATACTTATTATGATATTAAAAATATTCCCAAAGATAAATTCTGGAAATGGATTAATTCCGGGACCATAAGACAGGGCGTGGGATATGATGAAAAGTTTTTTCTGGAATATAAAGATTACGGTTTTTAGTTAATTTAAAATAATTACTTATTGCGTATTTACATATAAACTAATATGATAAGAACAAATACATGAAAAATAATTTATTAGTGTTAAAATTTATATTTTTATTTGTTATTCTAATGATTATTGTTTTAATAACAACAAAGCCTGCTTTTGCTGCTATTTTTGGGGAAGATTTATCAACATTTTCCCGGGAATTATATAAATGGGCGATTGGCATCGGCGGAAGCTTGGCTACGCTTGTTTTAATTTATGCCGGATATTTATACGCAACCTCCGCCGGAAATCCGGAGCAAGTTAGCCAAGCAAAAGAATATGTTATTGGAGCTCTGGCAGGTTTAGCATTTCTGCTTCTTGCGGCAATAATTTATAATATGCTTAAAGTTCAAAGTAGTGGCAATACCGGATGGCCTGGCGCAACAGGAGGCGCAACAGGAGGAACTACACCAACTCAAAAGGTTGAAGGTGAAGCAGGCAGTGAATTACCAGGAACTTAATTTTAATTTATCTGAAATATTATTTTTTTTATTACATAAAAACCAACTTTTTGGTTTATTTTTTTTATTATTTGGGAACTATTTAACTGAATTTCCTGTGCCTTAATGGAGTTTTCGACTTTAACCTTTAAAATCCCATTTCTAAACGATATCGGCTCAAACATGCTGTTTGCTACTTCTTTGGCTTTAAAACAGATCATGGCCGCATCCAGCGACTTTTTTAGGCCATACCTATTTGCATGACGATTTAAAATGTTGTCTGCTTTTTCAAACATTTTTTAGTTCCACTATTTTTGGTTTATAATTTTTAAAATTTATCAAATCTTTATCTGTCGAAGTAATAATCACCTGCTCGTTTTTAATAATTTCGGTCAGCTTTTCTCTTCTTTCTTCATCAAGTTCAGAAAAGATATCATCAAGAAGTATAAGTGGAACGCTGCCAAGCGATCGTAAATATTCAAGTTCAGTCATTTTAAGAGCAAAAATCACCGACCGAATTTCCCCGCGCGATGCAAAACTGGAAATCTCCTTGCCGTCTAAAATAAATTTAATGTCATCCCTGTGAGGCCCATAGATTGTAGACGATTCGCTGATTTCTCTCTCTTGATTTTGATAAAGAATATCAGGAAAATATTCCAAATCCTCAATAGTCGAAATATATTTTAGCGATAAATTATTATCCTCCCTGCTTATTATTGAATAAACACGACTGATGTTTTTATTTATCAAATTAATGAATTCTTTTCGTTTATTAATGATGTAAATCGATAGTTCAATCAGTTTGTTATTCCAAAACAGCAACTCGTTTGCTTTGTTTTTTCCAATTTTAATGCCGAATAAAATACTATTCCGGTTTTTTAAAATTTTTTGCAGTTCGATTAAATTTCTTAGGTATGTTTTATCAACCTGCATCAAAATTAAATCCAAAAATTTTCTCCTGTTTTTGGGTGAACCGGTAATAATCTCCATGCTTTCAGGGGAAAATAAAATAATCTTAAGATTTCCGAGAAATTCAATCGGTTTTTTCTGAATTGAATTGATTTTAAAATTTTTAGTTTGTTCAGGTGCCTGGCTCACAAAAATTTCATAATTATCATTATTAATTTTTCCATTGATTCTCAAAAAATCTTTACCCCACTTTACAACTTCATTGTCTTTTCTTGTTCGAAAGGATTTCCCGACGGAAAGAAAATAAACCGCTTCAATAATATTTGTTTTGCCGATTCCATTGGGACCGATAAAAACCGTGATGGGTGCAAATTCAAAGAAAAAATCATTATAATTACGAAAATTTTCTAATTTTAGAGAACTTAAAATCATATAAAAAATTCCTAATGTCTAATTGACCTAATTGATCTAAAAAACAATAAATGTCTAATGTCTAGTAATTTAGTCATTTTGTCTTTAGACATTTTTAGGTCAATTAGAAATTAGGTTAATTAGAAATTTTAATTATTCTTCCACTCTCAGAGGCATAATCAGATATATATAAGATTTATCCTTTAAAGGTTTAATTATTGCCGGGCTTGATTTATCGATTGTTTCAATAATTATCTCGTCTTCTTTAATAACATTAAGCGCATCAAGGATAAATTTAGCATTAAATGCAATCTCAATCTCTTTTCCTTCGGTTTTAGCGGATGTAGTGGAAATATTATCTCCAACCTGAGGAGATATGGCGATTACTTCAATGTTTTTTCCTTTGGAAATTTTTAACTTGATATTATTTGCCGATTCCCTGGCAAAAAAACTCGCCATTTTTATTGCATTGGCAAAATCTTTTACTTTAATGGTTGTTTTAGTGTCGGATTTTTTAGGAATTATCTGCTCGTAATCAGGAAAACTTCCTTCGATGAGCCGTGAAACCAATTGGGTGTCGCTAAAAGAAAAATGAATCTGATTTTCACCGATTTTTATTGTAACTTGATCATCATCTTGAGATAAAATTCTTGACAGTTCATTCATTGTTCTTGCGGGAATAATAATATTAACATCTTCTTTTGATTTTTTTTCTAAATTAAGCGTCTTTTCTGCAAGCCGGTAACTGTCTGTAGCAACCAATTTTAGTTTATTGTCTTTAATTTGAAGTAAAATTCCCGTTAATACCGGCCTCGTTTCGTCGATTGCTGCTGAAAAAACTACATGGCTGATTAAATCTTTCAAATCTTTGCTTTTAATTACAACTTGCGGCTCTTTTTTGACCTCGGGAATAAGGGGAAATTCTGACGATTCAATGCCTTTAATATGGGCTTGATATTTATCGCTTTTTAAATATAGCGTTGTATCTTCTAATTCAAGATTGATAGTTTCGTCGTTATTAGTGCTGATATAATCAGAAATTATTCTTGAGGGGATTGAAATTGCCCCATCGTGCTCAATTTTTGCCCCAATCCATGTGTTAATTCCAATTTCCAAGTCGGTTGCGGAAATTTTCAATCTTCCGTTGTCTGTCTGAAATAAAATATTATTAAGAACTGGAAGTGTTCCACGCGGACTGACAATTCTTCCAACAATATTTATTCCTTTATTTAATTTTTCTTGCGTGCAGGATAATTTCATAGATCCCTTCCCGTCCGCCCAAGGCGGACAATATTTTTCCACAATCTATTATTATTTTTTTAGTATAAATACATATTTAGTAGTAATAGAGCTTGTGGATTTTTATGTTTTTACCATAAAATCTCTGGGGATAAATTGTTAAAAAATAAGGTATAAAAAGTGATTTTCGTGTGGAAATAAATTACTGGTGAAAAATTATTTATACTGCTTTGTTGATAAATGATAGTGTTTTTCAAATTAATCCACAATTTATACACATTAACCATATAATTTTTAGTTTTCAAGTTTAAATTGTTAACTTATTCAAGACACATATAATTGTTCTTTTATAAGCGAAACTTCTCTTTGAGTTTGGGCATTTTTTACTAATTCTTTTTCCACTTTTTCCACTCCATGCATAATGGTAGTATGATCTTTGCCCCCAAGAATTCTACCTATCATTGGATATGAGTAATTCATTTCGCGTTTCAGTAAATACATGCTAATTTGCCGCGGGTGAACAAGTTCTTTTTGTCGCCGTTTGCCAAGAATATCTTCTTTTTTAACAGAGAAGAAGCCAGAAATAATTTTAAATATTTTTTCAGGGGTTAAACACTGGATTTTACTGGTATTTATCATTTCTTCTAAAATTTTACTGACGTTATCCATTGATGGCACTAAACCGCATAGTTCACAGTGAGTGGTAATTTTATTAAGCGATCCTTCCAATTCTCTAATATTTGACTGAATGTTTTCTGCAATATAACTGATAATATCATCATCAAGTGCGAATTTCTTTTCCTGGCATTTTGCTTTAAGAATTGCCTGCCGCATTTCTTTGTCGGGTGCTTTAATATCAGCCACCATCCCGCCGGAAAAGCGTGAAGTCAGACGATTTGCTACGTCAGAAAGAGCTTGCGGCGGACGATCGGAAGTTAATACTATTTGTCGATTAGTTTGGTACAAAGTGTTATAGGTGTGAAAAAATTCTTCTTGAGTACTTTCTTTGCCGGCTAAAAACTGGATGTCATCGATAAGCAAAATATCAGCATTTCGGTATCTTTTCTTGAAACTATCGATTTTTCTGTTTTGGATTGAATCAATAAATTCATTGGCAAATTTTTCGCATGAAGAATAAATAATTTTTTTCTTAGGATTTTTTTTAATCACCTCGTTTCCAATAGCCTGAATAAGATGAGTTTTGCCAAGTCCTACGCCGCCATATATAAACAGGGGGTTATGTTTTGTTCCCGGTGCGCTGGAAACTGCTTTTGAGGTGGCAAAGGCAAGACGGTTAGAACTGCCGACAATGTATGTCTCAAAAACATATTTATCATTGAGCGAGCCTTCTTTGATTGGCTCATCGGGTATTTTGTTTTCAATCGGGGCTTGGGATATTATTTTTTCAATTTGCGGAACTTCGCGCGAAGTAATTTTATAATTGATATCTTTTAAATTTGGTATTTGCTTGTGAAGTGTTTCCTGAATTTTTTTGTGATATTTATTTTTCAGCCACTCTTCGGTAAAAGAATTTGGCACTGCGATAATAACTAGATTATTTTCGATTGATAGGATAAAAGTATCTTTAAACCAGGTGGTAAAATTTGCTTTCGAGAGAGTTACTTCCAGTTCGCCGAGTGTAGTTTGCCAAATTTTTTTCTTATCCATTTGATACCTTGATTGTACTTCCAACCACACTTTTTATTCACTGATTTCACTGATTAGATATCAAATTATCTGTGTTATCTGTGAATAAGATCAGTGGTTAGGCATACATTATGTTCTTTAATTGATTGTATCATAATTAAATTATCCACATGCTGTCAACACTTCGAGAATAATCAGTGTTGAACCTGAGCAGGAGTCGAATAGTTAAAGAAATAAGGGGATAAGAGTTGTGGATGGTTTGTGGATATCATTTTTTGTTTGACTAAATAGGGAGTAAAATATATAATGTTAATACATAAATAAATAAAATCGGGAGAAAATATGAAAAGAACATACCAGCCAAACAAAAAAAGAAAAACTAAAAAGCATGGTTTTTTAAAAAGAATGAGCACTAAAAACGGCCGGAGCGTTATTAAAAGAAGAAGATTGAAAAATAGAAAGAAATTAAGTGTTAAATAAAAAATATCGTTTGAAAAAAGAAAGAAATTTTAAACTAGTATACTCAAGAGGCAGAAGCATTTTCGGGAAGTTTGTTAATGTTAAATATTATAGTCAGACAATCCCCGGTAAAATCTTAGATGAAGGAATCGTCCCTAAGATTGGGATAGTTGTGAGTAAAAAAATCAGCAACAAGGCATCTGTCAGAAATAAAATTAAAAGACAAATCAGTTCAATTGTTCATGAGATAATAGATAATCGAGAAGCAAACATGAAAGTTGTAATTAATGTTAAAAAAATTCCGGATATATTTAATGACTTAAAAAATGACATCAGTATCTGTTTTAAAAAAATCGGCTTATAGTTAAATATTTATATGTTCAAAAAACCATTTTTATTTTTAATTAAAGCTTATCAAAAAACAATTTCTTTTGATCATGGAATATTATCAAAACATATTAAATATTGTGTCTGTCGATTTCATCCGAGTTGTTCAGAATATACTTATCAGGCAATTGAAAAATACGGTGTAATTAAAGGAATTTATATGGGATCTTGGAGAATATTGCGTTGCAATCCATGGAGCAAGGGTGGGATTGACCCAGTTAAATAAATTTCTAATTTCTAATTGACCTAATTTCTAAAATAATTTAAATTTTAATTACACTTTAGGTATTAGACATTAGGAATTTAAACATTTTTTTAGAGCAATTAGAATAATTAGAAATTAGACATTGGAAAATTATATGACTGCAATAAAATCATTTTTAAAAACAATTTTATACAAGCCGTTATTTAATTTAATGGTGTTTTTGATATGGATGATTCCAGGGCACGATGTCGGGACGGCAATAATCATTTTAACTGTTCTTCTTAGGTTTGCTCTTTTGCCGTCTTCTGCAAAAGCAATAAAATCCCAAAAGAAACTCAAGGATCTGCAGCCGGAAATAGATAAAATCAAGGAAAAATATAAAAATGACCAGCAGGCTCAAGCCAAAGCAACCATGGATTTTTATCAACAGAACAAGATTAATCCCTTTTCGAGCTGTCTGCCAATTTTGATTCAACTTCCAATTCTCATGGTTTTGTATTATGTCTTTCGTTCAGGGCTCAGCACTGCTCGCTTTGATGAGCTTTTGTATGGCTTTACTCCCCGTCCGGAGACAGTTAATACAATTTTTCTTGGTATTGATCTGACACAACCAAATATTTATCTGGCGATTATTACCGGGCTTCTTCAATTTTGGCAGACAAAACAAATGACGCCAAGCGAGCCGAAAAAGGATAAAAACGCCAAGGATTCTCAAAATGCTTTTCAGAGCGCGATGAGCAAGCAAATGCTTTATATAATGCCGATATTCACAGTAATTATCGCTGTGAAACTGCCGGCGGCGCTCCCCCTTTACTGGGCAACTACCACGCTTTTTATGGTAATTCAGCAAGCGTTGCTGCTTAAAAAAAGCAATAAAGACAAAACAGGCGTAACGGTAAAAATTAAAAATTAAATATATGAAAAAACATATTGAAAAAACAAAAAAAATAACCAAAGAAATGCTCGATAAAATGAGAGTGCCTCATCAAATTATTATCGAAGAAACTCCGGATATGTTTTGGCTTAATATTGAAACCGAAGAGAGCCCGCTTTTAATTGGTTATAGAGGCGAGAATTTGCTTGCACTGGAATATATTTTAAAACTACTTCTTTTAAAAGAATTTGAAGGCGAAGATTTTCCCAGAATTTCGGTTGATGTCGGAGGTTATAGGAAAAATCAAATAGAAAGAATCAGGGATTATGCAAAAAATACTGCCCATAAAGTGGTTAAAAACAGAAGGCCGGAAGCTCTTTTGCCGATGAATGCCTATGAAAGAAGAATTGTTCATACGGCATTATGTGATATGGAAGAAATCATGACTGAAAGTGTTGGCGAAGAACCCGCAAGAAGAATAATTATTAAACCAAAATAATATAAATTTCTAATGTCTAATTAATCTAATTGACCTAAAAAATGACTAATTTCCAATTTCTAAACATTAGAAATTAGATCAATTAGAGCAATTAGAAATTAAATCTGGTGGGGTGCTGGAATGTCGCCCAAGGCGACCCGCCTAGGGCGGGGTTGAAAAATATGTATTATGTTTATATCTTATTTAGTAAAAAAGACAATAAATTATATATCGGATCAACGGGAAATCTTAAACAAAGAATTTGTCAGCATAAAAGAGGATTAGTAGATGCTACAAAATATAGATTACCAGTAAAAATGATATATTGTGAGATATTTATTTCAAAAAAAGATTCCTTAAGAGAAGAAAGATTTCTAAAATCAGGAAAAGGAAGAGAAAGATTAAAAGAATTACTTAAAAATATTAAATCAGGAAGCGTGGCTGAGTGGTTGAAAGCGCCGGTTTCGAAAACCGGTAGTCGCTTTTGCGGCTCGGAGGTTCAAATCCTCCCGCTTCCGCCACAATGGAGGTTTTAAATGGCAAATATCGTAGATCAAGCGCTCAAATATTTATCACGCGAGGATGAAGAAAATTTTACAAAAAAACTTGCGGAAAAATATAAACTGCCGTATGTAAATTTAATGAATTATCCGATTGTGCCTGATGTGCTGCATGCTATCCCAGAAGATTTAGCGCAAAAATACGGCTTGGTTTCCTATCTGAAAGCCGCAAATACTATTAAAGTTGCTACTATTCATCCTGAAAATCAAAATTTGCCGAGAATCATTCTTGATTTGGAAAAAAGCACAGAGCTAAATTTTTCTTTAGGTGTATGTTCGGAATCCAGTTATCGATATGTAATACATTTGTATAATTTATATCCCACCCAAAAAGCATCTTCGGAAAAAGTCAGGATAACAGAAGAACAGGAGCAGAAATTCAAAACGGAAATTCAAAACCTTGTTGATTTGAAAGAAAAGATAAAAAAGGTATCTATTACAGAGGTAATGGATATTCTATTTGCCGGAGCAGTTATTTCTGATGCTTCCGATATTCATCTGGAACCGGAGGAAAAGGACTTAAAAGTTCGCTATCGAATTGACGGCGTTTTGCAAACAATTGCCGAGCTTCCCAGTGAAACATATAAAACTTTAAATTCTAGAATAAAATACTTGGCTAAATTAAAACTGGATGTAAAAGATAAACCGCAAGACGGTCGTTTTGAAGTTGAAGCGGCCGGCAAGCCGTTTGATATACGCACTTCGACTTTACCGTCAGCTTACGGCGAAACAATTGTCATGCGTTTATTATCGAGAGAAGGAGCATTCATTAATCTCAAAGAACTGGGTTTTTCGCCGAAACAGATAAAAATTGTTGAAGAAGCAATCCGCAAGCCGAATGGAATAATTTTCAATACCGGCCCGACAGGTTCCGGAAAAACAACGACGCTCTATGCGATATTAATGGAATTAAACAAGCCCGGTGTGAAAATAATCACACTTGAAGATCCGATTGAATATCGCATTAACGGAGTAAATCAAAGCCAGGTTGAGCCGGAAAAAGGATATACTTTTGCCACCGGGCTAAGAAGCGCTCTGCGTCAGGATCCCGATATTTTATTGGTCGGAGAAATCCGCGATCAGGAAACTGCGGAAATTGCCATACACTCAGCACTTACCGGTCACTTGGTTATTACTACACTGCATACGAATAATGCGCCATCAGCTCTTCCCAGACTTTTGGATATGGACGTGCCGGCATATCTATTGGCAGGAACCGTAAACTTAATCATTGCCCAGCGTTTGGTGCGAAAAGTTTGTCAAAAATGCAAAGGCAAGGGATGCCTGGAGTGCAATAATATTGGGTATAAAGGCAGAATTGCAATTGCTGAGATTCTTATACCAAATAAGGAAATAGAAACACTTATCGCCCGCAAGGCATCGGTTCGAGAGTTTAATGAAGCTGCAAAACGCGCCGGAATGATTAGCATGTATGAGGATGGAATGATGAAAGCTAAAAAGGGGATTACCACCGAAGAAGAGGTTAAAAGAGTAATCAGCGAATAAAATATCTTAAATTTAAAAAATAAGGTTGAAAATATTGACAAAAACCTTATTTTTTGATACAATAAATCGTTATTTGTTGCTTAATAATTAAATATTTTTAAATTGAAAGGAGATGATTTAGTTGAAGGAAGCAGGATTCATTTTCATTTTCCTGGTGATTCTTTCGGGGGGGATATTTGCCAGAAATGTTCCCGAAAGACGGGTGGCAGTAATTGAACAGGTGACAGTGAGTGGCAGTTATACTTCTAATGCCGAAAGGCACTTAGCGGCGAGGATTGAAACTCAACTGCAAGGTCTGGGCTGGACGACTCTTGCCCGGGGCAGCAAGTATGATGAACTAATAAAGGAACAAAATTTGTCGGGGATTGACCCATTGACAGCTCCAAGAAGGAATAAAATTTGGGGTTCGACGGCGCTCGTCAAGGTCTATGCCGAGATTAATATCTCGGAAGATCCCCATAACAGTTCATTCTATTTTCAGGGTTGGGGATCATCCAGTTCATCAACCACATATATTGCCAGAGGAGTGGTAAATTTGCAAACGATTGATTCTGAAACCGGTGAGACAAAACCAAATGTCCTTTGCGAAAAAATTATTTCACAGGACATTAGCACTGGTTCCTCGATTTCAACACCGTATTTCAACACCAGCGGCTATGGCAGCACTGGAAATGTACGGGAAATTCTGTGCCTGGCACTTCTTGATGCGCTTGCCGACGAAGCGGCAATGAAATTGAATTCGATGTATTATCAGGTACCGGAACAGGAAAACGTAGCACTTGATCCTGTAGCCGACGAACCTCATAATTTTTGCAATCAATCTAACTTTTCGGATGTCAAAATATCAGGTGCAACTAAAGAATCCGAGGCAATTATTTATGCTAATCCCAACGCGCTTCTGGTAATTTCCATTGGGAGCAATGGGGAAAGAAAAGAAGCCCAAAGAGTTGGAAGCAGCGGAGTTGTCAAACTGACAAACATTAAGATTGGCGTGCCGGTAAAAGTGGAACTTTCGCAAAACAATAACATTGTAAAAACCCGGCAAAAAGTAACGCCATGCGAGATTGACATGAGAATGGACTACCCGATATTTGAGACGCCACAGAAAATGGGCGGAACAGAAAATTTGCTGCCGGAAATCACATCGGAACCAATAATACAAAAGAAACCGGCGCCTCCCGAATATGACTTGATTATTAATTCAAGAAAAGGATCGGTTTTCAATTTGTCAATTGGCTCTTGGAAGAGAACTATTAAGGCAACCGGCTCCGACGGCACGGTTAAATTCAAAAAAATCGGTTCTGGAAAATCGGTCCAGGTCGATTTATACCAGAATGGAAACATTATAAAAACCAAATCCGGCGTCACTCCCTGCCGGATTGATCTATAGAAAAGAAAGATCGAGACTAAAAAACCACTCGTGTTTACGAGTGGTTTTTAAAATATTAAAAATTTATTGAATCACTCCTCCAGTATCTGTAATTCCGAGTTGACCCAGTACCCAAGATCCTGCTGCCCAAGCAATAGCCACAACAATAATGCCGATTACTGCATCAATCAACAATTTCTTAGCTTTACCTGCCGCTTCTTCATTTCCTGCGGATGTCAAGTATTGAATGCCACCAACTAAAAACATTACCACAAAAATAATTCCAGCAAGTGCCACAACCCAGGCAAAAATAGTTTTAAATGCGGACTGAAAGCTTCCAAGCGGCTGCGGATTTGAGCCTCCTGCTGTTGCCAATACGGAATTTGCATACAACAATGGAATCAATGAAGCAAAAATTGAAGTAATTTTTTTAATCATTTGCCCTCCTAAAATATTTTAATTTATTTACCTGTTATAATACCTTGAAACACTTTCACAATAAATCCTGCCCCTAATACTAATATAAAACCAATTATTGCCCATGTCAAGGTGGACTTTGCTTTTTGCATTCTCTCTTCATTGCCGCCAGAAGTAATATAGGTGATTCCGCCCCAAATGATAAATATTATGCAAACAATGCCGATTGCCCCCAAGGCATAATTAATGATATTTTGAATAAATTTATTAATGCTTTCCGGATTTGTTGTGTCTAAACCGCCGAATAAACTCATATTCTCCTAAAAGGGCAGGTTTTCTCTTACATATGCTTCTATTGCCCATGCCAAAGCTACAATTATTATGCCGATTAACGCCCATATAAGAGAGTTTTTTGCTTTTTCCGATTGCGCTTCGTTTCCCTGGGAGGTAATATATAATATTCCACCATAAACCAGCATAATCAAAAATATCATTCCGGCAATGGGGACTAAATAACCCGCAATTCGCTCCAAAACACTGACAAGATCATCGCCAACAACAGGATTTTCCAAACTTACATCTCCCTGAGCATTTGCTTTATTAATAATTATATATAATAAATTTAACATTTCAGATTAATAAAAAAATTGTTGATTATTGTGTTTGGCTGGGAGCCGCAGTTTCGACTGGTTGATCGGGTGTTTGTGAGGGCATGCCCGCAAGGGTTGGATCATAATATTCTTTTAAAAGGGCAGTAATATTAGCAGCTGCAGCATCGATCGTGGTCTGAAAATTTTGTCCTCTTAATGTAATATTGTCAATCATATCACTAAAGATGATATCAACTTTATCGGCATGCTTGCCCTTAAACCAATTTTTGGCTGTCATTTTTTGAAAATCGAAGGTGGTTCCTCTCATGTTTAATCTATCACTTAAATTTTTTGGCAAATTGCCCTCAATAATTCTAAAAGGATTAGGCCTTTTGGTCGCGGATGTGTAAGAATCATTCCTGTCAATAGCAACATATTTAATAAATTCCCATGCTTCTTTGGGATGTTTCGAGTTTTTTGTAACTGTTTCTGTCCAGTAGGATGCATAATCAACAAATTGGGTAGTACCTTTTATTTGTGGTAAAGGAGCAATTGCATAATTTAAATTTGGAGCCCGCTGAAGAATAACTTTTTGCAGATATGAATAATTTATCATCATTGCGGCTTTGCCATCGATGAAGGCATCAATAGAATTGGGCATGGAATTATTCCAGGAGTAAGTTTGCTTGCTCGGATTGGAGAAACCGGTGTAAAATTCCAAAGCTTTTGTGCCGGCATAAACCGGTTCTCCGCTTGCTTTTTGAATCGGCAAATTAAATGTAGCGGTTTGCTTGTCCGCGCTGACCATTTCCGTGCGGTTTTGAAGCATAAACATCGCGAGAATATCCTGCGAATGATCAGTATTTCCGGCTGTTCCGAATGCCAGTCCCGACCGGCTAATATTGTTGCCATTTTTAATGGTTAGCATTTCATTGGTTCTGATGACATCATCCCAAGTTTGAGGAGGATTTTCTAAAAATCTTGACTCGGATGTTTTCTTTTCATCATCGAACTGTTTGATTTTAGCCCTGAATATATCTTGGTTGTAGTAGAGAGCGAGTGTATCAATGGAAAAAGGAATTCCGTAAATTTTTTCATCAATAATGTTTTCAGTTGCGGCAATCGGGGCAAACTTGTCTTTATATATTTCAAGATCTGATTTATTTTTTTTATCGATATTTATGACACCTTCTGACAATGGTACCAATTTTTCATAATGTCTAGGCATCCAATCATTTCTTATCATCCAAATATCTGGTCCCGTGCCTGCTGCCAACGCTTCACTTGTTTTCAATTCATATTCATCGAAATCTTTCTTAATATAATTGACCTTGATATTTTTGTGGATTAATTGAAAGTCATTAATTAATGGCTGAAAAACCTCTTCACTATCAAAAAGCCCCCACATTGTTAGTGTTATTTGTTCTTGAGGTTCTCCTCCTGTTGGCCCTTTAAGACAACTGGCACCATTTAAAGTAAATAAAACTAAAATTAAACTAATTAGTGTTAATTTCCGAAGCACTTATCCTCCTTAAGCTTACAATTATTCTGTCGTATTATCAACAAACAAATAATAAAATTCCAACTTTGAATATATTATATCACAATATAAAATATTATTTAACTTAATTCTTTTTCGGCGAGCGCGAGTGTTTCCATGGTTCCGATGTCAAACCATTTATCATCTGGTCTGTCGTAGGTATAAATATAAACATCTTTCTTTTTGTAAAGCCATTTTATAAAATCACCGGGTTTATCCGGAGGGTTTCCTTCTTTAACATATGTATTGAATAATTTGATAGTGTCGCTTGTAAAAATATAATATCCAGGGGAGCAAAGCGTGGATTTAGGTTCTTCCGGTTTTTCTTCAAAATCAATAATTTTACCATTTTTATCGGCAGTTAGCACTCCCATTTTTTTTGCTTCATTTATATCTTTTACATCGTATGCGGCAATGACGTCTTTGTTTTTTTCTATGAAAAGATCGCTCATTCTCTTTAAATTGAAATTGAAAATATTATCAGAGCTGAGCCATAGTATATGATCATTGATTTTGGCTTGGTCCAAACCAAAAATCACATCGCCGATTGCCCCTAATCTGTTTTCGTTATCAGTGGTTCCATCGTCAAAAATTTGGATTTTAATTTTTTGGGGATTATTATTGAGCCAATTTTTAAAATTATCATAAAATTTATGATTGGTAATAATAATTATTTCATCGATTGAACCGAGTTCTATTATTTTATTTATCAAATGTTCAATTATTGGTTTTCCAGCAATATCGATTAAGGCTTTCGGCTTATCAAGTGTGAGAGGATAAAGGCGTGTGCCGTATCCGGCTGCCGGAATAACTGCTTTTTTAAGTTCCATTTTATTCCTTATGCTTCGGATTTGACTTTTATCAACCGGGTTTTGGTTTTTTCCTGCTTGGGGATGCGGATGGTAAGAATGCCATTTTTGAGCGAGGCCTCGGCTTTTTCGGCATCAACTGCTATAGGCATGAGATAGGAGCGCGAGAAAGACCCCCAATAGCATTCCTGGCAGAAATAATTATCTTTCTGAATTTCCGAAGATTCTTTTCTTTCCCCTTTGATGTTTATTACCTCATCGGTAATGGAAATTTCCAAATCTTCCGGTCTCACGCCGGCAATAGGTGCTTTTAAAACCACATTATCGTTATTCTGAAAGACATCAACGGCAAGTTGACCTTCGTATTCTTCCATCCAATCTTTTTCCGGAGTAATTAATTCTTTTTGTGATTTATCCATTTTTCCCTCCCTATTCAATCCCGATAATTCGGGATTGACGGGCGTCAAAATTGTTTAGCAATTTTGAATAGCCCTTTTTTGCTATATTTAATTATAATAAATTTACATCTTACCTTTTAATTATACAATCACTTTTCATCCCCTGTCAATTTATTAAGATTTATAGTACAATAATATCGTAATGAAAAAAATTAAAAACCCGCATCAGATCGGGATTTATGGAATGTCAAATAATATTATTAAATTGACTATTTTGAAAATAGCAGCTTTTTTGGTTTGTGCTGGAGTTTTTCTGCAATTTAGTTCCGGCATTACTAAAATAAATTCAGTTCATGCCGAGGATTTTAATCCGAATAATATAATTTCCGATGGTTCTTTTACCAATAAAAATACGATGAGCGAAGGAGATATACAAAATTTTCTGGAAAGCAAAGGAAGCTTGCTTAAAGATTATTCACAGAACGGCAAACGTGCCTCGAAAATAATTTACGAAGCAGCTCAAGGTATCACCTCTTCTAATATTTGGGCAAACTTTGGCCATCCGGATTGGAACGAGAATGTTTCTATCAACCCCCAGGCAATTTTAGTGACTATCCAGAAAGAGGAAGGACTGATTGAAGGTTATTATGCCGATCCGGCACATTACAATCAGACAAGAGTTGACTGGGCAATGGGATACGGCTATACCGAAGGAACTGTTTATGATCAATATAAAGGTTTTTATAATCAGATTAATCTTGCCGCTTGGCAATTTTACTGGAATTATGAAAGATCACAAGGTCTCGGCTATTCTGATTATCAGGTTGGCCAAACAATGACATTTTCTGACTGGAATGGGGAGCATACAGTGCATATTGATAATCGCGCCACTGCCGCGCTTTACCGGTATACTCCTCATGTTTATAATGGGAACTATAATTTTTGGTTCTATTTTAATAAATGGTTTGTTGAAAAACCTTATTCTAATGTCTGGGTCACGCAAAACAGCAATCCGGAGCTTTTTGCGGGTGAATCGTATCAATTTGAGGTTACGGTTCGCAATTCCGGGACGGAAGAATGGTATGGAGAAGGAAATGCTAACCCAACGAGGTTGGGCACCACCCATAATCAAGATCGTATATCGGAATTTACCCGTGGCGATGGCTGGGTGACAGATAATAGAATTAGAATGGTGGAAAGCGTGGTTAATCCCGGTGAAACTGCCACTTTCCGATTTGTTTACACTGTGCCGGAAGGCAAGCAATCAGGTTATTATCGGGAAAATTTTCAGGTGGTAATTGATGGAATCGGCTGGCTTGAAGACCGCGGTATCTGCTGGGATATAAAAGTCAGACCTGAAGCGGAAAAATATCATGCCCAGTATTTAAATCAGAACAGTCATCCGGAAATTTATCCGGGAGAATCTTATGATTTTCAGCTCTCGATGAAAAATACCAGCATGGTTACCTGGCGCGGCGAAGGAAATGCTAATTCCGTTCGTCTTGGCACCTCAAACTCGCTTGACCGCACGCCGAAGTTTACCCGCGGGGAGGGCTGGGTGTCGGCAAATAGGGTGAGAATGGTGGAAAGCGAGGTGGCACCAGGCGGGACAGCTCATTTTAATTTTTCTTATGCCGTTCCGGAAAATATGCCTGCCGGCAATTACAAAGAATATTTTCGACCCTTAGCCGAGGGAATGACTTGGATGGAGGATTATGGTGTGTATTGGGGAATTACTGTTAAAAACATCAATGAAAAATATCACAATCAGTGGATTTCGCAAAACAATCATCCGGAATTATATCCTGGCGAGTCATATGATTTTACCTTAGCAATTAAAAATACCGGCACTATCAAATGGTATAAAGATGGGAACTATCCGGTTCGTCTTGGTACCTCAAACTCACTTGACCGCACGCCAAAATTTACCCGCGGTAATGGTTGGATCTCATCAAATCGAATCCAAATGGTGGAAAACGAAATTAACCCCGGCGAAACCGCGCATTTTAATTTTACCTATACTGTGCCTTCAGATAAATCACCGGGAAGCTACAAGGAATACTTCCGAGTTTTATGTGAGAGGAGAACCTGGATGGAAGATTATGGAATATTTTGGAATATCCGCGTCAAGGACCAGTTTGAAAAATATCAATCTGAATATATTTCCCAAAATCCATATCCACCAACTCTTCTTCCCGGGGAGTCATATAATTTTCAAGTTACTTTAAAGAATAACGGAATTCTTACATGGTATGGTGAAGGTAATTCCAATCCTGTTCGGCTTGGTACCGATCAAGAGAAAGACAGAACTCCATTCTTTTTGAGAGAGGATCAAGTAAATCACAATCCTTCCGGATGGATTGGCACAAACAGAGTAAAAATGCAGGAAAGTCAGGTTGATCCCGGAGAAGAAGCCCATTTTTCATTTTGGTATACGGTCCCGCAAAATTTTGCTCCCGGAACTTACAAAGAATATTTTAGAATTCTTTCCGAAGGAATTGCCTGGATGAACGATTCCGGAATTTCCTGGGACATCAAAGTCGGCTATCCGCACTCAGCTTGGACCAGCCAGTCATCTTTTCCCGCTCTGAATCCCGGCGAGGAAAAAACCGTTCATATAGAATACAGAAATACCGGGGAAGTTAATTGGTATAAAAATCAATTTAACAGAGTCAAATTGGGAACTGCCAATCCTCTTGATCGAAACAGTTTTTTCCGCGGAACAAATTGGTTGTCAGCAAATAGAATTGCGCTTGATCAGGACATTGTCGGGCCGGGGGAAACAGGCAGATTCACTTTTAAAATCAAAGCACCGACTGGAACTCCCCCCGGAACTTACCGCGAATATTTTCGACCAGTTGCTGATGGACTTGGCTGGCTTGAAGACAATGGTGTTTATTTAGATATAATTGTTAATTAATGGAACAATTTATGAAAAAAGGTTACATTTTAATTTTTCTATTATTACTTTTAATATTGCCAAAGCTTGTTTTGGCAATAACCGATGGCGATGATTTAATCGTAAAATATAAGTCAGATAAAAATATTGATAATATTTCTCATAGGTATGGCGTTGATTCAAATAATTTAGAAGAAATAGACAAGTTAAATACATTTAAAATTGAAAATCCAAACTTGTGGCAAGAATTGAAAATATATATTGACAAAAATATTTCAAAGGATATTGAATTTGTTGAAAAGAATGTTGAGTTTCAAGCACTTACTATTCCCAATGATCCGGGTTATCAAAATCAATGGGCTCTCCCAAAGATATCGGCAGATAGCGCCTGGAATACTGCAAAAGGATCTGAAAATGTGATTATTGCAATTGTTGATACTGGAATTAATGGAACACACGAAGATCTTAACGGCAAAGTAATAGGCGGATATAATGCTTTAACCGAGACAAATATTATTCCCAATTCCGACTCTGATGATTACGGGCACGGGACATCAGTTTCTAGCGTAACAGCCGGTGTCACCAATAACAGCAAGGGTCTTGCCGGTGTGGATTGGAATTCCAGGTTGATGCCGGTTAAAGTTTTGGACTCAAATGGCTATGGATATTCTTTTGATGTTGCCGCGGGAATTATCTATGCCGCGGATCATGGGGCTAAAGTAATCAATCTAAGTTTAGGCGGAAGCACATTATCTAATACATTGAAAAATGCTATTGACTATGCAAGTGATCAAAAAAGAGTTTTAGTTGTCGCAGCATCGGGAAACAGCAATACCGATATCAGTTATCCGGCAAAATACTGGAAAGTTCTTGCAGTCGGCGCTACTAATCAATCAGATATGAGGTGGTATAAAAGTAATTTTGGACCTGATCTTGATGTTGTTGCACCCGGAGAATCAATATATAATTCATCGGATAGCGGCGGTTACAGATACTCAACCGGCACATCGCTCGCTGCTCCTCACGTTAGTGGACTCGCAGGTTTAGTTTTTGCCAAAAATCCGGACTATTCAAATGACCAAGTCAAGTTAATTATTCAAAATAATACTGACAAACTGAGCGCGATGGGAGGAAGCGATTTTTCAAATTATTATGGTTACGGACGGATTAATTTGCTTAAATCAATTAATTCAATTGTTTCAGGTAATCCTTATCAGTCGTCTCTTGTTTCAAAAAATGGAAATCCAACGATTGTCCAGGGGAAAGGATATAATTTTCATCTTCAAATAAAAAACACTGGAACGGAAACTTGGAAAAAAAATATTGTGAAACTGGGAACAAGCAACCCATATAATCGGGAAACTAATTTTGCTCTGAAAAATCTGGAAAATCAAGCGGAAAATTCCCACTGGATATCTTCAAACAGAATCGAAATGCTGGAAGAAAGTGTTGCTCCGGGCGAAATTGCCACGTTTTCTTTTTGGATGAGCGCACCTGAAAATATGAATCCGAATGTCTATCGCGAGGAATTCCAAATACTGGCTGAAGGAGTAAGTTGGTTTGGCAAGGAAAAAATTATTTGGGATGTTGCGGTGCTCTCTAAAGAAGACGCATATAAACCATGTAAGTTTGAATCACAAAATTCTCATCCCACTTTGATGCCCGGTGATTCTTATAATTTTTATCTGAAAATGAAAAATACTGGATCTCAGATTTGGAAAAAAAGGCAAGTCAATCTTGGAACAGACCACCCCCGGGATAGAAAGCCGAATTTTATTTTAAGTGATATTAATAACACGGGAAATTCTCACTGGATTTCTTCAAACAGAATCGAAATGCTGGAAGAAAGTGTCGCTCCGGGTGAAACCGCCACTTTTTCTTTCTGGTTGAGTGTTCCTGGAAATGCTAATTCCGGTGTTTACCGGGAGTATTTCCGGATGGTTGCAGATGGAATCACATGGATGGATGACTGGGGGATTTATTGGGATATAAGAATAACACGACCTCATTCCATATGGACAGGCCAATCCGGGTATCCGACAATTAGACAGGGTGAAAAAGCAAATGTTTGGATAGATTTTAAAAATACCGGAGATACAATCTGGAAAAAAACAGGATATAATCCCACAAGACTTGGCACAAATCATCCTCAGGATCGGGCAAGTCAATTCAAAGGAAACAACTGGCTCTTGCCAAATAGAATACAACTCGAAAAAGATCAGGTTTTCCCAGGCGAAACCGGCAGATTTTCTTTTGAAATGAATGTTTTATCTACAACTCCGGAAGGAGTTTACCGGGAATATTTCCGGCCGGTAGTTGACGGGGTAACCTGGATGGAAGATAATGGTGTGTTCCTGGATGTCAAGGTAGTAAAATAACTTTATTATGAAAAATAATATTATTTTGATAATATTTTTTGTTTTTGTAATAATTATTCCTTGTTTTTGCTTTGCAGAATCTAACGAGGAATTTGTTCTAATAAAATATAAAAACAGTAAAAACATTGAGGATGTCGCCAAAAGGTACTTGCTGGGCATTGATAATGTAGAAAAAATATCGAATTTCAATGTATATAAAATTAATAATCATGACTGGAAGACTAAAATTAAAATTAAAATTGACAAAGTGTTTTCCCGTGAAATAGAATATATTGTGCCTGACAACGAGTTTCATTCTCTTCTTGTTCCCAATGATGCATATTACAGTAATCAGTGGGCATTGCCGAAAATATCCGCGCCGGAGGGGTGGGATATTACACAAGGGAATAATGAGGTAAAAATTGCCATTATTGATACCGGAATTGATGGAACTCACGAGGACTTGAGCGGAAAAGTCTTGGCAGGCTACGATTTTGTAAATGATATATCAATTCCGGCTGGCAGTGATTCTGATGATAGTTTTCATGGCACAGCTGTTTCCGGCGCAGCTGCAGCATTAAGCAATAATCGAAAAGGAGTAACCGGAGTTGACTGGAATGCAGAACTTATTCCTGTCAAAGCGCTTGATAGCGAAGGAAGCGGTTATGCTTCAGATATTGCCCTGGCTATACGATATGCAGCTGATAGCGGCGCTAAAGTTTTAAATTTAAGCTTTGGCGGTGAAAGTTCAAATCCAATTCTTGATGAAGCAATCAATTATGCATATGACAAGGGTTGTTTTATAGTTGCAGCAGCGGGAAATGACGGAGGAAGTGTTGATGAGCCGGCAAGAAATCCGAAGGTTTTTGCAGTCGGAGCAACAACAAACCTTGACGAGAGATGGTCAAAAAGCAGTTATGGTCCGGAGCTGGATGCTGTGGCTCCCGGCGACTCAGTGCTTACTACTATTGATGAAATCCCCGGTGCAGATTATGCCTATGTTACCGGCACCTCGATTGCAGCACCTCAGGTAAGCGGTCTGGCAGCGTTAATTCTTTCAAGGAGCAGTGAATTTACCAATGCCGAGATAGAATCTTTTATCAAAAATAATTCGGATAAGGTCGCCAGAATGGGCGGAAATGATTTTACCAATTATTATGGTTACGGCCGAATTAGTGTTTATAAAACGGTCAATAATTATCATTATATCTGGGTCTCGCAAAATGAATATCCATCGCTTATGCCCGGTGAAAGTCATGAATTTATCGTTAAACTTAAAAATACCGGCACAGCTTCCTGGAATCCAGGGGTTGTCCGGCTCGGAACATCAAATCCGCTCGACAGAAAACCGGGATTTTTAAGGGAGACCGGCTGGATTTCTGATAATAGGGTGGAACTAACCACTTCGCCTGTTAACCCAAAAGAAGAAACAGAAATCCATTTTAATTATAAAGTTCCAGATGATTTTAAACCGGGATTATATAACGAATATTTTAGGCCGGTGGCTGATGGAATTTCCTGGATGGAAGATTACGGAATTTTTTGGAAGATAAATGTTCTTTCAGGTTATCAATCTCAATGGCAGTCACAGAGCCCTTATCCTGTTTTAGGGAGGGGCCAAACCGGCCTATTTGAAGTTAAAATAAGTAATAACGGCTACATCCCATGGACAAAAAACATCATTCACTTGGGTACTTCGAACCCGCTGGATAGAATTCCAATTTTCAACCGAAGCGCCGGCTGGTTTTCCAATAATAGAGTAAGCATGATGGAAGATATTGTTAATTATGGAGAAACTGCGACTTTTCAATTTGAATACAAAGTACCGGCAAATGCTGCTCCCAAAATATACCGGGAATATTTCCGGCCGGTTGCCGATGGATTTGCCTGGATGAATGACCAGGGAATATCTTGGGACATAACTGTGCCGCCGGATGATAAGGCATATAAATCGATCTGGATAGGTCAAAATCCTTGTCCGGTCCCGGCACTTCATCGGGGCGAAAGCGTTGAATTAATTCTTACTATGAAAAATAATGGATTGGCAAATTGGACCAAAGATATTGTTCGTTTGGGTACATCTAATCCATTGGATAGAACACCAGTTTTTGACCGGGGCACCGGCTGGTTTTCTAATAATCGGGTGGAAATGTTTGAATCAACTGTTTCGCCGGGTGCTAATGCCACATTTAAATTTAATTATACAATTCCTGATGATTTATCTGCTGGAAGTTACCGGGAATATTTCCGGCCGGTAGTTGACGGAGTAACTTGGCTCGAGGATTATAGTATTTATTGGGATTTTGTGGTAGAAGAATAATATAAGACAAGAAAGGAGCATCATGAAGAAATTATTTTGTTTGGGCTCGATAATTATATTTTCCCTATTGCTAATAGGAAGTGCCAAGGCGGGATACTACGGCAGCGGAACATACATTGCCACCCGTGCCACTGGATTCGAAACTGCCGTCTCCACCAAGTTTGCCTCGAGCAACATGACGGTTGCCAGGGAGGAATTCTTATATAATTCAGGACATAATTTTTCCAGCAACGATTATGGAGTTAAATTACTTTATCAATCGGGAGTAGAGGTTTTGGGATTACTTAATTATATTGAAAAGGAGCGGCCAAGCCCCGGTGACTGGGCATCTTATGCCGCTGCTGCCGCGGAAAGATATGACGGTGATGGCCTGAGTGATGCGCCGGACCATCAGATTATTAATGCCTGGGAAATCGGAAATGAGGAAAACGACAAAGAAATTTCAGGCGCTGATTATAAAAATTACCTTATGGCGATTTATAATGCTATCAAATCTGCCAATCCCAATGCAAAAGTCATAACAGGTGCTACCAGTGGAGTGGATGTCAACTGGCTGGATAGCTTGGCATCTGCAGGAGGGATGAGCTATTGTGATGCTATTGGAATTCATCCCTATCGCATTAATAATATCTCGCCGGAAACAAATTGGTGGAATATTGACGATTTTACCGGTCATCTTTTACAGGCAGAATCATTTGTTCGAAGAAATGGCGGAAAAGACATCTGGATTACTGAATATGGCTGGAATACATCTTCAAGCGGTGTTTCACAAGAAGCCCAGGCAAATTATTTAATGCGGGCGGGCATCATGGCGCGGGAAATCCCCGAGGTGAAAAAAATCGTTACCTATGAATTTAGAGATAACTCTTTATCCGATCCAGCGGAAAGCCGATTCGGAATGCTTAACAGGGATTTCTCTGAAAAGCCGGCATATCAGGCAATGAAAACATTAGCAACCTTTCTTAATAGCAAAAACTACTCGGAAAGAATTTATCTTCCCAACAGCAATAACGGGATACTTGATGATTTTGACGGGGGACTTTTTGACTGGGCGATTGACAGTTTAAACGCTGATGCTTCTATTACCGCTTCATCGGCCGGAAGTGCTTATCGGGGAAATCATGCTTTTCAGTTTTACTATAAGTTTAATACCGGCGGCAATGATTTTCTTTATTTTAAAAAAAGAATTCCCATTTCCGGCAATCCCAAAGGAATGGGACTCTGGGTATCCGGTCCAAATGCCAGAAACATCTGGGCCCTTCGCTTTACCGATGCGACAGGAGAAATGTTCCAGGGGAATATCGGCTATTCAAGTCCTAGCGGGTGGCATTATTTTCACTGGGATTTTGCCAATATGAATATGACATCTCATTGGGGTGGAAATAACGACGGGGTGATAAATTATCCTATAACATTCGAAGGTGTTGTTTACGATGATGAACCCGACAGCTCCACCGGGTCGGGAACAGCCTTTTTTGATGACGTGACGATTAATTATGGAGATTATGATGTTTATTTTTACCGTTTTGAAGACACCTATGCTCTCTGGAAATCATCAGGCAGCACAAATATTAACTATCCCGTGAGCGGTGCCTCAGCAACTAAATATGACCGGGCGGGAAATTCTACGGTTATTGCCACAAGCAGCGGAAATTTGAATGTCAGTGCCGCGGAGAGCCCAATTTTGATTAAACCTAATACTTATTCTTCGGCTTGGGTAAATCAAAACTCCAATCCTACTTTAAATGCCGGGGATTCTTATCAGTTTGAAACAAATATTAAAAATACTGGCTCGGCGACCTGGACAAAGGATGTTGTGAAATTAGGAACGTCGAATCCATTGGACCGCGTCTCGCAATTTATAAGAGGAGCCGGATGGCTTTCTCCGAATCGGGTGGAAATGGTTCAGGATTCTGTCGGACCCGATGAAACAGCAACTTTTAGATTTAATTATACCGTGCCGATAAATGTTTCCGCCGGGAAATATAGGGAGTATTTCCGGCCGCTGGCGGAGGGAATTACCTGGATGAATGATCAGGGAATTAGTTGGGACATCACCGTCAACCCGCCTTTTACCTCTGCTTGGCAAAGCCAAAATGGTTATCCTACTCTTGGCCAAGGCCAATCTTATCAGTTTGAGTTGATAATAAAAAACACCGGTTCGGCGACCTGGACAAAAGATGTTGTCAAATTGGGCACATCCAATCCATTAGATCGCATACCTGTCTTTACTCGTGGTGCCGGATGGCTTTCGGCAAATAGAGTCGAAATGGTGGAATCTTCAGTCGATCCCGGTGCCAATGCGACTTTTCGATTTAATTATACTGTCCCTTCGGGATTATCACCGGGGACATATAAAGAATATTTTCGCCTGGTGGCGGAGGGTATTTCCTGGCTCGAGGATCAGGGAATTTTCTGGGATGTGATTGTTGTCCCGGCTTATAAGTCCACTTGGATCAGCCAAAGCGGAAATACAACATTAGGTAGAGGTCAATCCCAGCAGTTTGAGGTGATTTTTAGAAATGACGGTGCTTCAACTTGGACAAAAGATGTTGTCAAATTGGGCACATCCAATCCTCTGGACCGCATCCCGCAATTTATGAGAGGTACGGGTTGGTTATCTACTAACCGTGTTGAAATGGTAGAATCTTCAGTTGCCCCCGGGGCGAATGCCACTTTCCGTTTCAATTATACTGTTCCAATGGGATTATCACCTGGGTTGTACAAAGAATATTTCCGGCCGGTTGCCGAAGGGATCACATGGATGAATGATCAGGGCGTGCACTGGCCTATTAATGTTTTGGGAGATGAAAATGATTATAAGACCACTATTGACTCACAAAGCCCCTATCCAACGCTGTCTCCCGGTGAGTCAACCGATCTATTTATCAAAATCAGAAATATCGGACAGGCGACTTGGCAAAAGGGGATAGTTAATCTCGGCACTTCAAATCCGCTCGACAGAACTCCGATTTTCGATCGCGGCTCCGGCTGGATAACAAATAATCGTATTACTCTTGAAGAAGACACGGTTGCTCCGGGAAATGTCGGCACTTTCCGATTTAACTATAGCGTTCCCATCGGGACCCCTCTTAAAGCATATGATGAATATTTCCGGCCCGTGGTTGACGGACTCAAATGGCTGGAAGATCAAGGGATATTTTTAAGAATTACAGTTCAATAAATGAAAAATAATCTACATAAAGCATCTAATATTTTAAGTTTTTGTATTGCCTTTTTCTTTGATCTCCTTTTTCCCAAGAATTGCATTGGCTGCGGCAAAGAAACAAGATGGATTTGCGATGAATGCAAACGCAGAATAATTTATATTAAAAATCCTTTTTGTCCCAAATGCAATCGACTTTCACCGAATGGAAAGGTATGCCGGCGCTGTCGCGACAAATCTTATTTGACTGGACTCATTGTGGCGGCTTATTATAATGAAGGACCATTAAAAGAGGCGATACATGCCTATAAATATGAGTATATATTTGGGGTCCATGAAGAACTTGGCAAAATTATTACCGAGGCATTTTATAAAAATAAATTTTCAAGTTGTGTGATTATTCCCATTCCGCTTCATAAAAAAAGACAAACTCAAAGGGGATTTAATCAAAGTGAACTTCTGGCGAAATATTTAAGTTCAAAGACTAAGAATAAATTACTTGTTAAAAAGCTGGTTCGCTTGAAAAATACCGAGCCGCAGATAGAACTAAGCGGCAGAAAAAGGAGAGAAAACATAAAAGATGCCTTTTCGTGGAAAGGCAAAGATGAAATTATAAATCAAAAAGTATTGCTCATTGATGATGTATATACCACCGGTTCAACTTTGGAAGAGTGTGCCAAAGTTCTTAAATCCGCCGGTGCAAAAGAAATTTGGGGTATAGTATTAGCAAAGGTCTGATTATTTTCTTTTTATCACAGCCATGTACTGAGTTTCTGCTCTTGGAAGATGGATTTTAGGGAAAATTTTTTTTGAATAATTGCGGCTGAAAATAACATTATAATTTTTTAATATTTTATCCCATTCGTTTTTACTTAACAATCTTTCATTGCCAAAGTCTTTTTTGGGATAAAACTTATTCGGAACAGAAAATACCATTATCGGTGCTACCCGCAACTGTTCATCAAGGAGCTCTATAATTTTATCATCGGAAAAATGCTCAAACAGGCCTTGGTGGAATATGATATCGAATTCATTTTTTTTAAAAGGCAAATTAAAAGCATCGGCATATTTTAATTTAATTTTGGCATTATATAAAGTTATAATCTCTTTTTGACTGGCGAGCAGCTTTTTGTCATTGTCGACAGCGGTTACATTCATTCCGAGATATGACAAAAATATGCTCATTAGCGCACTTCCCGAACCCACTTCCAAAACCCTTTTTGGTTTAAATGATACGATTTGAGATAAAAATTCCTTATGACCATACAAGTTTCCAATAAACATTTCCAAATCAGGTATCGTTTTATAATACTCTGACCAGCTATTTTGATTTGTTTGTTTTATTGCTTGATCCATAAAAAATCATATATGTATTTACAATTTAGTCAACTTTACAACATTTTCCAATAATTTTGCAACGGTAACCGGTCCCACCCCGCCCGTCGGAGGAGTAATATATGATGCGTTTTTTTGCACATTTTCAAAATCAACATCGCCTGTAATGACATATAGTTTGTCGCCTTTCGACTTTTGACTTATGACTTTTAACTTTTCAGCTAATGGCTTTTCAACCGATGTACCGGCATCAACTATGATAACGCCATTTTTGACCATATTGGATTTTACAAGGTGCGGCACTCCCGTTGCTGAGATTATTATGTCGGCTTTTTTTGTAATTTGCCCCAGATTTTTTGTTTCGGAATTGCAAACAGCATGCGAAATTTTTTTTTCTTCTAAAAACTTGCTCAATGGCTTTCCTACCAATTTTCCCTGTCCTACAATCACAATATTTTTTTCTTTTAAATTAATTTTATAATAATTAACAATCGCCGTTACGGCTTCCACTGTCGGAGGTTTCACCTCCGATTTTTTTGTTAAGGAATCGGCATCTTTTTTGGGGTTTATAGAACTAATTATTTTTTCGGTATTTAATTGGTTAGGTAGCGGAAGCTGAACGACGATGGCGTCAATATTTTTATCTGAATTTAATTTATTAATGAGATATATAATTTCTTTTTCCTTGGCATTTTGAGAAAAGTTGTGTTTTTGAAAATCAATTCCGATTTCTCTGGCTCTTTTCTCCTTGATTTTTATGTAAAGCATACTTGCCGGATCGTTTCCGACTAGAATTACTGCTAAAACAGGAGGTTTTTTAAGCTTCTCAACCTCCTTTTTTAATCTGTTTTTTATTTTATCGGCAATTTTTCTGCCATCAATAATAATCATTTTGCTCCTGGAACGGGGAATTTTTTTGCAAATTTCTCAACTTCTTTTTTAATGTTTTCTATTTTCATATCATTATTTTTATTCGAGATAACTTCATTAATCCATAAAGCGATTTTTTTCATTTCTTTTTCTTTCATTCCTCTGGTGGTAACTGCCGCGGTTCCGATTCTTAATCCGGAAGGATCGAGGGGTTTTCTCTTGTCGTAGGGAATCATATTCTTATTGGTGGAAAGCCCGGCTTTATCAAGAACAACTTCCGCTTCTTTCCCAGAGATTCCTTTTGAACTCATATCAATCAGTATTAAGTGGGTGTCTGTACCGCGGGAAACCAAGCGAAAGCCGTATTTATGTAATTCTTCCGAGAGTGTTTTGGCATTAATAATTACCTGCTTGGCATATTTTTGAAAACTTGGCTTTAATGCTTCACCAAAGCAGACTGCTTTTGCCGCATTAATATGGTCATGCGGCCCGCCTTGGAGCCCCGGAAATACTGCCCGGGCGATATTACGAGCATATTTTTCTTTGGACATAATTATCGCCCCTCTCGGGCCTCTAAGGGTTTTGTGCGTGGTGGTTGTTACTATATCACAAATCGGAACTGGATTTTCCAGCGCTTTTCCGGCAATGAGGCCGGCAGTATGGGAAATATCACCCATTAAAACCGCCCCGACTTTATCGGCGATTATTCTAAAACCTTTCCAATTGATTTTTCTGGGGTAAGCGGTAAAACCGGCAATAATAAGTTTTGGTCTTTCGCGTATGGCAATTTTTTCTACTTCATTCATGTCAATAATTTCAGTATCCGGATCAACGAAATAAGGGACAATTTTATAAAATTTGCCGGAAAAATTTAAAGGATGTCCGTGAGAAAGATGACCTCCCTGGTCAAGGCAGAGCGCCATAATTTTATCGTTGGGATTTAAGAGTGCAAAGAAAACCGCAAAATTTGCCGGTGAACCCGAAAGAGGTTGAATATTTACATATTCAGCCCCAAATAGTTTTTTTGCTCGCTCTATCGCCAAGGATTCGATATCGTCAATTACTTCGTTTCCAGCGTAGTAGCGTTTTCCAGGATATCCTTCAGAGTATTTATTTGT
>Ga0105099_10000152_pt1 | contig 44541 bp, 38 predicted proteins | sample PPLLak3cmMay2015_2_FD_79138 | JGI IMG/M metagenome (GOLD analysis project Ga0105099, IMG submission 79138) | Freshwater sediment microbial communities from Prairie Pothole Lake near Jamestown, North Dakota, USA - PPLs Lake P8 Core (1) Depth... | ecosystem: Environmental > Aquatic > Freshwater >... | reverse complement strand
TTTAAGGAATATTCTAAAAAGATGATAAATGTTGAGTTCATTTTACTCTGTCATTCGTATTCTAATCGATGTTGGGCTAAAGCCCAGTACCCTTTATCCCTTTGACTCCGCCTTAAAAGGCGGTTATTTATTGTGTTAGCTGTAATATTCAACCCTTAATTCGCATTATTAATGGCTATCCCAAAATCAATAAAATTGATAGCATCCCGAAACAAATATATTACAATTGTTCCTTTTTTGGATATTCAAAAAAGCTAGATTGAAGGTTGTCCTTTGAAATATCGCTCCATGAATCGGTATGAAAGGATAAGCCTACCATACCTGCCGTTGGAATATTATCAATTGGGCTTTTTAAATACTTATTTACAAAATAGGTAAAGGTTGGGTTGTGCCCAACGATAATAACTCGGGAAAGATCATTGGGAAGAGATTTAACGATTGATATTAGCTGATGCTCGCTTATCTCATAAAGTTTTGATGATAGTTTGATTTTTTCGTAAGGGTAGCCGATAATCCCTGCAAAAATGGTTGCGGTGTGGGTTGCTCGGTTGGCATGGCTAGTAAGAACCAGATCAATTGACTTTAGTATTTTTTTCTGACGATTCGCCATTGCGTAAGCATCAGCTATTCCCCTTGAAATCAATGCTCTATCAGCATCATCCGTATTTGGTTCATCCCACGATGACTTAGCGTGCCGAATCACGATTAGCTCCTTGTATTCCATAGACAGCGTTTTACAACATGTGCACAGTTTTTTATTTGTTCTTATTCATTATTTCAATTGCTACACTATTATCGGCATATACCTGCCAAAGCTTAATTCTTTTATCTACAACTATCGCTTTCCATGATGCAGGAACTTTCCAATAATTATTATTGCCCACATTCTTATTTTTTGTTTTATAAGTCCCGCTGGCATAGCCCAAAAGAACTATTATTGAATCATTTTGAAGCGTATCTGTAATCTCTATTTTATAATCAGGAAACAAATCAAGGTAGCCTATCCAAGCATTTTTCATATTGTCGTTGCCAACGATACTATTACCACGAGAATCTATAAACACATGGTCATTACTCATTAGGTCATAAAGTTTATCTGTGTTTGCGTTATTTATTGATTCAATAAAATCCAGAACAATTTTTAAATCCATATTAGGCCGTTTATAGGATTGACAATTAGTCGATAAAAAAAACGAAAATATTAAAATCAATATAATAAATCGTTTCATTTTCTTGTTAAGTTACTATTTATCAATATGAGTAGTGTTTTTCTTAAAATTGCATACAACATTAAACATAAACCCTAGTAACTTAATAAAAATAAGTAAAAATACTGAGGGAATCAAGTATTTTATATATTCAGTGCATGAAGTTTCAAACTTTAAGTACTTTCTACAGTAAGTTGCTAGCAAGTTCAGCTAAAAAGCTGCGCTCACCTTTAACTAGGTTGATATGTGCAAAGATTTCCTGCCCATGCATTTTGTCTGTTAGATACGATAACCCATTAGACTTCATATCGAGGTAAGGGTGGTCGATTTGCTGAATATCGCCTGTGAAAACAAATTTAGTACCCTCGCCTGCACGTGTAATGATGGTTTTAATCTCGTGTGGCGAGAGGTTTTGAGCCTCATCCACGATAAAGAAAACATTCGATAAACTCCTTCCCCTAATGTATGCTAATGGTGTGATAACAAGCCGATCAGTGCGTTGCAACTCTTCTATATGCTGATACTCCTTGCTTGGGCTTTTAAACTTATTCTTAATAACCGAAAGGTTATCGAAAAGGGGTTGCATGTAGGGGCTAATCTTTTCGTTTACATCACCAGGCAGGAATCCCAAATCGCGATTTGATAGGGCAACGATTGGCCGAGCTAAAAGAATTTGCTGAAAATTAGCTTCCTGTTGAAGTGCTGCGGCTAATGCTAGCAGGGTTTTTCCTGTTCCTGCTTTACCTGTTAAGGCAACAAGTTGAATATTCGGGTTAAGTAGTGCATCAAGGGAAAAGGTTTGCTCCGAGTTGCGCGGTTCGATGCCGTAAGTTTTAATCTTTTCTATCCTTTTAATTGTAGCAGAGATACCATCGTATCGACCCAATGCGCTCGATTTGTTGCCTTTGATGATGTAGAACTGATTGGGGTAGGGTTTTACCTTTAGCTCCTTGGCCGTTAGTCCTTCATGCTTCTCGTACATCTGCTGTATTAAAGAATCGTTGATATTTGATATCGTCTCAATATCTCTTTTTAACGTATCTATATCCTGAACCTTATCAGAAAGGTAATCCTGAGCGTTCAACCCCAACGATTTTGCTTTCATCCTCAGGTTTATGTCCTTTGATACGAGGATTACAGGTCTATCGGGATTCTTTCTATGAAGGTAATCAGTAATAGCGAGAATCCTATGGTCAGGGCTTTTCTCGGTGAAGGATTCGAGTATTTCTTTCGAGAATGGTTTTCCTGTTTCAATCCTTAGCTTTCCATGCTCCTTGCCCAGCTGAATGCCTCCGTTGAATAGATTATCGCCTGATATTTTGTCCAATTCACGAGCAAATTCGCGTGCATGAAAGTTAATCATTTCGTTCCCTTTCTTGAAAAAGTCCAACTCCTCAAGCGCAACGATGGGGATCACAATATCATTCTCCTGAAAATTGTAGATGCACTTATAGTCGTGAAGGATGACGTTTGTGTCTAGAACGAACAATTTTTTTAATTTCTTTTTTGCCATTTTTTGATAGGTTTATTGTTTTACTCAACGATTAAAGATAGTCAATATAACCTTACTTTATTACCAATGGAGCATCTTTAAATGGGCTAGATATTCACAGTAAAACAAGTTGATTAGCATATTGTTGAGAAGTAATTCTTATTTCTTTTTAATAACTATTGAGTAATAATTCGTCATTCGGAGGTATTTATCATTGTTTTATGGTAATAAAAAATGATTTTTTCCTTTTTTATGTTCAATGGGGAATAACTAATCATTCTTGAAGGTATTTCGATAGCAGGCCGTACAGTTCTCGCCTCTTTATAGGCTTACTGATGTAATCATCACATCCAGCTTCTAGCGCTTTTCTATCATCGCCATGGAGGACGAAGGCAGTTTGCGCTATGATGGGAAGGTTTGGATGCGTCTTTTTAATGCTAATGGTGGCATCGAATCCATTTATCTTTGGCATTTTTATATCCATAAGTACTAAATCAATACCGCCAATGGTATTGCAAATGGTAATGGCTTCCTCACCGTTACGAGCCCATAAGATTTTCACTTCTAGGTGTTCAAGATAGACAACCAACAGCTCATAGTTAGAGGTCTCATCCTCTGCTATAAGTATTGTTTTACCCTTAAAATTGAGCATAGCTGATAGGGTATCTTTATATTTTATATTTTCATCGACAGCTAGTAGCTCATAGTTTGGAAGAGTGAAGTAGAAGGTAGAGCCTTTGCCAAAGTTTGATTCTACCCAAATTTTTCCACCTAGCATTTCAGTATATCGTCTTGCTACTGAAAGACCTAGCCCTGTTCCGCCGAATAGCCTTGTGTTGGAATCATCAACCTGCCTAAAGTTTTCGAATATTATCTCAATGTGCTCCTCGCTAATTCCTATGCCTGTATCCTTAACGTAAAATTTTATTACGCTGTTATCGTCAATTTCATCAATACTGAGGCCGTACTCGATATAACCTTTAAAAGTAAATTTGAGCGCATTTTTGATAAGGTTGAGCAGTATTTGTTTCAGCTTCGTTTTATCGGTATGTAGAATTAGATTGTCGATTTCTTGGGGGGGTATAAAAGTTATACTGAGGTGTTGTTTGTTCAGCTTTTCCTGCTCTAACACTATTGAATCGTTTATATCATGCGGAAGATTGCTAATTCTGTAATCCTCCAAGCTAACTTTTACTTCACCGCTTTCGAGCAGGGTTATATCGAATATATCTTCAACGATTTCAAGCAAATTTAATCCGCAGGTATTAATGATACCTGCATATTCGGGTATCTTGGTGTTATCTATTTCATTTTTCATCATATCAGAGAATCCGATAACCGCATTCAATGGCGTTCTCAGCTCGTGCGACATGGTGGCGAGGAATGTTGATTTTAATCGGTCTGATTCCTTCGCCTTTTCGAAAGCTATTTTCATATCCTGCTCCACCTTTTTTCGTTCTATCAGGATGCTTACCTGACGGGAGATGAATTCAAGCATTTCTAAATCGTCGTTATCGTATGCATTCCTATCTTCGTGGCTTTGTACTGCAAATATTCCTGTTATTTTACCTTTAACAATTAGCGGAACACCCAACCAAACCGCCGCTTTATTACCAAAAGAATCTATTGTTCCGGCATTTTCAAGCTCTTCGATTTGCTTTTTGTTTACCAGTAAGGGTTTTTTTGTTCTTATCACGTGTTTGGTTAGCGTTCTCCCGGCAGGAAAATGTTTAATAATATCTTTCTGATCGTTATGGTATGGCAACGTTATGGTATCGGTCTCCTCATCGTAGAACGCAGCAAAAAAGTTTGTTGTGTCGATGAGCAGCCCGATCTGATTTTTGATATAGTCAATCAAATCGGCTAAGCTTTCCGATGTATCAACAGCGATGGAACTGTTATAAATTATTTTCTGAATTTGTTCTTTGCGCTTTCGTTCGATGAACTCGCTAAGAATTTTTGAGATGGTGGTTATAAGCTCCTTCTCTTCCGTTAAGAATGGGGTGAAGGAAGGTTCATTCGCTTCGTAGTGAAGGAATACCTCAATGTAACCAAGCTGTTTGTTTTTGTTGACAATCTCTGAGCTTAACCTGAGATTACTTTCAACGAAGGTTGACGTTTGAAATGTATGATCCTTAAGCACAATCCTACATTCAGTGTTTTCGGGGTATTGAAAACCTGTTGGGATTAGGTTCGCTACTTTATTAAAGAATTTGGCAAACGTTAGGCTATCCTTATCGATTATTCGTGTAATATTTTGCAGGCATTGTATCTCTTTAACCCTTTCCTTAATCTCCTTTTCCGCTTCTTTCCTTTTTGAAATATCTCTTAGAATAGCCGTTGCATGCCACTTATTGTCTTTTTTGTAGGATGATATTGATAGCTCAACGGGTATTACTACACCATCCTTTCTAAAGGCTTTAATTTCAATTGTATTCCCGCTTGAATTTTCGATGGGTTCTTGATTTACACGTTGAAAGCAATTACTAATAATGTTACTATACTCGATTGGTATAATTAAATTTTTGAAATCAACCCCAAGGACCTCCGATTCGCTATGCCCAAAAATGGTTGATGCAGCATTATTCCATGTAAAAATTTTACCCTCCTCGTTCATGCTTATGATTGCATCACCTGCAGTTTGAGCAATTGAGCGAAAATGCTCTTCGCTATCCGTTAAAGCCTTTTCAGTAATTCTTTGTGCCGTAATATCTTCAACTATTACGATATGGTAATTTTGGAAACGTTCGCTGTCCGCCATCAGCGATACGAATAGGTTGACCCATACAATGCTCCCATTCTTATGGTAATAGCGTTTAACTATTGAGTATTCGCTTATTTCACCGTTAACTATTCGGTTCCTTTGTTTTAGGTTTTCTTCAATGTCATTCTCGTGAGTTATTTCCATTGGGCTTATGCTAAGCATTTCATCCATCGAATACCCTAGAATATCGCAATACTTCTGATTGATTTCGATGGGCTTCCAATTGTTCGTGTCGATTAATGCAACCCCAACAGCAGCCGATTCGAACATTGCCCTAAACTTTTTCTCATTCTCCTTTATCTTGTTTTCGGATTGAATTCGCTTAAAGGCAATGCCAATTAATGAGCTTAGCTCTTCCATGAACCCAATAATGTCGGTATTAAAGAAGTTCGGCCGCTTATCGTTCAGCTGCAGAAAACCGATAATCTCATCATCGGAATGCAAAGGGATTAATGCAACGGATTCGTAGGCATTTAAATTACAATGATTCCGAAAATGGTGAGGTAAGTCGGATTTTGGCACATATGCGTTGAGCGAATCCAATGTATTAAACCAAAAGCTGCTTAATGCTGTGAAATTATGATTAGCGGTTTTAGAATTCCCTTTAATCACAACATCGCAAAAACATTCGTAAAACGAATTGCATTCCTGTTCGTTTACTATATCACAATTATCTCGTCTTGGGCAAAGGGTATTCTTTGAAATGTCATACTTGTCAGGAAACCCAATTGAATGATTAAAAGGGTTGTCGTTTTTACCCTGTACCTGTAAGACAATTGACTCATTTTTTAGGTATTCCTTAATACCGTATAGGATATCGTCAACCAGTAAACCCCATTCAATAGGACGATTTAGTAAGGCTAGGATATTTGCTATGAGCAGCTGCTTCTTGTCGTAATTCTTTTCACCGGTAATATCATGTATGATTCCTCTAATTTTCTCAACACTAGAATCTTCAACTACAGGAATTCCGATTATCCTTAAATTCCTTTGCTGCCCTTCATTCGTGATAATATCAACTTCGAAATCCGAGGCAATCCTTTTTTTAATGATTAATTCGATAGCATTATCATATATTTTTCGAGAATCCTGCATTAATGAGTCTTCAAAAACTTTTAGATTTTGCTTCGTATCCAACCCTAAAATTCGGGCAATCTCCGAGGAGATAGTAATCTGCTGCGTTTGAACATCGTACTCCCACCCACCCACATTTGCCGACTCACCGGTTAGCTTTAATAGCTCATCCTTGGATTGCACAGCTATTTCGGCCTGTTTACGCTTATTTTCGGCTAATATTGCGTTCTTGAAAACTGATTTTGAGACCTGAATAATAACAAAACCGATTAGGGTTATCAATAGCAGCGTCAGCAAGGCCGAAAAGAGGGCAAAGTTCAGCGTTTTGGAGTCGTTAAAGTATTTTAGGATTAACCCTTGAAACAAGATGGCAAAGAAAAGGATGGGTATAATGCTTCGTATAAGTATGTTATAGGGTGTTCTGCCAATAAATTGTCTTACAATAAAGTTTTTCCTACCGCTATAGATAACAATGGAAACGCCTAATATAAGAAAGCAAATTGCCGTAGGTAAAGCCAAAGGGATAACTCCGCTTTTATAAAGCAAAGGGGTTTGAAACAGATATCCCAATATTACGGCAAACCCCGAGAACGTAACCGAAGCACCAAGAATTCCAATTAATCCATTTGTGCTCTTCTTCTCGCCGAACTTGGCTTTTACTAAGAATGCAATACCCGCCATGAAGAACAGAAAACCTGTTAGCGGCGACATCCTTTTTAATGGGAATGCACCCCATTTCTCGGTAACAGGTGATAGGTAGTATTCAAATGTTAAATCGCTATTTGCAAAGTATTCAACGGACTTAAAAAAACCATAAAAGGTAAGAAAAGCTATAGTAATTATTGTCCCTGTTCTTATAATGGGGATATGCGACTTGTAAGAATTTGTAAATAGCACTAATCCAAAAATCAGAAAAATAAAAGAGGTATCGGGAGCCATGGGAATAAAATTATCGCTATAGCTTGCAAGGAGAAGAGCGTTGCTTGCCCATCCCAAAAAGCCTAGCATCCCAATCAGAAAGATTAGTAATCCTTGAATTTTTAATGAGTTCTCGAAGCTGAATAGCAACCTCATTTTTAATGAATTATATGTATTACAATTATTTACCGACCTTAACACCGTATGCTATATATCTCATTTTAAGACTATTCATTGACTATTGGCATGTTTATGTAAATGTAAGAATTTTCTGTTTCTTTTGCCAATTTCGCAACAGCAATTTATCGATTATGGTTTTGTATTTACTTGTACCCCTGTTGTTTTAAATCACTAGTGATATATATCACTCTTTTTTCAATAAAAACCTGCCATTCTCCATATTCTTGGGATGATTTTCTTTATAGCGAACTATAAAAAAACCAAAAGTTAACTAGCAGGTAAACATATAAATACAATAATTATTTTAAGATAAGATAACGTTGAAATAAGAGGTATTATTTGCGCTATTCAATGTTTGACCACACCAAATTTGTTATCGGGTTTATTCTTTTTCTCTCCCTTAATATTATACACAATAACTATTTTCAAAAAAATATACTTAAATTACGGCATCGTTGGTTATTTAACATACTGAATAATTTCATTGTTATGGCTACTATAAATTACAGTTGGATAGGAAAAAAAGTATTGATAGTTGAGGACGATCGCGTTAACCTCATGATGGTTAAACTCTTCCTGTCAACAACAGGGATAACAATTTTTAATGCGAATAATGGCGACGAGGCGATAGAGGTTAATAATAACGAAAAACCAGATATTATCTTAATGGATATTCGAATGCCCGGGATGGATGGGTTAGATGCAACTCGGATTATTCGAGTAACCGATAAGGTTGTACCCATTATAGCCGTTACAGCATTCGCCATGCCAAACGATGAGGAGGTTGCAATGGCGGCAGGATGCTCAGCCTTTATCACAAAACCGTATAACAAGAACTTTCTAATGCAAAGAATGAACCATCTATTAGGATTTGAATAGCTGGGGATAAATTATGGTTCTGTTCATCTATTGTTCTAGCCTTAGTGGTTGTCTTTACGAAAAATTTGTTGAAAATAACGCTTTTAATGTAGTATGCCATGAACGTTAACGATAAAAATTTCATAGTGTTAATAATCGATTCCGAAAGCAATACCCTCAATTATAAGGATGCTCTAAAGGAATTACCTCAATGTGAATTTTTGTATTCAGATAACTATTTAACCCAGGTTGAACCTATTAAGCAAAAGAGATTCGATGCAATACTCGTTAATATCAAATTTTTAGCTGAGAATAAACAGCCTGATCTAAGTTTGGTGAAAAAGCAATTCAAGGACTATAGCATTCCTACCTTTTTCTTTAGGCTAAAAGCGAGTCAAGAGATTATAATCGAATCGATTATTAATACCTCTATAACGCCTCCCGACTCCCTGTTAATTGGCGATTTAGTGTTAAGTGTAAAAGATTCTAATCTGCGCAGAGCAATAGTTGATGCTCAGCCTAAGCTGGAGAATCCGCCAAATAAAACTATTCAAAAGGTTGATTTACAGGACAACATCGAAATTAATCAGCAGAAAGCTGTTTTTATCCGAAATATTACCTATGAGATAAGAACGCTTCTTAACAATGTGGGTGGCCCCATTCAGCTTATCAAAGAAAAAATTGACGACCCCGAATTAATACCCTTTTTTAGCATAATCGATACTACGCTTAATCGGATGGTTGAGTTCACCTTCAAGGCAACGCTCTCCTCTGATTTAAAACTTGGGAGTTACCCCATTAAAAAAAAGTTGGTTAACCTCGATGAAATATTTAGATTTTCTGCGTTGGAACTCACAGAGTACTTAGAGCTTGAGAAGATTAAACTTACCGTCAACCCAACCCATACCAGTGCAAGTATATATGGTGATAAAGATTTACTATTCCATAGCTTTACAGCAATACTCGACAAAACCATCAACCTTACCAAGGAGAATGGCGAAATATTTATTGATTTTAGCCTTGGGAAAGACACCGTTGATTGTAAAATAACGACAAATAGAATTTCTTTTAATAAGCAGGATATACTCGAAATATTTAACTCAACTTCAATTGATCAGGAGATAGGCTTATCCTTAGCCAAAATGGTACTTAATGTCCACGATGGCTTCTATTGGGTTGATATAACCAAGGAAACAGGTGTTACTATAGGCATTTCCTTCAAAACCAGCGAACATGAATGAATCAATGCTTAACGCCCTGCTTCAGTTTCTTGCTATCATTCAGAATCTGAAAAGGGATGAAAAACAGCTGTTAACAAGAAAATACATCGAAAACTACCTGAAAAAATCATTCGGGAAGAAGGTTGCCAATGAGAAAATAGAGGTATATATAAAGTATGCTGCGCTATTTAAGGAGAACTCCGACTTCAGAAACCAGCTCACCTATGTTTGCAGATCAATAAACCAAGAGTGTAACCTTCGGGAGAAGTACCAAATTCTTATCAACCTTCTCGATTTTATTCTTTACTCTGAAATCTCATTCCACAATATATTTAGCATCGAAAAACCATTTAAGGTTTTTGTGAACACGATAGCCCTTGAGCTAAAGATTAATAAAACAGAATTTCTCAACCTGATCCGTTACATTTTTGGCGAAATCTATAAAATACCCCAGAAGAAGCAGCTGTTAATTGTTGGAAATCAGGATCCTAGCATTGAGGAGGTAAAATTTCTTCAAAATGACCACCTAAACGGTTACCTAATTTTCCTCCATCTATCGGGTTCTAATCTACTTCTATTCAGATACAGAGGGTCGCTTACCCTTGAGATTAATAAACAGGTTATCTTCTCCCGACGCGTCTATACCTTGAAGAATGGCTCTTTCATATCAGGAAAAAATCTAAAGCCAATCTACTATGGCGATATCCTTAGAGCCTATTCGTACGATGAGGCAATTCACGATATACACTATCAGGCGCATGAGATTGAATATAAATTTCCGAATGAGGTTACCGCAATCCAACAGCTCTCTTTCGATGCACGTTCGGGCGAGCTGATTGGAATAATGGGAGGGAGCGGTGCCGGCAAATCAACACTTATCAACGTTCTTTGTGGTAACTATAAGCCTTGTAATGGACGAATCGAGATTAACGGTTTGCCACTTGACAGTGAAAACGAAAATCTTAAAAGTATAATTGGGATTGTTCCACAGGAAGATTCGCTTATCGAAGAGCTAACGGTTTATCAAAATATCCTATTCTCATCAAAACTTACATTAGGCAATTTAACCGATGACGAGATACACAAAAGGGTTGAATCAACCCTTTTAGAGTTCGATTTATATAGCATTAAGGAGTTAAAGGTCGGATCGCCCCTTAAAAAGTTAATCAGCGGCGGACAACGAAAACGGTTGAATATCGCGATGGAGGTTATTCGTAAGCCCGAAATACTTTTCGTTGATGAGCCAACCTCAGGTCTATCCTCTTTGGATTCCGACAATGTAATGAACCTACTCAAGGAGCTGTCGCTACAAGGGACTCTCCTTTTTATTAACATTCATCAACCCTCATCGGAAATATTTAAGCTATTCGATTCAATTCTTATCCTGGATAAAGGGGGATACCCTATATTCTTCGGAAACCCTATTGAATCGATTCTTTACTTCAAGAACAAAGGGGATAGAGTCGATAAAAAGGAAATTGCATGCGATTATTGCGGACACATTAACCCCGACCTAATCTTTGAGATAGTAGATGAAAAGCAGGTAAATCAGTACGGTGAGAACACTAACGAACGAAAGATTAGCCCTACCCAGTGGCATCAATTCTATTTAGACGATCTGAAGAGCAAGCGAAATACTCAGCGCAATGGTCCGATTCCTGAGCGTAAGTTCCAGAAACCATCATCGTTCAAACAGCTTAAGCTCTTCTTTCATCGAACGGTTCTCACTAAGTTGGGCGATTGGGAATTTATCATCCTATCCGCATCGATTGCTCCAATCATTGGTTTTCTTGTGGCTTTCTTCACAAAGCAATTCGCCACAACAAAAAGTGGTACCTACGAGTATATACTATTCGAAAATTCAAATGTGCCGGCATACTTCTTCATGGCAATTATTTCAGCCCTGTTTATAGGTTTAATCGTCAGTGCCGAAGGTATAATCAGGGATAATAGGATGCTGAAGCGAGAGGCCTTCTTTAACCTAAGCATGTTTAGCTACTATAACTCAAAGGTTATCTTCTTTTTCATCCTTAGCGCATTCCAATCATTCTTTTTGGCCATTTTCGGGGTTTTACTCTTTAAAATTCCCGATTTCACGCTTAGCTTCTGGTTAATCCTGTTCTCTTTATCCTTTTTAGCAAATTTAATGGGGTTGATCGTTTCCGCATCGCTAAAATCAGTTCCTGCAATTTACGTGATTGTTCCCTTCCTGCTAATTCCTCAAATTCTTTTTAGCGGGGTAGTCGTAAAGTTTGATCAGCTGAACTACAAGGTAGGCGATCAGGATAAAGTACCCATTATAGGGGAGGTAATGGCATCGCGGTGGGCCTTTGAAGCGCTTACGGTTAGGCAGTTTAACGATAACGAGTATCAGAAAAACTTCACCGATGTAAACACCCAGGAGAGCGTAAATCGGATTCAACTTTTCTACATTATCCCTATGGTTACCGAGGCAATCGAGGATTACAACGTTAAAACCGATGAAACCTTACGAAGAAAAGATATAAAACTGATAAAGAATGGATTAGCTATACTTGAAATTAGCAATCAAGCCCCAAATCAGGATGATAAACTGATTGTAATGGCTAAAGCCAATCTTGAGAAGAAGCGCAAGCAGGCTTCAGCAGCACTCGACAAAATACGTTTTCGAAAAGATTTAATCTTAGAGAACCTTTCATTAACTTATGGCGGCGAAGAAGGTGTTACCGCTTTAAAGCAAAAGTCAGTTAATAAAGCTGTTAGCGATTTAGTTCAGAATCGGTCAGTAACCGATCAGGTTATTCAGGTTGAATCGGAGATTTACATCAAATCGGATCCAATTTTCAGGCTAGCCCAATCGCGAATCGGTCGATCGCACTTTTTTGCTTCATTCAAACGAATAGGGAACTATACTATTGAAACCTATTGGTTTAACTTGATATCGATATGGTTTATGATTATTATTCTATATATTATTCTTGTATTTGAACTTTTCACCAAATTCACAAAACGGTATCAACGGTTTTATCAACAATATTTCAAAAATCGCATTACATTTAATAGCTGATAATTCTGTTCTTTTGAAAAATAGTATTACTTTTTTTTATATATTGCAACAACTATTTGATCATAAATTGTATTACAACAAATCTCCTAGAGTTAAAATAAATATTGGTTTTGTTAATGAAAATTGAGAAAAATGAGGCGAAAAACTAATTTACTGATAACGCTTATTCTTGCTTCTTGTCTTTTAGGGTGCGTAAATGAATCCAAAAAGAAAGAGGACAGTCTTTTAGCTCAACAAAAGGATTCGATTTACAGAGAAAGAATAGAGTACCTCCTACCATCACCCCAGGAGCTCATGAGCTTTGCCAAAGATCAAGGCTATACCTACAAAGAATTTCTAGTTAATCCGCTTGAGAATATTGAGGAGATCAATTTATTTCGCAATCAAGCGCTATACTTTGGCATGTATTTTTGCGATTTCTACTATTTAAGCGTTTTCGACAAGAACACCCAATCGCTCAAATATCTAACAACACTTCGTCAACTTTCGCTAAAATTAAGCATTGAACATTTCTTCAAGGAGAGTTTCTTTAAAAGGATGGAGGATAATTACTCTAACCTCGACTCCCTCAAAGAGATTTCCATTGAGCTTTCATCGGATGTTTTCAACTCCCTCGACCAAACCGATAATAATATGCTTTTCTCTATCATTGGTATTGGATCAATCGTTGAGGCGCTCTATTTAACGGCCAATTCAATTACTGACGCTCAGAAGCAACCGCGTTTAGTATCATCGGTTTACGATATCGGTGAGTTTTACGAGAATTTCTTTAGCAGTTTCTTAGTCTTTTGTAACGATGAAAAATCGCTAAAGCCCTTGTTAATGGACTTAACTGAGGTTCGAGATATTCTTCATAAAGGCAAGGTAGAGAGAAATAACACCTCCTCGGCAACTAAAAAGATGACCTCAAGCGGAATGAAAATAAAAATTTCGGACGATAGTAAGAAATCCTCAAGCGATGAAAACTTTAGCCTGTTGAAAGCTAAAGTAATTAATATTCGTACAAAAATTGTAAATCAACAATACTAAGCGATGAAGTGGCTACTAGTAACAATAACATTAGCAATTAGCGTAAATATTGCCTTCGCTCAACCCTGTAGGGATTATAATAGAATGGGCAATTGTTTATTGCTGATGAATAGAGAGGTGATGAATGTTTATGGCCAATCGAAAAATGCGCTACTTCAGGCTAATATTCCCAATAACTTTAGCGTAACCCTTTTTGGCGAGAAGGATTATAAATTTATTATTTGCTCCGAAGCAAACTTCTACCCCATTCACATACGTTTAATCGATCCTCTTACCCAAGAAGTTTTCTATGACAATAAGGATGATGATTACTTAGAATCCATTGGGTTTACGATTGAAAAGACAAGAAGGCTTATTGTGGAAATAACCCTTCTTGCTGCCAAAACAGAGTTTAAGGATATTGGGCAGGACAGAGCTTGTGTGGGAGTGCTAATACTCTGGCAGAAAGTCCCCAAAACGGGATTCTAAATTTATCATACCGAAACCAAGCGAATATTGAAAAGGTAAAGTCCTAGAAATGAGGCTTTACCTTTTTACATTATTTGTGTGTTTTAATATAAATATCGATGTCGTTTTAGCTAAGAGCTATGTTATTGATATTCAAGTAAGATTATGAAAATCAATTTACAACACATGAAGTTACACGATATTGATATATAGTTCAAGAATAAAAAAGGTTCTTTGGTTTGAAAGGGATTGAAGAAAATATTGAAATTTTTAATAAATATTTTTGATTTCTAAAAAAAACCAATACATTTGCAACGCTTTTAAAGGAAGCAGCTCTTAATGGGAGCTTAGCTCAGCTGGTTCAGAGCATCTGCCTTACAAGCAGAGGGTCGCTGGTTCGAACCCAGCAGTTCCCACAACAAAAACCCTTGCAAACGCAAGGGTTTTTTTGTTAAAGGTCTTGAATCAAGTTGAAAAGTTGTGGATTTATGATGCCAACCACCATTACATCAACGAGAAAACGGTTAATGAAGAAACAGGAAGAGAACGGTTTACCCATAAAAACCTACATCTGGCAACTTCTTTGATTATTAATGCCATCCCAAGTATGTTCAACGACCTCGATGACCCAGCTATTCCTCATACTACAAACAGATTGGAAAACTATTTTACTCACTTCAAAGAGACGTTAATGCTTCATCGAGGGTTGAAGTTAATCGCCAAAGAAAAACTTCATCAAATGGTACATTCACTTTAAAAACCACCAACTACGCTAGGTTTTATAAGCCATCTCCGCGTACCTATAGATTGAAAAAAAAAGGATTGCAATCAACCATTCTTTCAATCTATAGTTTACGCATCAAACCTATTGCGGATAGGTTGCACATCAGCAGAGCCTATTTCCTCTTTAGTTAGATTGTCAAATTTAACTTTGAATTTTAATGTAAAAAAGTGCTATTTGTTACCGCATTGCCAATTAAAATGTCAACGTAAACGTAGTCCCATGCCCTGGAACGGAGTATGCGGTTATGCTTCCACCGTGTAAGCGCATGATCTGTCTTGAAAGGCTAAGGCCTATACCTGAACCCTTGGGTTTTGTTGTAAAGAATGGGATGAATATCTTATCGAGCACCTCGGGTAAAATACCTACGCCGTTGTCTGCAACCTGAATGGTAACCTTCCCCCGCTTGTTTAGAAATGCTTTTAGTGTTATCTGAGGCTTTTCAGCCCCTTCAAGGGCATGAATAGCATTTTTCAGGATATTAATAATTACCTGTTCAAGCAGCTCAATATCTACCGAGAACTCAATTTCAGGTGGGTCAATCTCACTATGGAATGAAATACCTACTTGCGAAATTTCTTCGTTCATTAAAGGGATGATATTATTGAACACATTCTTAACAGTAGTAATTCTGAAGTTTGGTTTAGGTATTCGGGTTAAATTTCTGTACGTATTTACAAAGTGGAGCAGACCTGTACTACGTTTGTGAATGGTTTGTAACCCTTGCTGTATCTCATGTGCTGTTTCGGAATCGATACTGGCATTGGGATCGGCTGCCTGCTCCTCCTGGAAGCTTTTGATCATCATATCAATGGTTGATGAGAGCGAGGCTATTGGCGTAATGGAGTTCATAATCTCATGGGTGAGAACGCTAATCAGCTTCTGCCATGCCTCGGTTTCCTGCTCCTCCAAAACGCTTTGAATATTCTTAATAGTAACCAGAACAATGGTTTTGGTATGAATTTTAAACTCATTGCTATTGATTGCTAGCTGCAATAAATCATCCTCCTGCTGTACCTTGATAAGGGCACTCTCGCCTGGGGTAATACTCAATAATTTCTCAACCAGTTCGTTGCTAATGGGGTAGAGCTGCTTAACATTTTTCAACCCGCTGAGCTGAAATAGTTTTTTTGCCGATTTGTTAATCATCTCTACGGTACCATCCTTTTGATAGGCAATTATACTTACATCAATGTTCTGTACAATGCTCTGTAGGTAATGGAAATGCTCCTCCTTCTCAGTTCTTACGTTCTGAAAATCTTTGATTACATCGTTGAACGCCTTATTCAGCTCATCAAACGACGATCCCATACCCTCCATCTGAAAAGATCGGGTAAACTCGCTAAACCTTATCGATTCTAAAAAACTTGAAAGGTCTCGATTTGTTTTATCGATATACTTGAAAAGGGCATATAGCTGTATAACAATGAATGCACCGATTAGAACAGGCGTAATGAAGAACTCTTTCCAAGTATAGAAAAGTAGAAATATTGTTGTGGCAATTAAAAGTATTCTGATAATTGCGTTTACCCTAAAATTTTTATAAATCATATTTTTCCATTCTACGGTATAATGATGTGCGGGTAATGCCTAGCTCATTCGCGGCTTGCGTAATGTTACCCTGAGCCTGCTTGAGCACTTTATTGATAATGGCTTTTTCAACCTCTTCGAGATTGTAGGTGTCCAATTCGCCCTCACTAGCGTTCGGCTGTTTTGTAGCCGAGAAGAAAAAATCATCGGGTTGAAGAATAGTAGAGTCGCTCATGATTATGGCTCGTTCTACTGCATGTTGTAGTTCACGAACATTGCCGGGCCAATGATAGCCATTCAGCTTCTTTAGCGCATCGGGGCTTAGGCTACTGATATCCTTCTTATACTTCTTGGTGTAAATCTGAACAAAGTGCTTTGCTAAAAGGGCAATATCGCCAATTCTTTCTCTTAGCGGAGGCAGGTGGATTTCAACGGTATTTATCCTATAAAGGAGATCCTGTCGGAATTGTCCCTCGGTGGTCATCTGATTGATGTTGATGTTCGTGGCGCAAATCAAGCGTACATCAATATTTTTCGGTTTATTAGAGCCGACTCGGATTACTTCGCGACGCTCAATTACCGTGAGGAGTTTCGCCTGCATTGCAGGGGTAAGATTACCAATCTCATCGAGGAAAAGCGTTCCCCCTGATGCTATCTCGAATCTTCCTGGTTTTTCTTTCTTGGCATCGGTAAAAGCGCCCTTCTCATGACCAAACAGCTCGCTTTCAAACAGCGATTCAGCGATTGAACCGAGATCGATATTAATAAAAACTTCACCATTACGAGGAGAATTTCGGTGTAAAGCTCTTGCAACGAGCTCTTTGCCTGTCCCATTCTCACCGAGTATAAGGACGTTTGCATCGGTTTTTGCAACCTTTTGAATCGTTGCAAAAACACTTCGCATTCCCTCCGAGCTCCCAATAAACTCATGGAATGGCTGATCGAGAACCTCGCTAATCTCCTGTTGCTTCATTTTTAAGGTGTCAACCTCTTGCTGCGAGCGCTTTAGCTTCATTGCCGCCGAAACGGTAGCTATTAGCTTTTCGTTTTGCCAAGGTTTAAGAATAAAATCGGTAGCACCTGCTTTTATTGCCTTTACAGCTTTTTCAGCATCTCCGTATGCAGTAATAAAAATTACTATAGCTTTCGGATCGATGCTTAGTACTTTTTCTAACCATGTAAACCCTTCCTGTCCGCTGATTGCATCCTTCGTGAAATTCATGTCCAAAAGGATAACATCATACGTTTCCTTTGCCATCAGTTCTGGAATATCCGATGGGTTTGGGGTCGTATGCAGCAGCTCGATGTGAGGTTTAAGCAGCAGCTTAATTGCGAATAGAATATCCTCATTATCATCAACAACTAATATTTTCCCTGCTTTTTTAATCATGGCTGTAGATATTTGGATTATAATAACGTGAGTTCGATATAATAATGCATGTTATATCGCTATTAACTAATACTTTAATACGAACACTATGTTTTTGGAAGACTGGAACCGAGCTTGCGAGTTCGGCGTAGCCAATAATGCCTGCCTTCCGGCAGGCAGGCGTATCTCCATGGTTTTTTTTCATTTCGATTACGGTTGAATAGCTACCATTTTATAAATCCTGATAACTCGGTAAATATATTAAAAAACTCTTACATAGGTTTGATGTTATGGTTTGCATAAGAAGTGTGCGATATCGAACAGGAAATGTTGCATAATCGAACATGATTATTGATTATAATAAAATATATGAATGCCACAAAGCACTTAAAATCAACGCTTAGATAAGTATGGCATATAAACTGTTTAAAGATTACGAACCTGAAAATGTTTTTTGTGATGGATAAAGCGATTCAAAAAAAGAAATGGACTCTTAAAAAGATTCTTCTAATTTTAGGCACGGCTGTGCTTTCAGTTTATATTGTGTACTATATCGCTTTTGGCGATAAAAGCTCAAAGCTTAACGTTGAAGTTGATAAGATAACCGTTGAGGAGGTTACCCAAGACCTTTTTAGAGATTACATAACTGTTATTGGAACTGTTGCTCCAATCCGAACCATTTACCTAGATGCAACCGAGAGCGGAAGTCGGGTTGATGAGATTGTTCTGAAAGAAGGGAGTTTGGTTAATAAAGGTGATGTAATTGCTCGTTTCAGCAACACTGGCCTTATACTTGAAATTTCGAATAATGAGGCCGCAGTTTCCAGAAGCACGAATGAACTTCGAAATATTCGACTTCAAATGGAAAGGCAAACTCTCGATACCAAGAGTCAATTAATTCAGTTTACATTTGATTTAAAGGAAAGAGAGCGTACTTACAGGAACAATAGGGTGCTTTATGAACAAAAACATATATCAAAAGATGAATTTGAGCGGTCGAAGGAGGCTTATGAACTCACTACTGAAAGGATAAGCCTATTTCGTCAAAGCGCAATGAAGGATTCCATATACAACCTCACGCAAATTAAAACCCTTGAGGAACAAGATGAGAGAATGCAAATGAATTCAAGGATTGTTCGTAAACGTTTGGAATCTCTCGAATTTAGAGCTCCTGTTACTGGTGAATTGGCTTCACTCAATCTTGAAATTGGACAGGTTATTGGTATGGGAACTCGCATGGGTACAATCAACGTACTTGATTCTTATAAGTTAAAGGTTGATATTGATGAGCATTATATATCAAGAATTGTAAGAAATTTAACAGGAGACTGCGAATTTTCAAGCAAAAAATTTAATGGGGAGATAAAGACCATTTACCCCGAGGTTAGAAATGGGCGTTTTACGGTTGACATGGTGTTCACCGATACGGTACCCAAAAATATCCGAATTGGTCAAACCTCGCGCATCAACCTTGAGCTAGGCGAATCGCAAAGAGCCGTTCTTTTAAGCCGTGGCGGATTTTACCAAAGTACAGGTGGTCAATGGGTTTACGTAGTTGACCCATCGGGAAGTTTTGCTACCAAGCGCAATATCCGAATTAATCGTCAAAACCCTCGGTTCTACGAAGTGGTTGAGGGGTTAAAGCCTGGCGAAAAGGTAATCGTATCGAGCTACGATAATTATAATAGCGTTGATAAGCTCTTGCTCACAAAATAAACGAATGACTATATAAAATAACGGAACATTAAAATTTACGACAATGCTTAAAACACAAGAATTAGTAAAGGTTTTTCGTACCGAAGAGGTTGAAACCACTGCTTTAAATAAAGTTAACCTTGAAGTAAAACCAGGCGAATTTGTAGCCATTATGGGTCCTTCGGGATGTGGGAAATCCACGCTTCTAAACATCATTGGTTTGTTGGACAATCCGAGCGGTGGCGAATTCTACTTCAACGGGATTGAGGTATCGAAGTTCAAAGAAAAGCAGCGTACAAACCTACGTAAGTCAAATATCGGATTTGTATTTCAAAGTTTCAATCTGATTGACGAGCTAACTGTTTTTGAAAATGTTGAGCTACCTTTGCTTTACATGAACGTGCCCTCATCGGAGCGTAAGAAAAAGGTTGAAGCCGTTTTAGAGCGTATGAAAATATCTCATAGAAAAGGGCACTTCCCACAACAGCTATCGGGTGGTCAGCAGCAAAGGGTGGCAATTGCCCGTGCAGTGGTTGCAAATCCTAAGCTAATCCTTGCCGATGAGCCTACCGGTAACCTCGATTCAGCCAATGGCGAAGAGGTTATGGAGCTACTAAGCGAGTTGAACCGCGAAGGAACAACCGTTGTAATGGTTACACACTCACCAACCGATGCCGAGAAGGCGCATAGAATCGTTCAGCTGTTCGACGGTCATATTGTAACCGAGAATGTTAAGAAAATGCTGTAGTTTTAAGGGAATTGTAAGAAAAATAATTAGTAAAACGAGAATATTTACTTTTGGAAGAATGGAGTAATGGAATAGTGGAAGAACCGAACTTGCGAGTTTAAAGGTGTTTAAATGAAATCTGTTTATGCTTCTTTTCCCTGTCTGCCGACAGGCAGGCAATATTCCAATCTTCCAACATTCCAGATAAATTAAAAATTACTATACAATCAATAATTATTTAAAAAAAGTCATGTTAAAATTAAAGAAAGGGTAATACTATGAAAGAGATTTGCATACCAATTTCGAACCTTGGAGATGATGAAATAGCCGATGTTATTGTTACCATTGGCGGTAAGAAAATGAGCTATAGCTTCAGAGTAGAATCCTTTCCATGGAGTATCAACTCCGAGCAAAGCTCTACGGAAAGCGATACGTTACATGCAACTTTAGAGCAGATTACGCAGTTGAGAGACTCTCTTGCTCATTACGATAAGGGGTGGGAGCTGATACAGATATTTACTCCTCGTGCAGGAGCAACGCACATACAAGTACTTTACCGAAAGAAAAACGGACACTAAAAACTACTACGATGAGGTTAAAATATGGATTTTTTATTCTAGCTTTAGTGCTAGTAAACGTTGGGTTTGCAAAAGCAGATGAGTCAGAAACTGTCAGTCCGAAATCAGTCAAAGCCAAACCTGTAGATGAAGAAGCACCAACAATTGTTTTAACCTCTGAGTTGGATAATACAGCCCAACAAAATATTGAACCAATAATTTTAGATACTTGTTTTTACGATTCGGGAAACCTGAATTTAAGTTTTCAGCTTAACGATCAACCCGATTCAACAGATTTTGACGTAATCAAATATTATATTAAGAATGTAATGCCCTTACTTAAGAAAGTTGACTCGAAGAGTTTCGAGATGATTGAAATACTGTAGGGTTGAGTTAATTTCTACCATAACATAGTTGAAATCTTTTTGCCATGATTAGAATTCTTAAATATTCTTTAGCCGTTTTTACTTTTCTATCAGCAACCTCGCTTTTTGCTCAAAAGAAATGGACATTGGAGGAGTGCATTAACCAAGCACTTCAAAACAACATTCAAATAAAGCGAAGTATTTATACCTCAGAAATAGCAAAGTCAGATTATATTAAATCTTATGCAGATGTCACTCCAGCCATTAACGCATATGGTGGACATGGTATTTCTAAAGGTTTAAGTTATAACTACTATCAAAGTACTTACGAAGATAAAAAAGTTGAAAGCGGAAGTTTTGGTATTACCTCAGAACTTGATTTATTTCAGGGGTTTACAAAAATAAGCAGTATAAGTGGTAATAGATACGGATATTTGGCCAGCAAGTCTGATGTTGAAAAGTTAAAGAACGATCTAGTACTAAATGTTGTAGCAAATTATCTACAAGTTCTTTATGCTTCAGAAATGCTTGAACTAGCGAATGAACAGCTTACCGTTGCAGATTTAAAACTCAATAAAACAAAAAGCCAATTCGAGTTAGGTCAAATTACCGAAGGCGGTTTTCTTGAAATTAAATCACAATATCATTTAGAAAAGAAAAATTTAACTGTAGCAAATAACAACCTAGTCATGTCTCGACTAACTCTAGCGCAGTTTTTGGAACTCGATTCAACTAATAACTTTCAGATTGACTTAAAGAAAGATTTAATCATTACAAGCCCACCAATTCCTGACTGTAATGAAATATTTGGGATTGCTTCTGTAAGTTTGCCTGAGATAAAATCTTCAGAGTATAGGCTTTTGCAATCAAAAAAGGGATTGAACATGGCTAGAGCGTTAAGAAGTCCTAGAATTTATATGTCCTTTGATTACAATAGTCGTTATTCTCAAAGTGCAATTGACCCATTCTCCGCATCATTAAGGCCTTACCCTGACTATTCCTATTCTAATCAAATATCTGATAATACATTTACTTCTATACGATTGAATATTCAAATACCTATCTTTAATAAGTATTCAACGCAGAATCAAATTAGTCGCGCTAAAATAAATGTATTAGATCGTAAAGAAGCGCTTAACGAAACGAAGAAACAAGTTCTTAAAAATATTCAACAAGCCTTTGCTGATGCTCTTGCTGCTAAAGATACATATGATCAATCGAATGAGTCAGTAAATGCGCTACAACAAGTATTTGAGTTTTCTAGTCAAAAGTTTGATTTGGGGATGATAAATGCTGTAGACTACTGGATAGCAAAGTCAAACCTTGTAAGGGCAAACGCTGATTTAATTAACGCAAAGTATTCATACTTATTGAAACTTAAAATACTCGATTTTTATCGGGGTATCCCAATAACCCTGTAATTCGCAGGTTTATTTTTGTAGGTTTGTTATGGTTTGTTTAACCCCGGGAGTGGTTCCCCGGGGTTTGTTTCTGGTTTAAAAAAAACTTACTATTTTTGTTTGCAAACTAATCAACCAATAAAGCATATTATGAAAAATTTTCTTACCATTCTAGCAATCCTATTCATAGCTAGTACAACCTTTGGGCAGGTATTCAATACAGGTCAAACCCTTAAACCAAAAAAGTTTTCACTGGGTATCGAGCCGGGTGTAATGGTTAACGGTGATTCAGAGTTTATCATGTTTCTTCATGGGGGTTATGGTATTAAGCAGGGCATCGACTTCTCGGCAAAGGTTGGTGTACTTGGCCCTTTGGATTATTTTGGAGCAGACGTTGAGTTTGCATTACCCCATAGAATGTCGTTTGCTGTTGGAGCGCATCAGTTCGGTGATTTTGGTTTGGATGGCTCTTTGAATATTACATTCCCCATAAGGAGTGATATTCGCTTCTCCACAGGCCTTGATTCGGACATTAACTTTAATGACGATAAAACCCGTGTCCTGCTCTGGTTACCCCTTGGGCTTGAGATTGGGATTAAGAAGAATATGAGTTTTATTTTTGAAGCCGAAATAGGGTTAACCGATCCTACCTACCATTTTATTGGCGGAGGGTTGAATTTTTATTTGTAAAAGCAACCTATTAATAATAGAAAGGCCCTTATATTAAGGGCTTTTCTAAGTATTGGCTAAATTTTTTTCTCAAACTTAATCCTTACAAACTCATCGTGAACTTCACTGTCAACCCCTTGATTAATAAAACCATTCTCTATCAATAGCTGGGTAAGCGCCTCATCGTCAATGGGTGTTGAGCCAATTAGGGTTGTTGAACCCCTTTCTTTGGCAAGGTCTTCGGCAAATTTTAATATTTCACCGGCAAGCCCACGTTTTTGGAAGTGGGGAATAATTGCTAAACGGCTAACATTGATTGTTTTAGGATTTTTCTTATTGGGTTTAATGGTTATGGTTCCAATGGCAACCCTATTAAATACTAGCAGGTAAACGCATTGATTGGCAATGTCTTCGGATATTTCGTTATAATCGGAGAGGCTATTATTCCAATATTTTACACCTTTATCGATTAGCTGTCGTGAGCATTCGCGCATGATATATAGAACTTCAATCAGCTTATTCTTATCTGCAAGGAGTATTTCCATGGCTATCTTCTATTTTTTTTGATAAACAAGCTCACCTGCAACAAAAGTGCTAATAACTTTTGATTTGGGCAAATCGGTTTCTGTAGCATTCATTAAATCGGTATCGAAAATCACAAAATCAGCCCATTTCCCTGCTTCTAGGCTACCCTTGAAGTCCTCCTCAAAGTTCGCTTTTGCCGCCCAAATGGTCATTGCTCTGAGTGCTTGTTCTCTTGTCAGAGCATTTTCGGGCTGAAAACCACCCTCGGGAGAGCCCAATAAATCTTTACGAGTAACCCCTGCATAGAATCCGTAAAGCGGATTGATATTCTCGATGGGGAAATCGCTACCGTTGGGTAGCCAACCATTCTGTTTCAACAGGTCTTGGTAGGTGTAAGCGTACTTTATTCTATCGCCTAAACGCTCATCGGCCCAGGTCATATCGGAGGTAGCATGGGTTGTTTGTATGGAGGGAACAATGCTGTAAGCGCCATACTTCGAAATGTCAGTGGGGTCAACGATTTGGGAGTGTTCAATCCTCCACCGCAGATCGTTTGTCGATTTTAGGTTTTTAGCATATAGGTCCAGCATCAACCGAACGGCTGCATCTCCTATACAGTGCGTGTTAACCTGATAACCTGCCTTATAGGCAATTTCGCAGAATTTGCTAAGACTTTCGGTTGGTTCAACCTGTAATCCTTTTGTGTTGGGAGCATCGGAGTAAGGTTGAAGCAGCAAGGCTCCTCTTGAGCCTAGCGCTCCATCGGCAAAAAGTTTAATGGAGCGAACGGTTAAATTGTCGGTAGAATAAATTCCCTTTGAAATAAAATGGTCAAAGTTCTCTTGGGTAGGGTTTAGCATAGCATATACCCTCATCTTGATTAATTCTGACCTTTGAAGAGAGTCAATCAGAAGTACATCGTTGAACTCTAAGCCTGCGTCCGATACGGATGTTAAACCAACTGCAAAGCAATTCTCCTGAGCCTTTTGTAAGGCCAAGGTTTTCGTTGAGTTTTGTACCTCAGGAATAATAGCTCTTACAAGATCAATGGCATTATCAACAAGAACACCTGAAAGCTTACCATCCTTTAATATTAGTTCACCGCCATCCTTCTTCATTTTTTCATTAACGCCAGCCATCTTAAGGGCAAGGCTGTTTGCTATTGCAGCATGTCCATCGATTCTTATGATAAGAACAGGGTTATTCGGAAAGGCTTTATCGAGCAGCTCATTGGTTGGGAATTCTTTAATATCCCACTCATTCTGATTCCAACCCCTTCCTTGAATCCATTCGGAAGGAAATGCCTTTTGATGTTCCACCAATCGGTCAACAACCTCGCTCCATGTTTTTGCCCCCGAAAGCGATGCGTTGCTAAGGGTTAGCCCGTAATTCAAGAAATGGCAGTGGGGATCGAAAAAGCCTGGGTAAACGAATTTCCCTTCCGCATCAACAATGCTGTCGGAGGTGAATTGCGATTCAATATCCTGTTTAGAGCCTATTGCTATAATTTTTCCGTTGCTAATGGCCATGCTGTTCGCTTGGCTAAAGGTTGAGTCAACGGTATAAATTGTAGCATTAGCTACAATTAAATCAACTTTTTGGCGTTTTGAACATGCCATAATTAGGATTGTTGAAGTTAGAATGATGGATATTAGGGCTAATATTGTACTTTTTTTCATCGTAATGATTTTTGAATTAAGGAGAGTAAAAGTATCAAATTTATCTTTTAAAATCGTTTGCAGAAAATAATTTCTACTTTTGAAGCGCTATGAATAGAGTTTACCCCATATTTTTTCTAGTTTTTGCTCTGTGGTTTGCTGCTTGTGAGAGGGAGGATATTTCTACTAACCCATCGTTAAGGCTCAATTTCTCAACCGATACGGTGATGTTCGATACCGTTTTTACCTCCATCGGCTCATCCACTCAGCACTTTAAAGTTTATAACAGAAATAGTTACGATTTAAAGATTTCATCTATTAAATTGGTTGGAGGAGGTACATCAAACTTTAAAATAAATGTTGATGGAGCCGCTTCGGCTACGGTTGAGGATATTACCATTCGCAGAAATGATAGCCTTTATATTTTTGTTCAGGTTACCGTTGACCCGAACAATCAGAGCTCGCCGCTTGTGGTAGCCGATTCAATTGTTTTCGAGACCAATGGTAATGCGCAAGATGTTAAGCTGATTGCTTGGGGGCAGGATGTTCATCTAATTAAAACCGAGACAATTGAGAGTAATACTACCTATGTAGCCGATAAGCCCTATTTGATATACGATTACCTGCTTGTTAACCCTAACATTTTACTGAATATTGAGGCCGGGGCAAAATTATATTTTCATAATAATGCCTATTTGGTTGTTCAGGGAACGCTTCAAGTTAACGGCGAATTCGAAAACCCTATAACCTTTGAGGGCGATAGAAGAGAACTGTTTTATCGCGATAAAGCGGGACAATGGGGAGGTATATGGCTATATGCAGGAAGCAAGAATAATAGCATTGAATGGGCTGAAATTAGAGGATCAATTAATGGAATTATTGTTGATACCTGTGTTACCGTCGGTACGCCAACCCTGAGGATTAGCAACACAAAGATTGAAAATGTGAGCTCCATTGGGCTGTATGCTCGTGGTTCAAAAATAGATGCCGATAATTGCCTTTTCTCAAATGCTGGTCAGGTAAGCGTTGCATTAACAATGGGAGGAGTTTACCAATTTTACCATTGCACTATTGCAAACTATTGGGGACAGTATATTTATAGGAATGGGCCTGCGTTAATGCTCAATAATTACTATCTATATTCAAAGGTTGAGAATGGATCACTATTCGTTGAACCCCGTGATTTGGAGCAAGCATCATTCAATAATTGCATAGTTTATGGGAGCAGAGATAAGGAGCTTGAGATTGATAATACTTATAAAGGGGAAGCCGTCAGCGCAGCCATGAACTACAATTTCGACCATTGTATTCTAAAAATGCCAAACGATTTTAACACCTCCGATCCAACCAAATTTGTTAGCGTATCCAAAGAGGATCCGAAGTTTAAAGATCCTTGGAAGCTGAACTATCAGCTCGACACCCTAAGCCCTGCAAAGGATGGAGGGAAAGTTGATTTTGCTACGCTATTTCCAATCGATTTAAAGAATATTAGTCATCTTCTCGATTTATTCCCTGATTTAGGTGCATACGAGCGCAAAGAGTAGCCTAATATGGTAAGATTTTTATTAATATTTCCATTCCTCTTCATCGCCTTCAATCTTCCAGTTAACGCTCAGGAGGAAGTTTCCCCGAAGCGTTATCGAGCCATGTTCTATAACGTTGAGAACCTATTCGATCCTTTCGACGATTCGCTAACTAACGATGAGGAGTTCACGCCTAGGGGCACTCGTCATTGGACGTGGAAGAGAATGAATGATAAGATTAACGGGATTTATAAAACCATAGTTGCTGTTGGTGAATGGGAGCCACCCATTTTTGTTGGTATGTGCGAGGTGGAGAATGGTTTTGTGCTTTACCGGTTAGTCCATGAAACTCCATTATTGAAGTTTGACTATGGAATAGTTCATCGTGAATCGCCCGATGCACGTGGGATTGATGTGGGGCTGCTTTATCGAAAGGAATTATTCCGATTACAGGAATCGAGGTTTTTCCGGGTTATCTTCCCTGATGATTCAAGGCGTAGAACAAGAGAAATTCTTTACGCCAGGGGCGTAATTGGAGGCATTGATACTATTCATATTTTTGTTAACCATTGGCCTTCGAAGTTTGGCGGTGAGCTGGAGTCGAATGCAGGTCGATTTGCTGCGGCGAATACCCTAAAACAGAAAGTTGATTCAATAAAGATTTTTTACCCCGATGCCCGAATTCTTATTATGGGCGATTTTAACGATGAGCCAGAGAGCACGCCATTGGTCGATGGGTTGAAGGTTTGCTCGAATGCTAAAGATAAGTGCCCTTCGGGCTTGGTGAGCATTTCATCAATGCTAAAGTCAAGGGGGCAAGGCAGCTATAAGTATAAAGGGGTTTGGGGGATGATCGATCAGATTATCGTTTCGGAGAGCTTACTCGATAAGAGAAGGAAGATATTCACATCACCCGAGAAAACTTCGGTTTTCAGGGCTGATTTTCTGCTTGAGCCCGATGAAGCATTTGTAGGGGATAAGCCATTCCGTACTTATGCTGGATTTAAGTACCATGGTGGCTTTAGCGACCATCTGCCCGTTTATATCGATTTTGTTATTAATAAATAATCATTATACATTATATAGATTAAGCAGTTTTGCGCTTCGTTAAAATCTCATAATATGATAGTTACAGTGCTTTTTAAATCAAAAATCAATAACTACGCCTTTTAAGGCGGAGTCAAGATAAAGAAGAATCCTCGGCTTTAGCCAAAAGCGTAGTGTACGGTTTTAAGGGTAGAATTGTTTCTACGTTGATTAATAGAAAGTATATAGCAGCTGGCATAGAAAGTCAAGGGGTGAAACCCACAAATCGTTAGATCATTATCTCCGCCTTAAAAGGCGGAGTTATTAGAACAACCCCCTTTCCGAGGGCTATAACGCTTTGGGTAAGCAGTATAGATACAACAGCTGATACTTAATCTGTATAATGTCTATTATTAACCGAGAAAAAACCTAAATTCAATAGGTCGCAGCGATGCTGCTTCTAGTTAAAATATAATCATCTATTATACAAATAGTTCGCAGCAATGCTGCTCTTTAAAGTCGCGTAGCGATGACCTATTTGTAGTAATTTTATTAACACGAAAATCAAACCCCTTTAGGTCTGCCGCCTGCCTGCCTGGTAGGCAGGCAGGCGGCAGACCTGTATTTCCGTAGTAAATAATTTAAATATTTTTTAATATTTTTACATCATTGTTCATAAACTGTTATTTCAATGAAAACTCGCAGCTACTACCTTGAACTTCTAAAAAATCATGTTTCAAATCCAAAAATGATTGCCCATAGCATCGCTTCCGAGGCGGTTTTAAGAGCCCTTGCCCGAAGATTTGGGGAGGATGAGGATGTTTGGGGTATTGCAGGGCTTCTTCACGATATTGATGTTGAAATTACAAATGGCGATTCGATGAAGCATGCCCTGGTGGGTGCCGAAATGCTAACCAATGAGCTACCCCCCGATACTGTTGATGCTATTCGTATGCACAACGAGTGTGCAACAGGGCTGCAACGTACAACTCGTTTTCAGCATGCTCTCGCAGCAGGCGAAACCATTACTGGGCTAATATTTGCTACAGCGTTGGTCTATCCCGATAAGAAGATTGAGAGCGTAAAGGTAAAATCCATTACCAAGCGGATGAAAGAGAAGCTGTTTGCTGCTACAGTTAATCGTGAAACGATTATGGAATGTGAAAAAATTGGTATCCCCCTCGATGAGTTTGCCGAAATATCATTGGCTGCTCTTCGACCCATTGCCGCAGAATTAGGGTTTTAATTTGAAATTCGAGAATTCAACTTTCTAATTCCAACGAGCCTTTCGTATCTACTGCCAACCTCTTTGTAGTAAACAAGGATAAGGTAGCTGTTCTCTGTTTCAGAGTGATTCCCTTCGAAGAAGATTGGATCAATCTCCCCCGATTTTGTGTCCTTTACTACATAGCGATAGTTGTAATAGCCCTGTTTCAGCTGCATGCGTAGCTCATAAGCGCTTCGCTGATAGCTATACTGCATCTGGGTTAAGGGTGAAGTTTTCCAATCTGTTAGCTCGCCGTAAACGTAAACCTCTTTGTCGGTTAGCTGATCGAAATAGGGTAGGGTAAAGTAAACCCAGATATAATCGGCCTCTATATCACCTTGATCGCTATTCTCAAGGTTTATCTTGTATTTCCCATTAATATCGGGCTGGGTGGAGTAAACCTGTTTTCTATTGTTCTCCGATGGTAGTAGCAATACGCTATAACCCCCATCGGTCTGGTCGATGCTTTTAATACCCGATGAGATAAATCGTATCGAATTTGTATTGAATGAGCGGAACTCATTTATTCCATTAAAGATTAGATTATCTGGCGATGAATAGACTATCTCATTCGATCTAATAAATACAGGTTTTATCCCATAAAAATAGCCTTGGGGTTCTTCGTTTTGAATAGCGATCACTATTAAATCGGTGTGAGGGTTAGAGATGCTTAAAGGGCTTGTGGCAACTGAAAGTTCGATTTGTTGTGAGGTTTCTTTTCTTTCAGGAGCAATGGCTTGTCTCAACTTTGCATATAGGGTTAAAAGATTCTCAACAACCATAAACTTCTTCTCAAAAATGATTCTCTCGGGGTTATAGGTGTCAAGCACTCTAATCAAATAGTTACCTGAAAGTTTAATTTTAATATCATTGTTCGGTATCTGCAGTTTATAATGTGTGTAGGGAACAGTGGTTGAGTATGAGCTCTGGTACTCGTTAATGGGGTTGGTTTCGAAACCATCCAAATAGTCCGATTTATTTATTTTTGATTCGCTCCAATCGCTGGCGCAGTGAATTAATGTGTATGAGTAGTTCAAAGGGCTATCGGAAAGATCGTCAAAGGTTAGGGTTATCGATTCATTCCCCCCAAGCCCAACGATCGGTTCAGAAAGCTCACTGCCAGTTTTATGAATTCTAACCGTGTTAATCTTATTTTCTTGACTCTGTAAGCAAGGCTTTGCAGCTGAAAGGTTAGCGGAAAGAATAGAAAGGCTGGTAATCAGCCAAATGGCAAAGGTATGGTTCGTTACAGTAAACATATTTTGATTAAAGATACGAATTCAAAGGTAATAACTCTACCCTTCAATATTTAAGTGGTAAAAACTATTTTAGTAACTTAACCTTTATTAACTCTCGTTAACCCGCATTAGCTATTGCATGGACTATCTTTGTACCATAAGTTTTAGGAATAATAATAGAGTTTTTTTCTTACAAAGGTTTAGGTTAAATAAAGTTTAGGGTTTGGTTTTGGGGCTGCTCTGGTTAAGCAGCCCTTTTTTTGTGACAAAAAATTAAAGTGTAACTATTCAGCAGCAATAAAAACTCTCACGCAAAGCCGCCAAGACACTAAGGTATTCTATGAACACAAAGAAAAATACAATAAAAGAATATAGCCGAAAGTTCATTGGGAAAGTGTTTTTTTGGAATTAGCCTAGAGAAATGGAATTACTCGAATTACAATCAATTCGCGCTCGCAAAGGGAAAAAACGAATACGTTTTTTCTTTGCGGTCATTGCGGTCTCGCTTGCCTTAGCACCTAAGTACAGCGGGCAGGTTTGCGAGAGACAAAAGCGAGTAACAGTCTTTATGACTGTAGTTTACATTTGCCCATGAAAAAAAATGGTTATCTGAAAATGTACCTGAGTAGTTACAATAATGCTATTATTTCTTCTACTTCTCAGGTAAAGCATCAAGTAGAGAATAGTATTTATTAGGAATTCAAAAAATAAATAGCAAATTTATTTATATTTAAGTGTTTGTGCGCTACTTTTACAATACGAATAGCTATATCGTTTATCCGTTTTAACCTTCTGAATATTTGCTATATGCAAAATAAAACCTACTTAACCAGAGATGTTATGAAAAAGATTTTTGTAATTCTATTGACATCCATTATTGTATTAGATGGATTTGGTCAAACATCTAGCTGTATAAAAGGCAATTGTGATAATGGCTGGGGTATTTATGAGTGGAAATCGGGCTCAAGTGCTGGCGATAAGTATATTGGAGAATGGAAAGATGGCTATCGCGATGGTGAAGGAGTGTATAGCTGGCATACAGGTGAGAAATATATTGGTTCATGGTCTAAAGGTGTAATAAACGGCTATGGAACACAATATTTTACAGATGGAACAAAAACATCAGGTAATTGGCTAAATGCTGAGATTTCAGGTGCTAAATTTACTTCTGCCGCTTGTTTAAGTGGCGATTGCGATAATGGATACGGTGTATGGGTCTATGAATCCGGTGATCTCTATGCAGGATATTGGAGTGGGGGGTATCGAAATGGTGAAGGTACTTACCTCTATGCCGATGGACAAAAGTATAAGGGGAATGTTGTTCAGAATAAAAGGAATGGTTATGGTATTTACTATTGGATTGATGGCTCCTCCTATACTGGTAACTGGAAGGATGGAAATCAGGATGGTTATGGAACCTATATCGCATCCGATGGGGCTGTGCAAACGGGTACGTTCGAGAAAGGTAAGTACATTGGAACCTCTTCGCAGAGCAGTAATAGCTTAGCTTCAACATCCTCCTCCTGCATTGAAGGGAACTGCGAGAATGGATGGGGGATATACGAATGGAAAGCCGCTTCAGGTAATATTGATAAGTATTTTGGTGAGTGGAAGAATGGGACTATGGAGGGTGAAGGTGTTTGTATATGGGGCAATGGCGATAAGTATATAGGAAGTTGGTCTGCTGGAGTCATTAATGGGTATGGGATACAATACCATGCGGATGGGACAAAGAGCTGTGGGAATTGGGAGAATGCTAAATTAATAGGTAAGAACTTTACAGAATATGGCTGTATATCAGGCGATTGTAATAATGGTTACGGTATAAGAATCTACGATACTGGCGATAAGTTTTCGGGATACTTTAAGGATAGCTATAGAACTGGTTCTGGAACTTATCTATATGCCGATGGTGAAAAATACACTGGTAATTTCGATAATAATAAACGAAATGGTTACGGTACATACTATTGGACCGATGGTGCTTACTATGTAGGGAATTGGAAGGATGGGAATCAGGATGGACAGGGTACATACACAAAAGCCAATGGAGTTAAACAGATTGGTAAATTTGAAAAAGGGAATTACAAAGGCGAATCGAGTAGTACCAATTTGGCTTCAACTTGTATAAATGGCGACTGCGAGAATGGGTTTGGCATTTACACCTGGGGTGAGGGCAATTGGGCTGGCGATAAATATATTGGTGACTGGAAGAATGGCCAACTCAGCGGAAAAGGGTATTATTCCTGGCATAGTGGGTCCAAGTATATTGGTGGTTGGGAAAATGGGAAGCAGAATGGCTACGGTACACAGTACTATTCCGATGGAACAAAAGCTTTAGGCGAATTTAAGGATGGTAGCCTCTCGGGTTCTAGCAAAACAGCAGGGTGCGTTTCGGGGAATTGCTCAAATGGATACGGTGTTTGGATTTTTGATTCAGGCGAGATGTACGAGGGTTATTTTAATGAAGGGCTTCGAAGTGGAGCAGGTATTTACTTACATGCCGATGGGATGAAGTATAATGGCAGCTTCGCCAATGATAAGCGGAATGGTTATGGTACATTCTATTGGACTGATGGGTCATATCATGCAGGTAATTGGAAAGATGGCAATCAGAATGGGCAGGGTTCATATACAAAAACGGATGGCACATTACAGGTTGGAAAGTGGGATAATGGCGTTTATAAAGGAGCATCGGAACAGATTAATAATGATGGTAAAACCTATTTGGCTAACGATAATAACACCAATTTCACCAATAAGAAGGCAAGCGTTTCCGACCGAATTAAAGCGTATGTTGAGGAGAAGGTGAACCAATGGCAGCAGAAGGGAGAGTTTGAGAAAACAATTGATTATAAAGTTCGTGTAACCGAAGTGGCACGCAATAAGAGAATCGAAGACTTTCAGAAGGAGGCCATTGAAAACCTAAAGAAGGAATTTAAGGAGACCATCAATTTTAAGAATGTTAAGCTTGGTCTCTATGATGCAGATAATGAGAGTTTTTTGCTCTCTTCTGATGAACTTGGTGAATTTGTGGTTGCAGTTCCTGTTGCCGAAGCACCCATCTTTAAGCAGAATTTCAGCAGCTATCAGTTCAATAACCCCGATTTCTATGTAAAGGATAATAACTTTGTGCTTGCAAGCGCTGAAATTGTTAATCCCGTTAGCAAAAAGAAATATATTTATGATAGTAAAAGCAGCACTACCTACGCTACTACAAGCATTAGCTACAAGTTTAACGAGATTGTAATTGATGTTGAGGGGAAAGCAGGTGGAATTAGCAATAATATTAAGAAGGGCACGAATACTATTTCCATAGGTAAAGCGGAAGTTGATACGGATATTCCGGTTAGCGGTATTGTTAAGTCGAATACATATGCCCTGATTATTGGGAATGAGGATTACACCACGTTTCAACCTGATTTGAGCAATGAGGTGAATGTCGATTTTGCAGCTAACGATGCAAAGGTTTTCAAGGAGTACTGCGTTAAAACCTTTGGTATTCCTGAGAAACAGGTTAAACTCCTAGTTAATGCCACTTCTGGTCAGATGAACCAAGGCATAGCATGGTTAACCAACCTGATAAGCGTTGACGAGGGGAATGCCGAGGTAATTGTTTACTATTCAGGTCATGGACTACCAGACGAAAAGACCAAAGAGGGCTATCTTATCCCTGTAGATGTTAGCGGGAATAATGTAAATCAGGGAGTAAGGATGAACGACTTATACGCAAAGCTGAATGAATTTCCTTCCAAAAAGGTAACCGTTTTCCTTGATGCATGTTTTAGTGGGGGTGCTCGGAATCAGGCTCTTGTTGCCATGAAAGGGGTTAAGGTAAGACCTAAGGAGAATGTTGTAAATGGAAAAATAGTTGTATTCACATCAAGTTCAGGCGATGAATCATCTGGTGTTTATCGCGAAAAGCAGCATGGATATATGACCTACTTCTTGTTGAAAAACATTCAGGATTCAAAGGGAAATATATCATACAAAGACCTTGCAAACGCTTTAATTAGCAATGTAAAAAAAGAGACTGCTCTGAACGGTAAGGTTCAAACGCCTCAGGTTAATGCTAGTTCCGATGTTGAAGGAACTTGGGAAACTTGGAAGATAAAATAAATACGTTATAGTACTTTAAAGTCCTGTAATGTTAACAATGCATTTCAGGACTTTTTATTACTTTCGAAAAATTAAAACCCTATAATTATGGTACGTAATTCTTTCTTCACATTAATTTTTTTGGGTTTAGCTAGCTCGTTATTCGCTCAATCCCAAGATAAATCGGAGTTCATTAATGTTGAGCCCGGTTTTTACCAAAAGTCCATTCTGAAAGATGTAAATGCTGTTAACGAGATTCAAAAACCACAGGTTCAGATTACTCGGTTTCAGATGGTGCAGGATATCACAAAAATCCCGAACAAGATTTCTGATTATAAAAAGTTTTGGTCATTTCCTCCTGTATCACAGGGAAATACAAATACTTGCTGGTGCTTTTCAACCACATCATTCATTGAGTCAGAGGTGAAGCGTATCTATAATAAGGAAATTCGCATTTCAGAGATGTTTACCGTTTATAACGAGTATATCGAAAAGGCACGTCGGTATGTGAAAGAAAGAGGTAATTCTGCCTTTGGTGAAGGTTCTGAGGGCAATGCATTAACCCGCATGTTTAGAATGTATGGATGTTTACCGTTATCAATATATTCAGCATTACCAGCTGGTCGTAAATACCATACCCACGAGGCTTTGTATAATGAACTGAACTCATATCTTGAGTCGGTTAAATCTTCAAATTCTTGGAATGAGGAGTTGGTGATTTCAACTGTCAAAAGTATGTTAAACTATTACTTAGGTGAACCACCCGTTAAATTTATGTTCGAGGGTAAAGAATATACACCCATTTCATTTCTGAAGGATTATGTTAAGATCAATCCCGATGACTATGTTGAAATCCTTTCGTACAAGCAGGAGCCATACTGGCAGCAGGTTGAGTACAAAGTGCCCGACAACTGGTGGCATAGTACCGATTATTACAATGTTCCACTAGATGTATATATGGATGCTATTAAAAAGGGAATTCGTAATGGATATACAATGAGTATAGGTGGTGATGTATCGGAACCAGGTTTTTCGCGTACTACACAGGCTGCCATGATTCCATCATTTGATATTCCATCGGCATTTATCAACGACGACGCACGTCAGTTTCGCTTTACTAATGAGACAACAACAGATGATCATGGAATTCATTTGGTTGGATACTGTGAGCGCGATGGAAAAGACTGGTATCTTATCAAAGATTCAGGTTCAGGTTCACGAAATAATGACTCAAATGCACCAGAATTTGGTTACTATTTCTTCCATGAAGATTACGTTAAGCTAAAGATGATGGGCTTTACTATTCACAAGGATGCTGTTAAAGATATTTTAGCGAAGTTTAAAAAATGAGTTTGTAGAAGTTTTACACAGTAAAGGAAAAGCAATATTGAACTAATAAATCAATATTGCTTTTTTTTATACAATGAAGACATTAATCGTTTCTATTCTTTACTGAGATCTTGTTTAGGATTAAGCTTTAGCTCATTCCCTTTTACAAGCATTAGCCCAAAAGCCTCATCATAATTATTATGGATTATACCATCGAGAATGGCATCCTTGATGGTGGTTTTAATAATACCAATTTCTTTGCATGGCTTAATCCCAAAGGTTTCCATAATCAGCTCGCCTGAAATGGGAGGTTGGAAATTACGAACGGCATCCTTCTCCTCAATCTCAATCAGCTTTTGACGTACAATTTTGAAATTGGCCAAATGCTTACGAACGGTATTGTCGTTCTTTGAGGTAATATCGGCCTCGCAGAGCAGCATCAGATCATCAATATCATCACCCGCTTCGAAAAGTAAACGTCTTACAGCCGAGTCGGTAACAACCTCTTGCGATAGTATTATCGGGCGAAGATGCAGCTGTACCATTTTCTGAACATATTTCATCTTCTCGTTTAAAGGTAGCTTAAGATCTTTGAATATTTCGGGAATCATCTTAGCTCCTAAAAACTCATGTCCATGGAACGTCCAACCCTGTTTCGGAAAAAATCGTTTTGTTGCAGGTTTGGCAATATCATGAAATAATGCTGACCATAACAGCCATAGATTATCTGTTTTCCGAGCAACATTATCGAGTACTTGTAGGGTGTGTAGGAAGTTATCCTTATGGCTTAAACCATTCCTTGTTTCAGCACCTTTTAGTTTAAATAGGTCGGGGATTATCAGCTCAAGCAAACCTGTTTGATCGAGAAGAAGAAAACCTGTGGATGGACGAGCAGATAGAATGATCTTGTTGACCTCCTCAATAATTCGCTCCTTTGAAACAATATCGATGCGTTTACGATTCTTTTGTATTGATGCAAAGGTCTTTTGCTCAATGTTAAAGTTCAGCTGAGAGGCAAACCGTATTGCGCGGATCATACGAAGGGGATCGTCCGAAAAGGTTTGATCAGGGTCGAGTGGGGTTTTAATTATTTTATCATCAATATCTTCAATCCCGTTAAATTGATCGATTAGCTGTCCGTAGGTTTTACTATTCAAGCTAATCCCAAGAGCGTTTATCGTAAAATCACGACGTTGCAGATCATCTTCAAGCGTGCCATTCTCAACAATTGGCTTTCGTGAGTCAAGGCGATAGGATTCTTTTCGTGCTCCAACAAATTCAACCTCAACATCATCGAGTTTAAGCTGAGCGGTACCAAAGTTTTTATACACAGATACTTTTGACCTCTTTATCATCTTCGATACCTTCTTAGCAATTTCAATTCCATTGCCAAGTACAACAATATCAATATCCTTCGAGGTTCTTTTTAGGAATATATCGCGAACAAATCCACCAATTACATATGCCGACACATTCTCAGCATCAGCTACTCCCGAAATAATTTTGAATATTGGATGTTTTAGGTATTGTTGCATATCAACGTTTGAGAGCCAATTATTATGCTGCCAAAAATACAACTAATTGCCTTTATGGCATAATTGCTGAATGATTAATGACGAATAATTTAGACTATTTGAATATGTAAACCCAAATAACTATAAATGGTTGATAAATGTAAATGAGCATATAACGAACATTTTGTCATAACTTACGTTTTGGTATATAATTTGACATATATAGATAAGTCGATATGATAAATGAAAACTAAATAAATTAAGAATATGATTGAGCACTTAACATTAGAAACATTCAAGCAGAAGGTATTTAACTTCGAGAAGAATACCGATTGGAAGTTTGAAGGCGATAAGCCTGCGATTATTGATTTTTATGCCGATTGGTGCGGACCTTGCAAAATGGTTGCTCCAATTCTAGAGGAGCTTTCAAAGGAGTACGATGGTAAGCTGAATATCTACAAAATAGATACTGAGAGCGAGCAGGAGTTAGCTTCGGTATTTGGAATTAAGAGTATTCCATCTTTACTTTTCATTCCAAAGAATGCACAGCCTCAAATGGCGCAAGGAGCATTGCCAAAAGATTCTTTTAAGAAAGCGTTTAAGGAAGTGTTGGGAGTAGAATAATACTTCTAAACGCAAAGACACGAAGACGCTAAGGGTTACTTGGTTTCTTTGTGTCTTTGTTTTTTATTTTTGGTTATTTCTAGTTGTACTTGAGTAAGTAAATTTCACTCAGCTAAAATATTTTACAAGAAAGATTTTATATCAAATCGTATTATGACAATTAGAGCATATCTTATCATGTAGCGAAATCACACCCGAGCATTTGCTGCATTTCCACTTTTTCTGTTCTTCTACTTGAAATGCCATAATTCCTCTCTCTTTTACCATCTTGCTATTCTCAATCAAACTAGTGTTGTATCGTTTTTTATAGCTTTTTTCTAGATTATTAATTCGCTTACAAGGGAAATCTGAGCATTCATAGCAGTATGTGAATCCTTTTTCTTTCGCACAGTTTTTTATGCTGCATGCTTTACAACGGTCGGGTTTAAATTGGTCATCTCCAAGGCAACCACTGCAGGGTTTCTTCTCTTTCAAATGAACATAGCAAACCATGCAGTTCATTCCGCATGGTGCAAAAAAGGACTCAGGAATCTCGGAGGGCATTTTCATGCTACTCAACAAACTTCTCAAAATATTTCTCGTTCAGGATATGGTGCGTAACAAACTTACCATCCTTAAAGATGCTGAAAATCGTGAACGGGACAAAGTGATTTTGGGCTTGTTCTTTACTTTCAATCTTTACAACGCTAAGTTTATAACCTTTTTTCTTTGCAACATTAACAAGTTCGGTGTTTACATAGTATTCAGTAAAAGGGCAACCGTTAGAGTAATAAACAGTCAGCCCTTCTTTATTATTACATATTCCTTGCTTTGCAATATCTTTAAATTTCGGAATTGGCGCATCGTTCTTGAATTTTTTAAACCAAAGTTCAAAATAGGGCTCAGCTGTATCGCAGAGCTCAAATCCTTGTTTTTGAAAGAATTTTTTATCGGTTAAAAAGGGGAGTTTCTTGTTTCCGGTAATAACTACAATTCCATTTTTATCCTTTGAGTCATTTAGACACTCCTCGTAAAGGCGCTTTCCATTTCCATTACCCTGATATTGCCCCGATACCCAAAAACAGTTTATCATCATATAACCTTCAGCAATAATCGGACTCCATGAATTTTCAGTTGGTACATACTCAATGAATACTTTACCTCTAACATCAAGTTTTTTGAAGATAAACCCATCGGCAAATTGGTGTCTAATCCAATCCTTCTTTGCTTCGTATCCTGCTTTACATTTCTTATCAGATATCGCGCAGCAGATGTGCTCTTCCGATATGTTTTGTTCGGTTAACGTGATTATTTTTTCCATCCTTTTTATTGCTTTTTAATCGTCACAAGTTTATTGCTTGCCATATAGCTAGCAAAGTTTTCGTAGCCATTACTTCTTATCATGTTAACGCAAGCATTTCTATCGGATTTAAATACGAATCCAAATAATTTTGACATGAAATTATTAAATTTTTTACAATCCATGGCATTAGAATACTCCTTACAATCGGCGCAGCTAACATAACCATGCTCCATATTGCATGAGCGAACCTTGCACCATGTGGCCTTCTCGTTTCCTGCACAACCAGGGCACGATTCTTTTAAAAATTTAGAACACGAACCGCAGTATAATCCGCAGTAGGCGATTAGTTTGGTGTCATTTACAATCTCTTTCATTGTTATAATTATTTAAGAATGTTATTAATTTTAAGTTAAAAGTGCCTAGAGTGCCTAAAGTACTTAGAGTGCCTAGAGTGTTTAAATTACTTTAGGCATTCTAGGCACTTCTTAATATTCTATCTCCAAGGGCACATCATTCGCTGCTAATACGCATATTTTCATGTCATTTAGTCCGATATGTCCCTTGTAAAGATTTTTCTCCTTATTTAGTTTTACAATGGACTTATGAAGGTCTTCATAATTGGCCTTGGATACTTTTTCGAGCGTTTCAAATCCGGCATCATACAGAACTCTAGCAAAAGTTGCTCCCACCCATTTAATTCGTGATAAGTCGGAAAGCTTCGTTAGTTCAAGGATTTCATTTTCATTAATCCCTAATTTATTGGCTAACTCCTTTCGACTTTCTACAGTTCGCACTCTATCAAATAGTTTAAGGGTATCCTTTATTCCCTCTTTCTCAAGTTTATTGATAGTATCATTTGATATACCAATGAATTCCTTCAGCTTATTAGGTTTTGCCTGAATACTATTCAGCTCTCTAAAGAGGATAGTTAGATATTCCTCAGAGAAAAGGGGGTTTTTTGCAAGTTCAATTTGCTTACTCTTACTCTTTAACATCAGCTGCAGCTCGTGAACGTTTTTTATGCCAATTGAATTGAAGTGGTTGAAACGCTCATCTATTTTATCTTTCAAAACCATTCTACTTGGTATTAAAAAAGAACTCTCAAGTTTTCTCTTATACTCATCAATGGTTATTGATTTTAAATCTATATGATATCCCATTGTTTTCTTTTTTTGAATTGATGCCTAAAGTTAAACATCAAAGTTTTCGGTAATAAACAATATTTAGTTTATTTTCTATAATGGATAATTTGTTTTGCTTCATTCACTCCAAAGCCCATTTTTAAAGAGTTGGAACCATTTCTCAATTTCATCATCTTTCATCAGTTTCAACTTTGTAAAGATTTCTCTCGCAAATTCGATTGGGGCAACACCGTTAGCTGTAATTAAATTTTCATCGGTAACGGCAAGGGAATTGATATAACTCTTTTCTCCTGAATAGTTCGGTGCAACTCCCTTTAGGTAGTTTAAATCGATGCTTGTATGTTTTAGATTGTTTAAAACCCCTTGTTGCCCTAGATATATCGTAGCTCCACAGATAGCGGCAATTGTTCTTTTTTCGGCGAACAGGGTTTTTATGAATAGGTCTATTTCCCTGTTTTCTCCAATTTCCCATGCGGTTCCACCGGGAAGAATCAGCATGTAAACATGATTTATATTAATTTCGGGAAAGGACATTTCAGGTAAAACACATAAACCACCCATGGATTGTACAGGTTTACCGTCTTTCGAGAAATAGACAAGTTCGTACACATCACTCTTTTTAATCTCGGGCGCAAGGTATGCTATCTCCCAATCGGAGTAACCATTAAAAAGGAATACAAATATTTTTTTCTTCATACTGTCATTGTTTTATTGATTCAGCTGACAAACAGCTATTCTAATGATTTTAACCCGAGTTGAATTTCAGTGATATTATTTTTAGGATTCTCAAAGTCGATATTTATATAGACCTCTCGTGCGATGCCATTCATCATTCTTCCTGATTTCATAAGTTCTCCGATTAATGATGAGTAGGATTGAGGAAATTTATCCCATGAACCTTCATGAATACAGGTTGCAAGCTCCATTTCTCCAATGGTTTTGCAGTTAAAACCATCAGAAGTTGGTTTCACATGTTGAACAGGAACACCGATGTCAAGTTTAAATCTTGTTTCAGGATTTCCGTCCATTCCATAGTAAATCCAGTAGATTGGGCCTGTAATTTCAAGGTTGTTTTTGACAGCTTCAATGTATGTTTCATGAGCTTTAACTCGAACATACTTGCCAAGTTCCATAAGGGTTGCCTCTGTTGAAAAACAAAAGAGGTTCATCGAGGGTGCTTTTTTAATAATCATATTTCATTAAGTTTTATGCAAACTTAAATACCTATAGTGACAACCGTTTGTCAGTAGATTTTATAAAAAACGATTATTTAGCGTTTTTATCAAATCGATAAATTTGTCCCTAAGTTCTTGTGGAGAGATTATCTCTATCCCATCGGTAAAGGTTAGCAACCAACGGGCGGTATAATCAAGGTCGGAGGAGATAAGGTGCATTTCATAATAATCTTCGTACTCCGTTTCGGAGATAAATCCGTAATAGTACTTTGAGGTCGAAAGATGTGCAGCAGTTTTTTTGTCAACCCTCAGGATTATCTCTTTTAAGTCTTCATTTTCTCCGAGGCGACTAAAGTACTGACTTGCATTCTGAATTTCCCTCTTGGGACAAATCTCATTTGATGGAGTTACCCTTTTTATTCTATCGACACGAAAATCACGGAACTCGTTTCGCAATCGACAATAGGCGATAAGATGCCAATGCATGCTATAAAAGCACAGAACAATTGGTTCAACGCTACGATTTGTTAAGTTTTCGTTTTTGTGTAGTGATTGGTATTCGATGTTAATAACAAATTTATTAGCCAGTGCCCTTTGGATTTCTGATAAAATATTGCTTGCTATTTTTGATGAAATTAGCGAGGAGTTATAGAAAACTTCAATCCCTTTGTCAAGATTATCGATATAACCCTTTTCCTTATCGGGGAGAATGGCACAAATCTTTTCAAGCGCTGATTTGAAGCCTTGCCCGATAGATTTATCGGACATCTTTTCAATTAGTTTTCCTGCAAGTAGGAGCGAGGCTGCTTCATCGGGGGTGAACATTACAGGGGGTAGATGAAATCCATCCACAATAAAGTATCCTTTCCCTGCCTCAGCACCAATTGGAATGCCAGCCTCCTGAAGTGTCCGAATATCTCGATAGATGGTTCTAACGCTCACCTCAAACCGTTGGGATATTTCGTTTGCAGTTACCCACTTCTTGGTTTGAAGCATGATAAGTATTGCGGATACCCTATCGAATCGGTTCATTGGATGAAAAGTTTAAAGTGCCTTAAGTACTTAAAATGCCTAGAGTTTAAATAACTTTAAGTACTCGAAGTACTCTAAACTTTAGGCACTTGCTATTAATGCCCATCAATCCCCATTCTCATTATGAATAGGTGTTTAAGCGTTTTGGTAATCTCTTCCATATACTCCTTAACCGCTTTAACGCTTCCCGGTAAGGTATAAACAAATGTTTCGCCCATTATACCAGCAACACTACGGCTTAGTAAAGCATTGGGTTTTTCGCTACCATACTTAACTCGAATCATTTCCATTATTCCAGGAATCTCTTTATCAATCATCTGCCGAGCAACATCGGGGGTAATATCCCTTGGCCCAATTCCTGTACCTCCAGTTGTGATTAGCAAATCGTAGTTTTCCTCTTTCGCTTTGGCAAGATTTACTCGGAGTAGCTCTTCATCATCAGGAATAATGGTTGATTCAACCGTGAATTGCCATTTTAGAGTATCAAAGTATTCAGAAATGAGTCTAACAACCTCAGGTCCGCTTTTATCTTCGTAAACACCTCTGCTTGCTCTATCGCTCAGGGTGATAACCTGTATTTTATAAATTTTGGGATGGAAGGTAAGCTCATCGCCTGCTTTAAGCATTCCATGCCTCAGCACCCTACAAAAGATACCCTCTTTGGGCATTACACAATTTCCAACCTCGCGATAAATGGCGCAGCTATCGCCATGGCACGCTTTTCCAATTTGCGTAACCTCAAGGTCAAGGTCAGTGCCAATAAATCTATCGCCTGGCTTGGTATTCACCAACTCAATTCCTTGGGTTGTGATATTTTCGGCAAATTCACCGAAGTTAATATCTCTTCTTGCCATCTCCTTGAATCGGTTAAAACTCTCAATTCCAAGAAGACTAATCTGCCTATGCCATTCCCCTGCATGTGCATCGCCTTCAACGCCTAAATCGTTCAATACTATTTTCTCAACAGGTAATTTTACTGTTCCTTTCTTAGTTGAAATATTCACCGAAAGGATTTTTATTTTTTGTTCTGTTAGCATAGGGGTTCCGAATAAGAATGAAAATTAATATTTATTTTGAAATTGGAGTATTGGAACGATGGAATACTGGAATGATGGGCTTCCTATCACTTTGTTTTTCCAGTATTCCATTATTCCACCATTCCATCAAGGTATTAATAAAATAATTCACCAATAAGTAAATAAACTACTAGAGATTCTGCTTTGTTTTTTCAAGTAGGGTAATTCCATCAATTACCATGTTCTTATCAACGGCCTTGCACATATCGTAAACTGTAAGAAGAGCGACTGAAACAGCAGTAAGGGCTTCCATCTCAACACCAGTTTGACCAACGCACTTAACAAGGCTATCAATCTTTACACCATTGTCAAGTAGAGTAGCTTTTACATCGACCTTTGTAAGCATCAGGGTGTGGCAGAGAGGAATCAAACTTGGTGTTTGTTTTGCTGCCTGTATGCCAGCAATTTCGCTAACAGTAAGCACATCGCCTTTTTTCATTTGGTTCTCCTTGATAAGTTTCACAGTTTGTGAACTTAGCATAATGAATCCAGTGGCTTTAGCCTGACGAACCTGATTGGGCTTATCCCCAACATCCACCATGTTGGCTTTTCCTTTATCGTCGATATGTGATAGTTCCATTTTTTAAAGTATAAAGGTTAAAGTATAAAGGTTAAAGTATAAAGGTTAAAGTATAAAGGTTAAAGTATAAAGGTTAAAGTATAAAGGTTAAAGTATAAAGGTTAAAGTATAAAGGTTAAAGTA
>Ga0105099_10000151_pt1 | contig 44624 bp, 42 predicted proteins | sample PPLLak3cmMay2015_2_FD_79138 | JGI IMG/M metagenome (GOLD analysis project Ga0105099, IMG submission 79138) | Freshwater sediment microbial communities from Prairie Pothole Lake near Jamestown, North Dakota, USA - PPLs Lake P8 Core (1) Depth... | ecosystem: Environmental > Aquatic > Freshwater >... | reverse complement strand
GATCGCCAACCATGCGCGGGTGCGAAAAATCATTGAGCAGCTCGTTGAGACAAACATCAAGCTGTTCAAGGAAGAGGCCCGGCGATAGAATCACTTGTACTTGTGGGTAATAGAAAGCCCACACCACCTGGCATGCGGGTCCGCACCAGGCGGTTCCCAAAGACAAGCGGACCCGTAGTCGGCTTAAATATCACTCACAGCTCTTTGAATAAATGACGGCCACCGCAAGTTGATACTTGAGGATTGCGTTCCTTGCGTCGCGCCCGTATATTCGCTCCCCCGTTCGGGTTCATTGCGTTACGGAGCACATGGGGACTTTCACCCCATAAATTCACGCCCGTGCCGGGCGTACACAAAGCGTGTACTGGACGCTGGGGATTCTTTCGCATTTTCAAGCATTTTTCTGGCTTTGAGTTTTTCCTGCTCACAAGCAGAGTCCACGCCCGCCCCAGCACAAGTAACGCAAACCGTTGGATATAAAAGCTTGACATTCGGTCTTAATTTAGTACTATATACGAACTTGAGGTGATAACTTATGAATATTACAAGTGATATTAAACCGGTAACTTTTTTGAAATCACGGACAGCGGATTTACTTAACCAGATTAATGAAACGCATCGCCCTGTGATAATTACCCAAAACGGTGAACCGAGGGCTATACTACAAGATCCCAAAAGTTATGAAAACATGCGCAATGCTATCGGTATTTTGAAACTTCTGTCGGAAGGGGAAGCAGATATCAGGGATGGTAAAACCAAGTCGCAGAAAGACGTTTTTAATGGTATCGAAAGCGCATTGAAAGAAATGCCATAAATGAATAGAAAGCATTATGTTCAATGGGCGTCTGTTGCGCAACGGGATTTAAAACAAATTATTGATCATATTGCGATTGATAATCCAGGCAGTGCCCTGCAAATACTGCAAAAAATAAAGCAAAAAGCATCAAACCTATACACCTTGCCTGAACATGGTAGAATTGTGCCAGAGCTACAAGATCAAGGCATACACATTTATCGGGAATTGGTCGTCGTGCCCTGGCGAATTATTTACAGGATATCAGATACCACTGTTTTTGTTTTATCCGTTATCGATGCAAGGCGAAATGTAGAAGATATCTTGCTGGATAGATTAGTCAAATAACCAGCGTTATTATCCTTCCCTTTCCGGCAGGTGACCGGCACGTTAATTCACAAAGGAATTATTTCTATGAGGAAGTCGCTTGCATCACAAGAACGGACGCAGTCCCGCGGAGAGGAAATCGCAAACAGCATCAGCCACGGTGTAGGTTTTCTGGCAGCAGTCGCCGCCTCACCTGTTCTTCTATTCTCTGCTGTTCAGCATAATAACTCAGATGAAATAATAGGTGCGAGCGTCTTCGCATTTACAACGGTGCTTCTGTACATCATATCAACGCTTTACCACGCTTTGGCGAGGAATAAGGCGAAACGGATATTCCATATTCTTGACCATAGCGCCATCTTCCTTCTGATCGCAGGCACATATACACCGTTCACGCTTGGAGTGCTTCGAGGCGCCTTGGGATGGACTCTGTTTGGTCTTGTTTGGGGAATAGCTGTCGCGGGTGTGATTTTTAAATCTTTCGGGGGTATAAGGTACAAAAAGCTTTCAACAATTTTGTATCTGGTCATGGGTTGGCTCATCATATTTGCCATCAAGCCGTTGTGGCTCAATATGCCATCGTGGGGAATGTTCTGGCTGCTGGCAGGAGGAGCAGCCTACACAGCTGGAGTAGGGTTTTACGCAGCCAAGCGCATTCGGTATGCGCACTTTGTCTGGCACCTGTTCGTCATCGCCGGTACTGGATGTCACTTTATTGCTGTGCTGAAATATGCGGCCTAACCTCAACATGGCATTCGGTTGTAAAAATAATCTCCCATCAACCGGCGTTAAGTTAATAATATTTCCGTCTTAACATCGACGTTTTGATAAGCAACCCGTTTGTTCCGGCTTTTAGCTTCAAACCCGCCAAGCTCCTTCCACCGGGCAGGAAGATAGTAAAAAAATTTTACCCCGGCCTTCAACAGAACTTATTTGATTTTATATAAATATTGAAGTAAAAAAACAGGCCGTGGTACATCTTTTCTCTGGAACCGGATATTAAATACTACGCATATAAATTGTTATGCGAAGAACAGGAACCAAAACAAAATGAAAGTATTGGTAATCGTGGCACACCCCAACAAATCCAGTTTCAACCACGCCATCGCTTCAACGTGTTCGAAAACTTTAATTGACAATGGCCATGAAGTCATCTCTCACGACCTGTACGAAGAACAGTTCAACCCCTTGCTCGCAGCCGGTGAGATGCCGAGAGATGCAGTATTGCCACCGGAAATCCAACAACACTGTGATGAGCTTTCACTTGCTGACGGTATTGTCATCGTTCATCCGAATTGGTGGGGGCAGCCTCCGGCAATCTTAAAAGGATGGGTGGACAGGGTAATCAGACCTGGGGTGGCCTACGAATTTCAGGAAGGAGACACAGGCGAAGGCGTTCCACGAGGTCTCCTCAGGGCCGGCTGCGCGCTTATTTTCAACACTTCGAATACTGAGACGACACGGGAGAAGACTGTATTCGGCGACCCTCTCAAATTAATATGGAGAGACTGTATTTGGGGTCTTTGTGGCATTCCGAATATCCATCGACGAATGTTCAATATTATCGTCACGAGCACAGATGAAGAGAGAAAGGGGTGGTTGGATGAAGTCGCGGTGACCATCTGTCGTTTCTTTCCAAAGGGATCACATGACGTAGCAATGCGCCGACCGGCAAAGACGGCTGCATTGCCACATCATTCCAACAAGAAAAGATAGGATGGTGAAAAAGCCCGCTGTTAGATTCTTTACAGGTAATATTTTTTAGGGACAAACAATGAATGAATCAGTCTTAAATGCCATAAAGATTATTTTTCTTCTGGGTTTTACGCTCCATAATCTGGAAGAAGCAATATGGCTCCCCAAATGGTCAAAATATGCAAACAAATATCATGAACCGGTTGAATCCGATCAGTTTGTTTTTGCTGTAATTATTATAACAATTATGGGGTATATTCTAACGGTCCTTGATTTTCTTGTCGGAGATTCAGGCAGTTTTATCCATTATGTATATCTTGGCTTTATCGGCATGATGGGCCTGAATTCAATATTCCCTCATCTGGCAGCAACAATAGTTCTCAGGAAATATGCGCCCGGCCTGGTTACAGCGCTGTTTCTGAATTTACCTCTATCCCTGATTATTATTATTGGACACATTCAAAAAGGCATCAACATTTTTTCTTTGTTGATATCAATCGTCCTGGTAAGCGGCTTGGTGCTCTTTTCGCTAAAATATCTGTTCCGGCTGGGCAGGATTCTGATAGATCCCCCGGAGCAATCTTCGATCTAAAGGTACTTGTCCAGCCAACACAAAAACCGCACGGTTGATTAGCAGCTTTAGCCTGATAGTGCCCAACAGGTATTCTTTCTAATGAAAAATTTGGTCTGATTTTAATGAAAAGTAAAGATTTTACACCAGTGATAATGTGGTTTTGTTTGCTCGCGGGAATAATTCTACTGGCTTTTATCAGGCCCGGCTGAACGACCGGCATATGGAACGAATATTTTTAATTTTGATATCGTGTTCATCAGTTTATATGTTTTTTGGATGCTGATTGAGTTACGCGTTTCGAGAGAGGACATGAACTCTGATGGCAAAACAACATCAGATTTTGCGACATGCCAAATATATGGGTTTGGGCAAGCGCTTACTTTTCTCACGGCTCTTTGGTTTCCTCCTGTATGGCGGTTGCCGAATGCTGCTCATTTTGCCGGCATAAGTATCTTCCTGTCCGGTGTTTCTTATCGGTTATGGGCAATCTACACGCTTGGGCAGTTCTATTCGCACAGAGTTCGTTACGTGGCCCGGCACTAAATTGTCGTTTCCGGCCCATACCGCTTTACCAGGCACCCAGCCTATGCAGGAATGATCATAGCCAATACAGGAATATGCTTGTATTTTTTTAACCGGGTAACCATATGTGTGTTTCTTTTCATTCTGGCACCGGCGATCCTTCTGCGGATTATAATTGAAGAGAGGATGCTATTCGGGATAAAAGGATACTCTGATTTTGCCAAAACGCGAAAAAGACTGTTTCCGGGGATATGGTAGAGAATTATCCGGATAATTGGAGCTCCCTGTAGCTTTCTACGGGGAATGCGATAGCTCTTTCGGTTCAAAATTCGTAGGTGCGCCGTTACTTGCCGCAGAAGCCGGGCAGTGCAAGTATTTAAGATTTGAGGAGATAAATATGAAAATTATAACGATACTATATATTGTGAATGCAACCTTCTTATTATTACACGAAATCGAATCAGCTTATGAAAAAGAGTGGGAAATATTAAAACTGCCTGGGAAAATAACAGGTTTTTTGCTTCTTCATATTCCGATTATTATTCTTTTGTTTTACGGATTAATTGAAATCGAAAGGAATTCTGCCGTTGGATTGATATTTGGCATTATTACCGGGATTGGAGGAGTCATTCCTTTTATAGTACACAAAATCATTGTCAAAACGACAAATAATTTTAACCTGTTAATATCCAATATTATAATATATTTGAATATTCTATCCGGTGCCGGTTTGTTGTTTTTGTCGGCACGCCTTTTAGCCTGACATCCTGACTTTGAGGATAAATAAAAGAAATGAAAACTGTTTACAGCGCCTCAAACATCTCTCTTGTAAGCATATACCAAAACATCCTTGAAGGACACGGGATCAGGTGCTGGTTAAAAAATGAATTTCTTACTGCAGGAGCAGGTGAGCTCCCGCCGATCGAATGCTGGCCGCAACTATGCGTTGACAATGATGATTTTGAGGAAGCGAAACGAATTGTAGACGAAGCCCTTTCAGAAAAAGATATGGCAGCCTGGAAATGTGATTCATGCGGCGAAGATATCGAGGGGCAATTCACAGAATGCTGGAACTGCGGAAAGAGCCGGCCCCTATAGAGACTGACAGGGAGCTTCCTTCAGCCATTTCAGTAAAGTGATAATTTTGTATGAACCGAAACAACGAAAAAGCAGATTCTACACAGGCTTTCAATAGAACTTATTTGATTTTAAGTAAATATTGGAGTAAAAAACACACAATCTGGCGTGCGGATTTTTCCCGGAACCGGATATTAAATATTGCGCATATAAATAATATTATCGGAAATATCCCAAAATGGGCAGAAAAGATAAAGACTCTGACTTTGATGACTACAAAAAATTAAAAGACGAAATCATTTATGACAAAGTGAGTGAAATTATTCGTAATCATCCTAAAGACTATATTGCTAAAATGGAGGAAATCGGCTTCAAGTATTTTGAAGATGATGTTGATTTTGAAGAGATAGAAGAAAAAAAGGCTAAACCTGAGAACCAGCGACAGAGAGATCTCGTAGCCTATTTCGAAAACAAAAAGAAATTATCAAAAAAGATATTTGAAAGTTATTCCGAGGAAAAGACAGCGGAGAATCCCAACTATCCGTTACTCAGGAAATATTACAAAGCGGCAAATAAAAACCTAAAAGCCCTCCTTTTCTATGGTCTGGAAAAGTATCCGGGCAGATTTGACCTTCTTGCAGACTTATCGTACTTTCACGAGTTCGAAAATATTCTTGATACCCTTATTACTTATTACACCAGAGCATGTGTTATCCAGGAAGACCTTGAAACATTTTCAGAATTAGCCCAGGATTTTTATTATTCCACGATGCCTGATGATTACGAAGCTTATTATGCTCTCCAGGAGTTATTTGGACCGGATACAGACAAAAGAAAAATCATTGATTTTCTAATAGCCGAAGAGGAAGAAACAACCAATAATTCCCCTCAGTCAATTGTAATTTTTTAATCTAACTGCTATATAGCTACTATAACTGACAATAATGGCGTCATCGCGCATACCGCTAACATATCGCCGGCATCCGAACCCGATTACGCATCAGAAGCAGCATGCAGATGGGGAATCGTTTGAGAACAAGATAGCCAGCATAGAGGATATCGGTTATGTCTGATAATTTCTCACGTTTTGATTTCAACTCACTGGTCGATGCCATCAGACAGGTGGACGCGAACATGGCGGCTCAAGCTGGCCGTTCAGTTAACGTCAGCTTGACTCTTCGGAACTGGTTTATTGGCGCTTATATAGCGGAATATGAGCTATCTGGTTCAGACAGAGCTTCCTATGGGGATAACCTGCTCAATGTACTTTCTATGGAGCTGCGCAGCTATAAGATAAGTAATTCCGGGCGAAGGCAGTTGTATAACTATCTGACATTCTATCGCGCCTATCCTCAAATTGTGCGGACAGTGCCCGCACAATCGCGCCATATGTTTCTAAACATGATTGACACCAAAAAAGTGCGGACACTGTCCGCACAATTTGCCATTCCACTCGAAAAGCTTCTCAACTGCCTGTCTTACAGCCATTTCGAAGTACTGGCCGCACTTGATGACGATTTGAAACGAGCTTTTTACGAAATCGAGTGTATCCAAGGAAATTGGTCATTTCGGGAACTCAAGCGACAAATCGGAAGTCTTTATTTTGAACGCTCCTGCCTGTCCACAGATAAGAAAAAACTGGCCGAGCAGGTTAAAACCGTAACCGAGCAGGCCGACCCCAAAGTTGCCGTTCGTGATCCGTACATCTTTGAGTTTCTGGGTATAAAGCCAAAAGAAGTGATGCGCGAATCCGACCTGGAGGATGCCCTTCTGGACAAATTGCAGGATTTTTTACTGGAGTTGGGACACGGTTTTTGTTTTGAGGCTCGTCAGAAGCGAATTCTCATCGGCAGCACACACGGTTTTGTGGACCTGGTTTTTTATCATCGCGTTCTCAAGTGCCACGTTCTGGTGGAGTTGAAGATCGCGCCCTTCACTCACGAAAATCTTGGGCAGCTCAATACCTATGTCAACTGGTTCAGGAAAAACATGATGTCCGATGGAGATAATTCACCGGTTGGCATTTTGCTCTGCACACAAAAAGATCACACCCTGGTGGAATATGCCATAGCCGGCATAGACAACCGATTGTTCGTCTCCAAGTATCAGCTTGAACTGCCTAAAAAAGAAGAAATCCAGCGATTTTTAGAAGAGAAAATGCGAGAGGTGGATGATCAAGAAAGCAAGAAGATCTTTCTAAAAACAATTATTCCCAATCGAAAAGCTGGAAAGAAATATATGAAGTCGTAAAATGAAAAAGACGCTTTTAAACGCCGAAAAATAAAAATCCTTGAATCTGCAAAGGTAGATTTGAAGGAAGGCTTTCAAAAAGGTTTCCCTTCGCTGTCTATTACCGTATTGAGAGAGATGAGGTAAGGATTTATGCTGTTCTGGATTGTCGAAGAGATCCTGCATGGATAAGAAAACGACTCCAATAAACAAACATCTTTTTAAGCAGGCCTTTAATAGAACTTATTTGATTTTATATAAATATTGGAATAAATAACAGGCAATTCGAAGAACAAATTTTCTCCAGAACTGAAGGAACAACCCCGAAGCAGAGCTTCGCGGACTTCTTTTGATTAAATATTACGTATATTAATTGTTAGGTGAAAAATGGACACAGAAAAATTGACCAAACTGGATGAAGAATTTGCATGTAATGAGTTATCGTTGATGGGTTTTAATGTAAGAAAAATTAAACGTTTAGAAGATGATGAGAGTCCTGATTTTATTGCAAAAGATGATTTTGTGTCATATTTAATCGAATTGAAATCAAAATTTCCAGAATTTGAAAAACTTCAAGACAGAAACGAAAGATTAAATGGAGGCGAAATAGTTGAAGAAGAAACAGTAGTGCGTTATGAAAATACTTTGTCCGGAATAATAAAAAAAGCAGCTTCTCAATTAAATTCTTATACAGAGGAACAAGTTGCCTATAAGTTGGTTTGGTTGCACGCCCAAGGATGCTTGCCGGATTTACAATATAAACAATTTGAAGTCACTTTGTATGGTAAAGCAGATATTGCCAATCTTGTGACTCATCAAGTAAAGCCTTGCTATTACTATAAAGCAAGTGATTTTTATTATCGTCGTACTGAAATCGATGGCGCAATTATATCAACAAGTAAAGGCGGCAAATTTTGTCTAAATACATTTTCACAGAAATATTCTGCGCTTAAAAAGAGTATGTTATGTGCTAAGTTTGGAAGTGCTGTCTGTGACCCTGTCGAAGAAGACCTTCAAGGAAAGGCTTACAATATTTCAGATTGTAATGAAAATAGAAAGCAAGAACCCAGAGTGTTGAAATTTGTAAAAGAGAAATATAATCAAAGGCACTTAACAAAGATGGATAGTTACCATTATAGGGCCGAAGTAATAATATAATTGGAAGCGATGAAAAAGTGGACTAAAAATGATGAACAATTTTTAAAGGATAATTACAATATATTGACTAATGTGGAGTTATATAATTATTTTAAGATATCCAAGGGAACTTTTACAAAGAAGGCTCGTGAATTAGGCTTAAAGCGGAAAACGAAATGGTCAAAGAATAAAGAAAAGTATTTGCTGAAATATATCGGTAAAAAGAGTTTAAATGAGTTGGCTAAAATCTTAGATGTTTCGGTTGGATTAATCAGACAAAAAAAGTTTCAGATGGGGTTAACTAATACCCAAGCTGACGCGAACTGGACTAAAGAGAAAATTATTGCAGAGATCAATGGATTAATAAATATCAATGAAGATATAAGTGCCGGTAGGATAAAAAAAGCTTATCCATCGCTTTACTCTATGGCAAGAAATTATTATAGAAGTTGGCAAGATACAATTAAAGCATGTGGTATTGATTACAATACTGTTCGGAAAAATTCACACGAGGTATCATGGTCAAGAGGAAAGGTAATCGAAGATATACGCGTTTTATTTGAAAATAATCAAAACTTGAGCTCTAAATACAATTGCATCAACCGGAAACGCCTTTGGAATGCCGCGAACCACTATTTTTTTTCTTGGCGGAATGCGATTGAAGGCGCTGGTCTCGATTATAACAAGTTATCTAAAAATATTTTGAATTGGAATCCCGTAAAGGTCAAAAAAGAAATCCTCAAGCTATATCAGAACGATTTCCCTTTATTTGCAAGTTATGCGAAAAAGAATTATGTACAATTATATGGGGCAGCAAGAACGCATTTTTCTAACTGGAAAGAGGCTATTGAGTATTCAGATCTTGATTATAGTGAAATTAACAAGCGGGCAAATGAAATAGATTGGACTCCATCTTTGATTAAGGAGACATTATTGTCATTGAAAGAAAAAAATGAGGATATGAGTGAAAGTGTTATTCTAAGAAAATATTCAAAATTAAGAACTGGGGCAAGAAGAATATTTGGAAGCTGGGAGAAGGCTGTAGAGTATTCTGGCCTCGATATTAATAAAACGCGAAAAGATATTGATACAGAAGGTTACAAAGGACGTATTTTTGAAGATCTTGTTTATAAAGTATTGATCTCAATAGGTAGAAATATTTCGCGACAAAGTCATATCAATATTAATAACAAGATATATATTCCTGATTTTATTGATAACGATTCAGGTAGTTGGATTGACTCAAAATTATCAAGTTGGGGTGTTGGTGTTGAGGAAACAATAAAAAAGTATCTCAATGTTCAGGATGAATTAGAAATAATATATTTGAAATCTGGGCCAAGAAAAATGGAAAAGGTCAATTTCACATGGATAAAAAACTTTTTCCCAAAATTAAGGGTAGAGGGACACTTCGATCTTATTGAACAAATTAATTCAATAAAATAATAAGCTTGCACATAATTATCACCTAATCGGGTAGCCGGGGGTTTTTCTCCCCCGACCCCCACACAACCAAGCCATTGCGCGATCCAGCACCATGGGTCAGACATCCGAGACGCCGAAGGAGAGGGCTTACCTTACTTTCATCAACACGATGAGAGCGGACTTATTCGATGAATGGCATAAGCAGGGCATTGAACCAGACGCCGTCGCGCGGGCAGCGAATCGTATTGCCGCAGACGTGTCATGGGAAAAGGGAATTACTGCGGCTTTTGTGATGCTAGCCCTCTGCGATCACCTCGGCTGCCAGTTAAACAATGAAGGTCAGTTTCGTCTTATCGCAGTCATCCGTGGTCTGTATGACGGCGCCCACGAGACGATGAAGCAAGTAAAGATTGATGCATGAAGGTTGGGAGAGAACACAACCGGGAAGACAAGGGGGGGCAGCCATTGACATCGGACAGAAGATAAAGACGAATCATTCCCCAAACAGTCCATTCAACGGATCGCCGGGTACCCCGGCTCCCGCCGATGTTTTCGTTAGGTAGCCTATTATTTGTTTATGAAAGCATGACAGCGGATCAATAAGCATATCAACGGGGAACAGACTGAGAATATTTGCCATTAATTCCAGTCCTCGTGGTGGCGGTCAGAGCAAAACCGAACTGCTGTTGGATCATCTTGTTGAGGGAATGCGCGTGATTTGGTTCCGCTCAACCGCATTGATCATGAACAAAAAGTATTATTTGACATGCCAAATAGCTACACGTATAGTACACGTGTAAAGGAGGTGTGCTATGCAGAAAAAATTAACAATAACCGTAGATGAAGAAGTATATATTGGACTCCATAAAATAATTGGGCCGCGAAAGATCAGCAGATTTGTTCAGGAAATAGTTCGTCCTCACGTTGTGCGTCCTAATTATGAATCAGCCTACGCCGAGATGTCAAAAGATAAAAATCGAGAGAATGAAGCTCTGGAATGGGCCGAAAATACCTTTAAGGATATGGATCATGAAGCGATGTGAGATCTGGTGGGTGAATTTCGATCCTTCTATTGGCGGGGAAATTAAAAAGAAGCGTCCTGCCATTATAATAAGCAATGACGCATCAAATAAATTCCTCAATAGAGTTCAAGTTGTTCCTCTCACGAGTAAAACGGATCATCTCTATCCCAGTGAGGCGCTATTCTCTTTTGAAGGTAAAGAAAGCAAGGCTATGGCAGATCAATTAGCCACTGTAAGCAAGTTAAGACTTTTTAAACTTGCCGGGGTTATTTCAGAAGAGGACATGCGCAAAGTGGAGGAAGCCGTTAAAATTCAACTCGGTATTCATTAAAAATGCCAACCAGTCAATCCATCCGATCGTTACGCTCCGGCTGATTTCTTTGTTTATGAAAGAATATCGGCAGATCAATAAGCATATCAAAGGAGAATAAAATGAAAATACTTGCCATTAATTCCAGTCCCCGTGTCGGCGGTCAGAGCAAGACCGAACTGATGCTCAATCATCTTGTGAAAGGTATGCGCGATGCAGGAGCAAAGGTCGATGTCATGAACCTGCGCGAGAAAAAAATCAAAAATTGCATCGGCTGCTTCACGTGCTGGACGAAGACCCCCGGTCGCTGTATTCACAAAGACGATATGACGGGGGAACTTTTCCCCAAATGGCTGGAAGCCGACCTCGCTGTTTACGCCACACCCCTTTACTATCACACCATGAATTCTGCTATGGGCGCTTTCAGGGAGCGCACGCTCCCGGCGATCCAGCCTTTCTTTGAGAAAACCGATGACGGAAAAACCTTCCATCCTTTGAGACACAAGGTTCCGGCGGCTGTATGGCTTTCGGTATGCGGGTTTCCGGAAGAATCTGAGTTTGACGCGCTATCAGCCTACCTGAACCGTACACGCCACAAAGATGAAAATATTGCGGCTGAAATCTACCGGAGCGGCGCTGAAACAATGACTCATCCTTTTTTCAAGGAAAAAGCGGCCGACGTACTGGATGCAACAACTCAGGCAGGAAAGGAACTGGTCGAATCCATGAAAATCCTGCCCGGAACGATGGCAAGAATCAGGCAACCTATCACTGATTTTAAGTTTTTCTCGCAAATAGGCAACCTCTTCTGGAAAACCTGCATCGCAGAAAAGGTGACTCCGAAAGAGTTTGAAAAGAAACACATGATCCCGCGCCCTGATTCGATTGAAAGCTTTATGTGGCTCTTTCCAGTCGGCATTAATAAAGAAGCATCCGGTGATCGGAAGGTGATCCTGCAGTTTGAATTTTCCGGAGAGGTGGAAGATAAATGCTGTTTCACTATTGAAAAGGGGAATGTCGAAGCAAAAAAAGGAACTGAAGAAAATCCCAACATCACTATTAAAACACCCTTTGCCGTGTGGATGGACATTATGACCCGCAAGGCTGACGGTCAGCAGATGTTCATGGAACAAAAATATACGGTAACCGGTGACATAGGATTGATGATACAGCTATTTACGAAAAAGAGTGACCAGTAACATTAAATAAGATGGTCCATGCAGTAATACATTTCTATTGTTTGAAGGCATGGTAATGATTGAGACCTTTTACGTCACCATCAGCATTAACAGCTTTCGGCAAAATCAAATACCGGAACCTCAATAATCTTTTTAGGCTTAAACTCATCTTTTGCAAATCTAAGTAATTCATCAGTAACTTTTGGAGAATATGTTTTTTCACCGCATTTTTCACAAACCTCAGCAGGCACATGTTCCACAATCAGGCGCCTGCCTCCCTCCTCGTAACTAAAGGTTACAATTTGTTCCTTTACGGTGCCTCCGCAAAATACACATTTCATAACTATTTACCTCCTGACCGCATCAGCCTCCCTGATCTGTTCAATCAATTATGTAAAATTTGATGATGAAAGCGTTTAATTCAGGGCGACAGAGTGGGACCGGCGCCACTTTTCAAGATACATATTTATCTCAGAATCCCATTTTTTTTCATCCCACGGCAATACGGGAGCGCACAGTTTTTTTATCCGCCCGACATGCTCTTTTCCGCCCTCCGGAGTAATCAGGCCGATGCGAACCCGTCTTAAGAGCAGGTCTTCAAGATGTCTTACCGCTTCATTTTTTGCCGCATATCGTATTTCAGCCCAGACAGTATTGGTTCCGGGAATATACGACAAATCGTCAGCCCCGGAATCTTTTAAAATCTCTTTTGCGCCTTCGCCATATCGACCGATAAGACGCCGCAAAAGAAACGGTGAAATCCTCTCATCGATAATATTTTCCGGAATTGATTTGAAAGTCTCTTCGTCTTTAACCTGTGGCGCACGAGGCAGAAACGGTTTTACCGCTTTCAGGGCATCCGCTGCAAGTTTTCTGAAGGTCGTCAGCTTTCCGCCGGTTATTGTCACAAGGCCCTTGTTTATCCATACAACATGCTCCCGGGACTCCTTTGAAGGCGCAAGCTGCTTCCTGCTTAAAACAGGCCTTACCCCGGCATAGGAGGATAAAGCGTTTTTTAGGGATATTTCGAGAGAGGGGAAAAAAGCGTCAAGACCGTCCATCAGGTATGAAATTTCTTCTTTGCTGATAACCGGCTCGGAAGACAGGTCGTTTTTATGATCAACATCCGTCGTGCCGTATATTACAGCACCTTCCCACGGGATAATAAATATGGGTCTTCCGTCACCGGGATGAAAAAAAGAAACAGCCTCGGGAAAAGGAAATACCCATTGCGGAAATACAAGATGACTTCCCCTCAACGGTCGCAGATGAAGGCTCTGGTCGGGAGAAGGGTGTATTTTTTCCGCCCATGAGCCTGCCGCATTTATTACCGCACTGGTTAAGATCTGTTTTGTTTTGCCGGTTTCGCTCTCCCTTAAGACGACTCCGGCTGCATCGCCACGTGCATTCCTGCTTATCTCAATAACCCCGGCATAATTTACAGCGCACCCGCCCGATAAAAGCGCTTCATTAATTACCCGGAGCACAAGTCTCGCATCATCAACCTGCGCATCACGGAAACGGAACCCGCCCAGAAGCTTCTCCTGTTTTACACATGGAACACGCATGGAAAATTCACTCTCTTTCCAGAATCTGTGATCTTTTCGATGCGACATCAAATCATAAATCCTGAAACCGGCTTTAAGAGATAATCTCCCGGGGCTTCTGTTGCTATAAACCGGCGTCATGAAACCAAGAGGCTCGACTAGACCCGGCGCCTCCCTTATGAGCCGCTCCCGCTCTCTGACCGAGATATAAGTAAGATACAGGCGGCCTTCCTTGAGATAACGCAGCCCCCCGTGAACGAGCTTGGAAGAGCGGCTGGAGGTTCCGGAAGCAAAGTCGTTTTGTTCAACAAGAAGAGACCTCAGCCCCATCCGCGAAGCTTCAAGCAGTATACCCGCCCCGGTAATACCTCCGCCTATAACAACCAGGTCCCATTTTTCCTGCAAATCGGATATATTCATTCTTCACGCCTTACCCGGATCTCGCACTTCGAATTTCGTTCATCGTTTTTTCGATATTCGGATTTTGCCTCGCGCCTCATGCCTCATCATATCAACTTATCGGGATTCATGCGCCGGTCCGGATCAATATGGTCAAACGTATTCTTTACAATACTCATCCCGACCGGGCCTTTCTCGGCATCCATGTATTCCTTGTGATCAAAACCAACCCCGTGATGATGGCTTATTGTTCCTCCGGCAGCAACAACTGCAAGACTTGCGGCCTTTTTAAGAATCTGCCATCTTCTTAACATCTCTTCGGCCGTCTTTGGAGTACGAAAAACTAAGGTTGTATAGATGCTGGAACCGGTGGCATAAAGGTGAGAAAGATGGGTAAAGATATGAATCTTTTCATCATAATCCGCAAGAGCGCCTCTTGTCCTTTCTTCAATTGATTTTACGGCAGGAAGAACCTTTCCCCATGTCAGGGCGGTCTCAAACGTATCAACCGCGTAACCTGATTCCCAGAGGCTGTTTCGCAGGTAAGGCATCCGGAACCTGTTTTTTTTCCACGCTTCACCCATTACTTTTCCCACATAAACGGCATTGAAGCGCTTCAGGATCGCCTTCACCTCTTTTCGGGCTGCCGTAACCAGCCTGTCGCTTCCTATAAAACCGACAAGGCACATGCAAGCCTCTTTTTCCCTTGCGCCGCGCAGATTCAGGTAACCGGCAAGAAGGTTTGTTTTTGATTCATGCCCTGAAAGAGCAAGGCTTGTAAAGGTCTCAAGCGGATTGCTCAATCTTATCATTGAAAGGGGAAGCCTGCTTACCGCAAGTTCTCTTACGGCTTCAACACCCGATTCCCACAACGGGAAGAAATACCCGTAAACATCATCCCGCTCGGGCAAAGGAGATATCCTTACAATCGCCTTTGATAGCACGCCCAGTCTTCCTTCTGCTCCAAGAACAAGATGCCTCAGATCAGGCCCGGCTGCCGATGCCGGGAAAGGGGGCAGGTTCATGATTCCTTTCGGGGTGTGAAGTCTGCCGCCTGCAAAAAGATTCTCTATTTTACCGTAATAAAGAGACTGCTGGCCGCTCGAACGGGTCATGATCCAGCCACCTAGGGATGAATACTCAAAAGACTGCGGAAAATGACCGAGAGTAAATCCTTTTACCCTCAGCCTTGCTTCAAGTTCCGGCCCAAGCACACCCGCTTCGAAGGTTGCAAGCAGGCTTGCCGGATCAATTTCTGTCAACCTGTTAAGCCGCCTTAAAGAAAGACTCAGCACTGGCCGCGGAGTATCAGGTATTGTAAGATGCCCCGTAACGCTCGTCCCCCCGCCGTAAGGAACAACCACTATTCCGTTCTTTTCGGCAAAATACAGAAGATCATCAAGTTCTTCCACTGCCGAAGGGAAAGCAACCCCGTCCGGAAATTTGTTCAGGGAGCCGCACCTGAGACCTATCCAGTCAGGCATACTTTGACCATGGGCATGATCCAGTCTTATTCTCCTGTCTTCAGATACAATGGGGTTTGAAGGCATGTTTGAAGCAGGCATGCCTTCCAGAATCCTTTCAAGAGGAATATCTTCCCTGGGAATCCCATCGCCTATAAGTTCTTTTAATATTTCACGCCCCTTTGCGGGAAGTTCGGCATTAACAGAAAGATCACCCCAGCCGTTCCATCGCCTCATTTACCACACCCCATCTATATGCGCCCCGCAATGCGGACATTTGCTTTTATCGACCGCATTTCTTTTAACGTAAAACCCGATTCTTTCGATAAGCATTTTTCCGCAACTGTAGCAGAAAGTGCTTTCTCCCTCTTCCCCGGGCACATTTCCGGTATAAACATATTTCAAACCGCATTTCATGCCGATCTCCCTTGCCGAAACCAGTTTTTCAAGGGGTGTTGAAGGCCTGTCTTCAAGCCTGTATGTCGGATGAAATCTGCTTATATGCCACGGTGTTTCAGGACCGACCGATCCCGCAAGAAATTCAGCCAGCTTTTTTAGTTCAGCGCCGTCATCATTCAGCCTCGGAATAACAAGGGTGGTGATCTCTATAAAAATACCGAGAGATCTCATTTCCTTCAAGGTCTCCATGACATTTTCAAGCTTTGCGCCGCAATATTTTTTATAAAACTCCCCCGTAAATGCCTTTAGATCCACATTGGCGGCATCAAGATACGGATGAATCATGCCGAGAGCCTCTTTTGTCATATAGCCGTTTGACACAAATATATTCTTCAGGCCTTTTTCACGGGCAAGGATCGCAGTATCACGGGCAAATTCAAAATATACAGTAGGCTCCGTATAGGTATAGGAGATGCTTTTGCAGTTTCCCCTGACAGCCGAAGAGACAACCTCTTCGGGCGTAAAACTGTCGCCCGTTATCAAACCTTTATTATCCGCCGGCATCTGTGAAATATCCGCATTCTGACAGAAAAGACATTTGAAATTGCAGCCAACTGTTGCAATGGAATAAGAAAGACTCCCGGGAAGGAAATGAAAAAGAGGTTTTTTTTCTACGGGATCGATGTGCCTTGCTATAAGTTTTCCATAAACGAGCGTTTCAAGCGTCCCGCTTCTGTTCTCCCTGACGCCGCAGATTCCTCTTTTCCCGTTTCCGATAACACATCTGTGGCTGCAGAGATTGCATTTTACTTTTTTATCGGCAAGATGTTCATAGAGAAGAGCTTCCAAGACAGGTCCTCCGTATCACGGGCTACCCGGCAATGGCGCCCGTGGTCTGGGTCTGCTTTGCCGGGTATATTGCAAGCGGTCTTGTTCTGAATCTCGGGACTAGCGTGACAACAATCCCGGCAAATGTTCCAAAAGGATATTTTTTTGCGTACCCGGTTTGCTCAATTTTTTCGGCGGTTGCCCGGGTAATCAGGGGAACCCTGTACACCGTCGCCCACGATACCGGAACATCGCCTAAAATTTCCCTTACAATCGCTTTTACTTCCCAGATATTGTAAAAATTAGCGCTCCTGTATACCGAACCGGAAAAGAGCCCTTTTATGCGCATGCCGAAAACATTAATAGAATGACTGTTTAAAATCCCGATGAATATTTTGTCTTTTGCGACCCTGCAGGCCTCTTCCAGCGCCTTTTTCGGATCATTTACAAATTCAAGCGACGTGAAAAATGAAGCGTAATTAAAGGAATTATCATCAAACGGAAGCTCTTCTGCAAAACTGCGTCGGAGTTCAACTCGGTTCCCGAGTTTTTTTAATGCGCAATCGAGCATATGCTGCGAAGGATCTATTCCTGTAACGGAAAGGCCGGTTTCAACAAAAGGAATCAGGCTCTCACCTGTTCCACAGCCGATATCGAGAACAGATTCACCTCTTGCCGGCCGCAGCATATCCAGCATGAGGTTTTTTTCGATAATGTACATAAACCTGTTCCGAGGTTTTTCGAACCACCGGTCGTATTCTTTTATGTCTTTACCGTTAAAAACATACCCCATAGTGGCTGTCTACAAATAACTTAGAATGTTAGGTTCTTCTCCCGATTAAACGGGAGAAATAGGTCCGGAATTCGGGTGGTCACTCTGTTCAGGAGCTTTGCCGGTTTCTGCAACCCCTGCCGCTTCATTGACTGCAACCGGGGCTTTTGGCCTGCTTTTCTTTCTGTATCTGCGCCTTTTTTTCGGCCTTGCATTCTGCTTCTGCTCAGCCGGCGGTTCCGTGCTTTCCTGAGGCTCCGGATTTTCTTCGGATTCCATCTTTTCTTCCGGATCTGGTTCCGGCCCGAATCCGAAAAAGCTGCCCGGGAAACGATTTTTTTTGGGTTTTTCCTCATCCTCTTTAACAGGGGGTCCGGCGAACGCTCTTGGAGTAAATTCTTTTTGCTTATCCCGCTCTCTTCGAAACCTTTCTTTCGGTTCTTTCCTTTTATCCCTTGCGCTGTAAACAGGCCTGCTTTTATCTTCAACAAGCCAGTCATCCTCCGGCCAGACTACAGGTATTTTATAGCCGAGCTTTTCTTCTATACTTTCCAGATTTAAAACAAATTCATCACAGGCCAGAGAAAGCGCTATTCCCTCCTTGCCGGCTCTTGCGGTACGGCCGATCCTGTGAACATAATTTTCCCCGTCCTGGGGAAGGTCATAGTTGATGACATGGGATATGTCTTCCACATGAATACCGCGGGAGGCCACATCGGTTGCGACCAGAATCTTTATATTTCCGTTTTTATACCTTTCCATGAGGCTGAAGCGCTTCCTCTGGGGAAGATCTCCCGTTATTCCCTCGGCCGGATACCCGTTCCCTTTAAGCTTTGCGGTCACCCAGTCCACGCCCGCTCTTGTATTGACAAAAATAAGTATCCTGGACCAATCTTCGCGTTTCAGCAATCCCAGCAGAAGTGACATTTTGCTCTCTTTCCCGATATGGAAAAGAGTCTGTTTTATACCGTCGACAGCCACCTCTTCCGGCGTAACTGAAATGAATTCCGGAAGGTTCATATATTCATAGGTCAGCTCCATTACCCTGTAGGAAAGTGTAGCCGAAAAAAGCATGGACTGCCTTTTCATATAGTGGGGAAGTTTCTGCAGAATATACCTCATATCTTTTGAAAAACCGAGGTCGAGAAGACGGTCCGCTTCATCGATCACCGCTATTTTTATTCCCGCAGTCTTGAAAATTCCCTGCTTGAAATAATCAATAATCCTCCCCGGAGTGCAAACCACAATATCAACTCCTCCCCGTAGTATATCGGCCTGCTTCTGGTAATCGACCCCTCCCACCACCTGCACAATCTTTAAACCGGTATGCCTGCAAAGCACCTCTGCTTCTTCGCAGATCTGCTGGACCAGCTCTCGCGTCGGAGCGACAATAATAGCAGCTGGCAAACCCGGCATCCTGTCGGTGAATGAAAGGATGCGTGAGGCAATGGTTGCCAGAAAAGCCGCTGTTTTCCCGGTCCCCGTCTGGGCCTGGCCAGCAACATCCTGTCCTTGAAGCGCTAACGGGAACACCCGCGCCTGTATCGGGGTACAAAAAGCAAATCCCGCATCCTTAATGCCGGCCTGGACCTCGGGCGGCATTTCGAACTCATCAAATCTGACATTTGTCAGAAAGTTTGGTTTTGCAGCGCGTTGCAAAGATTCCGTTTCCGGAGGCGCTTGTTCATCTGTCATTTTTTCCTCTTTTTGCTTTGGAAAATAATTGAAAAGTATGATTTAATTTAGGGAATTATACACCATTGCTATTTTAATGCAAGTGAAGGATTTACGGCTTCGTAAAAAGCCAAGACCTCACACCAAGCCGCAAAGATCACAAAGTTAACTTATTAATATTAAATGATTTTTTTTGGTGCTCTTAGTGCCTTTGTGAGAAAATAGACTTTTTACGAAATCACCAAGGATTGAGATGATCCTATTGTTTTGACATTTTACAGTCATAAATATTAGTATTATATGTCGTGTGAAATGCAATAAATCTCATAAAGTCAGGAATAAAGATGAAGGATTTTTTTAAAGTCACAGACTTGGATAAAGTTTTTGAATACACCTCTTTGTTTCCAACAGTTAAAACTGAGCAGGTTCTGATTGAAAAGACACCGGGCCGGATTCTGGCGGAAGATATTACTGCCGACATTGATCTTCCCGGATTTTCCCGCTCAACCATGGATGGATACGCTTTATGCGCCTTGTCAACATTTGGCGCATCCGAAGAAAACCCTGCTTATATTAATGTTGTCGGTTCTATAGCAATGGGTGAATCCCCTTCCTTTGCGGTTGAACAGGGAGAAACCGCAAGAATATCAACCGGAGGCATGCTGCCAAAGGGGGCCGACAGCGTTATAATGATTGAACACACCGAAATTCTTGATGAAAAAACAATAGAAGTGTATAAGGGCGCTGCGCCCGGACATAATGTGATTGAAAAAGGCGAGGATTTCACCAAAGGAACTGTTGTTCTTAATGCCGGACAAAAAATACGTCCGCAGGAAACAGGTCTCCTTGCTGCTTTCGGGAAAGAAAAAGTTCAGGTTTTTAAAAAACCTGTAATCGGAATAATTTCAACAGGCGATGAGGTTGTGCCTCTTGCTGAAACTCCGCAACCGGGGCAGATACGGGATATAAACACCTACAGCCTTTCAGGACAGGTGATCGAGGCCGGCGGTATACCTTCTACTTTCGGAATTATAAAGGATGATTATAAAGATCTTCTTGGAAAATGCCGGGAAGCTCTCCTTGCTTCAGATATGCTTCTGATATCGGGAGGAAGCTCTGTAGGAACCCGCGATTTTACAATCGAAGTTTTATCCGCCCTTCCTGATTCTGAAATAATTGTTCATGGAATCTCAATCAGCCCTGGAAAACCTACGATCCTGGCGAGATCAGGTAAAAAGCAGGTATGGGGTCTTCCCGGTCATGTTGTTTCAGCCATGATTGTTTTTACCGCGGTAGTTAAACCTTTTATCGAAAAAATCAGCGGCTCTTCACCGGAGCGGAAAAGCCGTTTTGCCCTTTCCGCGCAACTTTCAAGAAATGTCTCTTCGGCCCAGGGAAGAACGGATTACATCAGGGTCAGATTAACCGAAAAAGATGGTATTCTATGGGCGGAACCCATCCTAGGGAAATCCGGGCTTATTAATACAATGATAAAAGCTGACGGATTGATGGAGATAGGCAAGAACGTTGAGGGGCTTGAAAAGGGGACAGCCGTCAAAGTTTTTCCGTTGTGAAATATGTGGCTTCGTAAAAAGTCTAAATATGCTCTCTTAATGAGCTTTTTGGGGATTTTTAAATAACTATGCTAAATCACAAGAACTCTCCCGCCCAAGGCGGGATCAAACAGCTTGTGATTTTTAACGCTCAGATCTTTAAAAATCTGTTTCCCAAAAATCTCAAATCCGTTCACATATGACTTTTTACGAGTCTATCAAATATAACCGATTTATCAGAAATGGAGTTGGTCATGAGCGCACGCAACATCTATTTGAAAATGAAGACCCTTGCAGAAGCCAGGGAGATCCTTTTTACAGAGTTTTCTCATATTAAAAGCCTTTCAGGTGAAACAGTTCCGGTTCCGGATGCAATAGGCAGGGTAACTGCTGAAGCTGTCAGCGCAAAACTTTCATCCCCCAACTTTCACTCCGCGGCAATGGACGGCATTGCAGTAAAAGCGGAAAACACTTTCGGGGCAAGCGAAACGCTGCCGAAACAGCTTATCGTAAACAAGGATGCTTTTTTTCTCAACACCGGACATGTGCTGCCGAAAGAGACAAATTCAGTAATAATGATTGAACATGTAAATATCCTCGATGATAACCGGATTGAAATAGAAGCACCTGCCATACCCTGGCAGCATGTAAGAAAAATGGGAGAAGATATCGTTGCAACAGAGCTTTTGTTTCCCCGAAATCACGTTATTACTTCTTACTGTGTAGGCGCGCTTCTATCAGGCGGTATTTTTTCTGTTTCCGTGAGAAAAAAACCCCGTGTTCTGATAATTCCGACCGGATCGGAACTTGTCGACTGGAGCGGGGTTGATATTGATCAGCTAAATCCTGGTCAGGTTCTCGAAACAAATTCCTTTGTCCTTGGCAAACTCGTTGAGTCTTCAGGAGGAGTTTACGAAAGGCATGATAAAATAAAAGATGACGCGGGGAAAATAAAAGAGGCTTTATTAAAAGGCATAAAGAGCGCATATGATATAGTTCTTATAATAGGCGGGTCATCCGCCGGAACAGAAGATTATGCCAAAAGCATTATACTTGAAGCAGGAGAGGTGCTTGTTCACGGTGTCACCATAATGCCTGGAAAACCTGTTGTAATTGGATCCGTCAGCAATAAACCTGTTTTTGGGATCCCGGGATATCCGGTATCGGCAATTGTTGCCTTTGAACAGTTTGTCCATCCGGTAATATGCAAAATGCTTGGGCAGCCTGAGAAAGAAAGGCAGAAAGCTGAAGTTCTGCCCGCAAAAAAGATAGCATCCAAACTGGGTGTGGAGGAATTTCTTCGGGTAAAGCTCGGGAAAGTCGGCAACAAGGTAATAGCAACTATCCTTCCGAGAGGCGCGGGATGCATCACAACGATTACCGAAGCGGACGGCATTATACGCATACCGAATCATGTTGAAGGGATAAATGCTCAGGAGCCTGTTCTGGCTGAACTTCTGCGCCCGCTTTCTTCAATAAACAACACGATCGTTGTAGTCGGAAGCCATGACAATACGCTTGATGTTCTTGCGGATATAATAAAGGAGGGGAGCAGAAACCTCACCCTCTCTTCAAGTCATGTCGGCAGCATGGGCGGTCTCATGGCAATAAAAAACGGCGTATGTCACCTTGCAGGTTCACATCTTCTCGACACAGCAGACGGCTCATACAATGTATCATACATAAAAAAATATCTTCCGGATATGAGAATAAAGCTTGTCAACCTTGTCTTCAGGGATCAGGGGCTTATTGTTGCAAAGGGAAATCCAAAAAACATCAAAGGGATCGGGGATCTTGCCCGTCAGGATATCGCATTTATCAACCGGCAGGGCGGCTCGGGAACAAGAATACTGCTCGATTACAGGCTGAAGCAGACCGGAACAGACCCGAAACAGATAAAGGGATATGAAAACGAAGAATTTACCCATATGTCTGTAGCTGTTGCCGTTCTGAGCGGCTCAGCCGATGCCGGACTCGGCATATTCGCCGCCGCAAACGCCCTTCATCTTGATTTTATACCGGTTGTCACGGAACAGTATGACCTTGTTATCCCGGAAGGCTTTTTTGAAACTGAAAACATTAAAATTCTGCTTGAAACAATTAACACGGCGGATTTCAAAAAACGAGTTGAGGCGCTGGGCGGGTACAGCACAAAAAAAACCGGTGAAATAATTATATGACATACAAACTTATAGACCATACCGCCGACATGGGAATAGAAGTTTCCGGTTCCTGCCTGAAGGAGCTTTTCGAAAACGCAGGTTATGCTATGTTAGACGTAATAACCGATGCAAACCGTTTGACTGCATTGTATGAAACAGACTTGAATACAACAGGGGAAGACTGGCCCGATCTCATGGTAAACTGGTTGAGAGAGCTTTTATATCTATGGACAGGGAAGGGTTTACTTGTTAAGATAATAGATATAGTATCCTTTTCAGAGTATACCCTGTCCGCAATTGTGAAATACGAACCTTTCGCTCCGGAGCGCCATCTGATAAAAAGTGAATTGAAAGCCGTTACTTATCACCAGATAAGGGTTGAGCAGAAAGATAGATCATGGGAAGCCGGAATAATATTTGATGTATAGAGCATGTTTTAAAGACCGCTTCAGTCATAATTAAAGAAATGGGGTTATCTCCAAAAGAGTTGGTGCTACTATAAGGATTCAATGGGTCAAGGATTCGAAGGTTCGGGGTAAAGGCTATGGAATTGAGAAAAATAGACGATTACCGGTGGGAGGTTCCAAAAATCGGGCAGATGCGTGTCCCGGGGATTATTTACGCCGGCGAATCGATGATCGAAAGCATTCAACAGGAAGAAGCCGTAAAACAGGTTGCAAATGTAGCGACTCTTCCCGGAATAATACGAGCATCTCTAGCAATGCCTGATATTCACTGGGGATACGGTTTTCCTATAGGAGGAGTTGCCGCATTCGACTGGGAAACAGGAATCATATCTCCCGGGGGAGTTGGTTACGACATAAACTGCGGGGTTCGCCTTGCAGCAACACTGCTTACAGTAAAAGATGTGCGTGGAAAACTTGAAGAGCTTGTCAATGCAATGTACCGGGATATACCTTCCGGTGTCGGATCAACCGGGTCAATAAAACTGACATATTCGGAAGAAAAGAAGGTTTTAAAAGAGGGAAGCAAGTGGGCTTTGAGACATGGCATGGGTCAGGAATCCGACATAGAACACACGGAAGACTTCGGATGCATGCAAAATGCCGACCCTGATACTGTTGGCGATAAAGCCCTGGAAAGAGGATTAAGGCAGCTTGGAACGCTTGGCTCCGGAAATCATTTTGTTGAAATCGGCCTGGTGGAAAAAATTTATGATACTGATACAGCCCGCGTTTTCGGACTTTTTGAGGACCAGGTAACCCTTATTCTCCATACCGGTTCAAGGGGCTTGGGGTACCAGGTTTGCGATGATTTCCTGTCCCGCATGACAAAAAATGTCAAAAAACTCGGTTTCGAGATTCCTGACAGGCAGCTAGCCTGTTCAATGATAAACTCTCATGAAGGCACAAGCTACTTTAACGCCATGGCGTGTGCGGCCAACTATGCCTGGGCAAACAGGCAGATACTATTGCACAGGGCCCGCGAAATCTTCCAGCATGTTCTGGGAATAGGGCCGCGAAATCTGGGCATGAACCTTGTTTATGATGTTTGCCATAATATCGCAAAAAAAGAAACACACATGGTTGACGGAAAAAAACGTACAGTCTGCGTGCACAGAAAGGGCGCCACAAGAGCCTTTCCTCCCGGCCATGAATCCGTCTGCGAAAAATACAGACCTGTCGGCCAGCCGATACTTGTTCCGGGTGATATGGGACGGGCATCGTATGTTCTTGCCGGAACCGAAAAAGCTCTTGAGGAGACATTCGGATCGACATGTCACGGGGCAGGACGAGTCTTAAGCAGAACCGCTGCGCTGAAAAAAAGCAGGGGAAGATCCATACAGCAAGAACTGGAAGAGAAGGGAATTCACGTCAGATGGACCGGGCGTTCAACCCTTGGAGAAGAAATGCCGGAAGCATACAAGGATGTTTCACAGGTAGTCGATGTGGTTCATGGGGCAGGCATTTCAAGAAAGGTTGCAAAGCTCAGACCATTGGCTGTATTGAAAGGATGAAAGTGATCTGAGCAAAAGATCGGAATATCGTCTTTATTGCAAACAAGGTAAAGGAGCTCTAACAGGAATATTATTCTGAGAATCACTAAAATCATTGGTCTACAGAAAAGGAGGGAGAATCATGAATCCCGGAATCTTCAGAGAATACGACATAAGAGGAGTAACGGATAAGGACCTAACTGAAGAAGATGTGGTCTTGATAGGAAAAAGCATCGGCACCTATCTCCTTGAACGCGGAAAATCGACGCTTGCTGTCGGGCGCGACTGCAGAATTACTTCCGACAGTTATTCTGAAAAGGTTATTGAAGGACTTATTTCAACCGGCTGCAATGTCACTGATATCGGGATCTGCCCTACCCCTGTTCTTTATTTTTCCATACAGCATCTTAAACTGGAAGGCGCAGTTATGGTCACTGCCAGCCATAATCCTCCTGAGTATAACGGCTTTAAGGTGTGTATCGACTCCGACTCGCTGCACGGAAAAGAGCTTCTTGAAATATACGAAATCATTAATAAAAAAGCGTTTTTATCGGGAAAAGGCTCCCGTTCATCTGCCAACGTGATTACGCCATATAAGGAATTTCTGAATAATAACATATCTATATCAAGATCTCTGAAAGTCGGAATTGATGCAGGAAACGGCACAGCCGGTGTGCTTGCAGTCCCCGTTTTAAAGAGTCTTGGATGTGAAGTTTATGATATTTATTGCGATATGGACGGCAGGTTCCCTAACCATGAAGCTGATCCGACTGTTTTAAAGAATATGAAAGACCTGATAGCGCTTGTTAAGGAAAAAGGCCTCGACATCGGAATCGGTTACGACGGAGACGGAGACCGCATCGGCGTTGTCGACGAGAAGGGCAATATTGTTTTCGGCGATCAGCTCATGATTATTTTTTCAAGGGAGATTCTTTCAAGAAAGCCGGGAGCAACCTTCATCTCCGAAGTCAAATGTTCAAAAACAATGTACGACGACATTAACAAGCACGGAGGGCGTGCGATCATGTGGAAAACCGGCCATTCTCTCATAAAGAAAAAAATGAAAGAAGAAAAAGCCGAACTCGCCGGAGAGATGAGCGGGCACATGTTTTTTGCCGACCGGTATTTCGGTTTTGACGACGCGGTCTATGCATCCTGCCGGCTTCTTGAAATAATCGCAGATACCGGAAAGAAAATTTCCGGGCTCTTATCCGATGTTCCCAAAACATATTCAACACCCGAAATCAGGGTTGATTGCCCGGATGACAAGAAATTCGCCCTCGTAAAACAAGTTACGGACTTTTTCCGGAAAAACTACAAGATTATTGATATCGACGGGGTAAGGGTTCTCTTTGAAGACGGGTGGGGGCTTGTTCGGGCATCCAACACACAGCCTGCGCTTGTGCTCAGATTCGAGGCTATGACGGAAAAAAGGCTGAAAGAGATAAGAGACCTGGTTGAGTCGACACTTGCAAAAATCCGAGAAGAGCTTTAACTTGCTGCGCGAGCATCAATATTTAATTGAAGGAGACAACAATCTCTTCTGCAGCGGAATCTACAGTCGCTGTTGCGTTCAGCGCGGCAAGAAGCGATTCTTCGTTCTCTCCCGGAAAACTCTGCCGCTGCATTCCGGCAAGTCCTTTCAGTTTGGAAAATCTGACGACAAAATTTTCATTCTGTTTCCCGGTGGTAACAGAAACGGTTTTTCCTTCTCCGGCTGCAGTCATTGAAAAATCAAGAAAGAGCCATATTAGCGTTTCCAGCAAAAAAGGGTTAGTGCTGATGATAACAGGATCGGATGTTTGAACCGTTTCAAGGTTTATTCCGCGCATCAACGCAATTCTTCCTGAAAGTCCCGAAACAAGCAAAATAATATCGTTAACATCAACATCACAATCAAGATCATCAACACTGTGTGCAAATTTGTTCAGTCTGCTTATTATCCTGTCCCCTCTCTGAACCTGCTTTATCATCTTACCCGCAGCAGTTTTTATACGGCCCGGATCGACCGGTCTTCCTCCTTCAGCCATTGCGCAGAGGTCTTCCAGAAGCCCGGCGTTTTCATTTATAATCGCAAGCACATTTTTTAATTCATGCGAAATAGATGCCGTCATTTTTCCGGAAAACTTCAGGGCGTTTTCGCCGTTTATGTCCATTCTCGAAGCCAATGTTTGCAATCATTCCTTTTTAAACTGAAAAGAGTCCCGTTTATCGGGGTTAAGAAGAATCTCTTTCATTTTCCGGATAAGTTCGTCGATGTTGACAGGTTTAACAAGATAATATTCGGCTCCCGTTTCGCTTGAGGCAGTTATGAAATCATCTTCCGATCCGTGGCCGGTTATGAATATATATTTCAGATCAGGGTTTTTCTCCTCCAGTTTTTTCTTAAGTTCAATACCGCTGATTTTAGGCATTTTTACATCCAGCACCACCACATCATAAGCTTTCAATTCGACACTTTTTATTGCCGCATCACCTGTTGTAACCCAGTCAGCTTCAATATCCCTTAAAGAAAGACGTTCGGCAAGAGTGGATACAAGCTCCTTCTCATCATCTACCAGCAATACCTTCATCGGTTTATTTCTCCTTCTTCTCCATCTTCAGCGGTATGGCGACAATGAAACTAGAACCTTTACCGACTTCGCTTTGCACCCCTATGCTCCCTCCCAGTTCCTGGACAAGGCTGTATGTTATTGAGAGTCCGAGGCCGGTTCCGCCATGCCGTGTTTTGGTAGAAAAAAACGGTTCGAATACCCGTTCCAGATCCGATTCGGGAATTCCGCACCCGTCGTCCGTAAAAGTCACTGAAATCAGGTTTGCTCCTTCGCGTTTTGCCGTAATATCAACTTTGCCGCCGTCTTTTACTGCGGTAAACGCATTGTTGACGATATTGAGAAAAATCTGCTGCAGCTTCCCCCTGTCGCTATCAAACCGGGGAATATCCGCTGGAACATTTACTGATACCGTTATACTCCTGTACTCAGCTTCCTTTGAAAGAAATCCGAGGACATCCCTTATCACTTCTTCAAGATTTACCGTCTGGATCTTGACATCCAGATGCCTTGCGAAATTGAGGAGGCGCTTTGTAATCGTACCGCACCGGTCAACCGAAGAAAGAGCTGAATCAACGAGCTCAATCAGTTTCCTGTTTTCTTTAAATTCGTCCTTTATTGTGAAAAGATCCTTTATGAGACCGACTTTTTCATTGATAACCGCAAGAGGATTGTTTATTTCATGAGCCACTCCAGCTGCTAGCCGTCCTATGGAAGCCATCTTGTTCGAATATTCAACTTCATGCAGGGTCATGATACGCTTCTGATCTGCAAGAAGTATTCTGTTCACAAGGTATGTTGCAACGCTTAACACAACAACAATAATAATGGTCATGCTCGCAATAAGAAATCCTATAAGCTGAAGGCGGGTCTTCTGCCACGGCTTCATCAATTCATCTTTCTGTTTCACAATCAGCAGTATAAAGGGCGTGTCGTGAATGTAGGCATACCCTATTACAAGCTTTTTATTGTCAGGAAACGATTCCTCATAAACTCTTGTTTTTGGAGAAAAATCAGGAACGGGAAGGGGTATTTTATCCAATACTTTGCCGAAATCTCTCGATGGTGTCTGGAGAATACCGTCTTTATTTATCAGAAAAGAATCGCCCTGACCGCTCACTTCAAGATCGGCAAGAAGCTCATTGAACCTGTCGGTGTCAATGGTAGCCCTCAAAACATAAAAGGAACCGTTTGGAAGGTCGTGTTTTACTGAAATGACAATATGGGGAGTTCTCCGGAAACCCATGAAAACTTCGCTTACATTAACACCTTTGTCCGCAACGTCTTTAAACCACCCCTGACAGCAGTAATCGATGCCTTCAAGTTTATAGGGTCCGGCATAGGTTCTTTGCAGACCGGTTGAATCGATAACCCCAAGATCCACGAAACCACCAAACCCTTGTTTTAAAGTTTCAAGGATCACGGAAAGCCTTACCGGGTCACGCAATGAATTATAGCTGTTATCTCTTACCACAAAATCAAGAGCGGATCTTCTCTGGGCGAGAAAGAATGAAACGGTTCGCCATGTATTTGAAACAAGACGGGATGTGCGCAGAAGGACTTCCGATTCCACCGAATGTCGCGTAACCCCGTAATCTATGAGGGTAATGGATACAAGAGGTATAAGGGCTACCAGAGAGACCAGAACTACCGCAAGATTCCAGATGCGCCTGAAATTAAAGAGGTGTTTATATGGACCTGCTGCAATATCCTGGTAATCCCAGAATTTCGGTTTCAGCCTTTCAAAAAGAGTCATATGTAATGTTCTCTTAAAAAGTACATTGTTTACTACTTCATTTGCTTCTCCGCCTCAGGCGGATTTGTGGTTTAATATAATTATGACACTTTTATGACTTTTTATCCGGCGGGAAATCAATTTTCCGCAATTTTAGCACAATCAATTCTGCTCTGGCTATTTATTTAGCAGATTTCTTTATCCTTATTTTGTCATTGGCTTTCTTTAGGTTATCGCTCAATATTTCTATGTCGACCGGCTTTTGAAGGTATGCAAACGCGCCCAGTTTCATGCATAACTCCCTGTCGGCTTCTGTTCCGTGGCCGGTAAGAATTATTACCTCGATATCAGGGTTACTTTGTTTAACCCTCCTTAAAACTTCTATGCCGTTTATGCCGGGCATCTTAAGGTCCAGAATCATGACTTCCGGCTCGTCTTCCGAAACCAGGTTAAGCGCCGATTCCCCGTCATATGCCACCGCTGAACCCATGTCCCGCATGATGAGCCGTTCCGACAGAGTCTGTACAAATTCCCGTTCGTCGTCAACAAGAAGCACTTTAGACGGCATCTTGAAATCATATTTTCTGTATATGTCAGTCTGGTAGTATCCCTCGCCTACTTTGGTTTCAACCGCCTTGACGCCCGGTACCTTGCGGGCGATAGCCTTGAGATCATCTTCCAGCTTATTCAGCAGAAGGACATGCTTGTTTATGATTATTGTCACTAAACCTTCTTTTGCCGAAATATCGACATTATGTCCTTCCCGGGCAAGGTGCATTTCAACTTTTGAGGCTAAGAGAAAATCATCAACAGCCTTTCTGGAACGGCTATTAGTTTTTACAACATCCTTTCCGGCATTCTCCGTAATAAGAGATACGGCTTTATCCAGATCCATCTTATCCATCGGGATGACGAGGTCGTAAAGGGAGGAATCCCACGGATCATTCTTCTTAAACAGACTGCTTATCCAGGCTATCCTGTCTTCATCCTGTTTGTGAATGAGCTTCACGGCCTCTTTATCCGAGATCTTCTGCTCGGCAGCAGCATGGGAAATCCTGAATTTCATGTCGGCAATAAGGCAAACCCTGAGCACATGGCTTATGCTTTTAGGGATAAGACTCCCTGCAAAGCCGGAAACAAGAAGTTCGTCTCCTGCGAGTTTTTCCGCCACTGCAAGCTTAAGCCATGCTACTGAAACCTCTTTTTCGTGCGTAAAATTATTAAAAACGGATTCCCTGGCCGAGAAAGCCCTGGTCATCTTATTTGCCGGTATCCCTGAAAGCCTGCCTGCTTCGGCAACAATGTCATTGTCTGTTACAAGCTTATATCCCGTGGATGAAAGCACATTCTTAACAACAGGTTCATTCTTGCAGAAGGTGCCGTTGAAAATAGTAATTACAGACATAAAAACCTCCCTTTTTTAATCAATTATCAGGCAAGACGGCATGCGGTCTGCAATGGACACATCTCTTCAGTGGTGTCTGTGTGTGTCTGGTCATAAACCGAACATACGGCCTTTTCCATTGTTGGATAAATATGATCCGTACCGATTTGCTCAAGCAGATGGGTGTTTTTAAAAACATTCATAACCGTTTCATTCACACCGCTGAATGAAATATCGACTCCGCCGCTTCTTGTTCTGGCAACAACCAGAGACAAAGCCTCTTCACCCGATGCATCTATATCATTGATGCCGTTGCATACTATCACAATATGCTTAAGGTTCTTTTTCGTCATGAGTCGCTCGGTTATTTTATCTTCAAGATAACTCGCATTTGCAAAAAAGAGCGGGCCGTCAAAACGAACCATATCGATGAACTCACACTGTTTAAGACCAAAAGCTTCTGAATCGCGGAGAGCTTCATCTTCATGGCGGGACAATGAAGCGACTTTTGGTCGCATGCTGTTGTATAGAAAAACGCCAAGGGACAACACTACCCCTATTATGATCCCCTTATCCAGATGAGGAGCAAAAGCAAGAGTAAATATGAAGGATACAATTGAAATGGCTCCGTCATACCACTTTGCCTTCCATGCATGCATGAAACCGGCTACATTTATCAGGCCGATCACGGCCATCATTATTACCGCAGCAAGAACGGACTGGGGCAGAAAATAAAGAAGGGGGGTAAAGAACATGAGCGTAATCACAACCGCAGCACTGGTGAAAACACTCGATAATCCCGTTACTGCTCCTGCCTGAAGGTTGACGGCCGATCTTGAAAATGATCCTGAAACCGGATAACCGTTTGAAAAAGAGCCCAGAATGTTTGCGAGTCCCTGCCCTATCAATTCCTGATTCGGATCAAGACGCTGACCTGTTTTGGCCGCCATTGCCTTGGCGATGGATATGGCTTCCATGAAACCGAGAAGTGCTATTATAGCCGCAAACGGGAAAATTTTCAGAACAACTTTAAAATCGATTTTAGGTATGGAAAATTTGGGCAGTCCCTTCGGAATGGCGCCGACGACTTCGCCCCCTCCGATCATAGTCAGCTTGTCGGTTTTAATCGGGTTGTTGCCAACTTTGATCCGCCATATTCTGCCGTCTGTTTCAAGGCCTTCGGGAGCCTGCTTTGCCGGATAATATTTCATTTTGCCTTCCGGGTCCTTGACTCCTTCAAATAAGCTGTCTCTTATCTTTTCCCTGTAAATGCGGGTCTCAAGCCTCAGCACTTCAATCTGGGTGGCGATCACATTCACATCACGCTCCGCGTCAAGCACAGCAATGGGATCTCCCTTTTTTTTCATTTCATCAAGAACTGCAACGGCCTGTGTCCGTTTTTCTGCAAGAGGAGCCGTGGCATCAACAGAAGAGTTGAATTTTGATATCAGATCCTGCGCTTCCGGTGACTCAATCGCGGATATCTCTGTTTTGGTATTGTAATCAAAACCTATACCCCATGATATGAGAGTGGTTAAGGCAACAGCCACCAGCACATTCGGGATTTTGGGAGCAACGCGTTTAAGCCCGTACATGATGGCAAAAGCGAACGCTCCCATGAAGAAAGTGGGCCAGTGGGTATAATGCATGGCAGCTTTTATGACCTTTATGATTGTCTCATAATGATGAGCCTCATTATCGACATTGACACCGAACATCTTTGACAGCTGGGAAGTTGCTATTATGATTGCGGCAGCATTTGTGAACCCGTTTACAACAGGATGGGAGAGAAAATTGACAACGAGACCGAGCCTCAAGACACCGAGCGCAAACTGAAAAACCCCAACCATGAGAGCCATCAGAATTGCATATGCGATAAAGCCTTCGCTTCCGGCGGTAGCAAGCGGTTCAAGAGATGCTGCTGTCATCAGAGAAACGACTGCGACAGGACCTGTTGCGAGCTGACGGCTTGAACCGAAGAGCGCGGCAATCATGGGAGGAATGAAGGCAGCATAAAGCCCGTAGTAAGGAGGCAGTCCGGCCAGCTGGGCATAGGCCATTGACTGGGGAATAAGAACAAGGGCGACAGTTAATCCGGCAACAGCATCAATCCTGAAAGCTTCAAGATTGTATTTCTTAAACCATGCAAGAAAAGGGAAAATTCGGGTCAGCATCTTCAGCACCTATTTCATTAAGTTATTTTTTCAGAATCCTTCTGCAGGATTCAATAAGTTCCTTGTAAAGCAAATTTGTGTTGTAAAGATTGTAATTGTTGAACCTGATAAGGCCGTCAACCGCGGCAAATATGACACAGGCTGTTTTCCGCGCAGGCAGATCGGCAATTGTGCCGTCATTCTGTCCTTTAATTATTGCGCTCTCAAAAAGATCTAAAAAACAATTGAATACGGCGTCAACATGCCCCTTGCATACCTGATTCACCGCAGCAAGCTCATATGTATAATGTCTGTGCAGAACAAAAAACCAATCCTCCATCTTTCCGGGAAGACCGAGATAAAAAGAGACAGCACCGTCCATCATTTCCATACCGGTTGCATACTTGTCGCCGCTGAAATGATTTTTTATCTCTGTTGATACTGTCTCCCTGATCCTTTCCAGTATTGATAAAAACAGCTCCTCTTTGCTTCTAAAATGATAAAAAATAGTCCCTTCAGCAGCCCCGGTAATCCTGGAAAGCTCGGCCATTGAAGTGTATTTAAAGCCTTTTTCCGAAAACAGCTTCGCTGCAGCTTTTAATATCACTTCTTTTTTTGACAAACCCGCCTCCTTTATACCTGAAAAACCGACTGAGCACACAGTCGGTTTTTTAATACATACAATACCCGGTCAAGTCAAACAAAAAAACCGCTTTGTAAAGCTCGGTAAAACAGACAACGATGTTTTATGACAGACAGCATCGCCTTGACTTTATACTCTTGTTTCCGTATATTTCTGTAAAGATTTATTTCTTGCAATAATCTTTTCCCTAAAGCTTGACCCTGTAAATAATAAAAGATCCTGATTATATGAAAACATCTGAAGAAACAGTAAGGCCGTTCAGACTTGTAAAATTCTTTACATTTTCAAGTCTTATCGTAATTTTCATAAGCACAATAGTGTTATCCGTTCTAAACACAGACTGGATCAGAACCACTCAACAAAAAAGGAGTGAAGAGTATGCCCTTTTTGTTGCCGAAAATCTGAATCACCAGATTTTCTGGCAATTTTTCATCCCTGCCGCTCTGAAATATAAAAAAATAAAGCTCAGAGATAAAGTCCAAGCGGATATGCTCGATAAAGTCATTCGCAGTACTCTTCACGGCTATAAGGTCGATATGGTATCCATATATGATGCTAAGAAAAATGTTATATCATATAGTTTCAATAAAACCATGGTAGGAAAAGAAAATGTTGGTGGCTTGGAATATTTGAGCGCAATTGCCGGGAAGGCTTCAACGAAACTGATTCAAAAAGGAAATTTTATTGAAACGCTTCTCGGTTTTCCATCTGAAAACAAAATGATTACCACTACACCTCTTCATACGGAAGATGTACGCCCCGGATCTAAACATGCAACCATAGGTGTTCTTGAAATAGTCCAGGATTTGTCTGAAGATTTTAAATTGATTTTCAGATTTCAGCTTCTCATTATTTCAACCATCACGATTGTCATGTGCTCTCTTTTTATTATTCTTATTATTGTTGTCAGAAAAGGGGAAGCGATAATCGATAAGCGCGCTGAAGAGCGTCTGAAACTTGAAGAACAACTGAGGCGCTCCGAGCATCTGTCTTCTATTGGAGAAATGGTGGCAGGAATTTCCCATGAAATAAGAAATCCTTTGGGAATTATAAGAAGCTCAGGCGAGCTGTTAAAGAAAAAAATGGCTGCGCTCGATCCTTCCAGCTCAATACCGGACATAATAGTCGAGGAGGCCATACGTCTTAATAGTATCATTACCGATTTTCTTGATTTTGCAAAACCGCGGCAACCGAACTTAACATCATGCCGCATTGAAAATATACTTGAAAAAAACCTTACATCTCTTGCCCCGCAGTTTGAAGAAAAAGGCTGTTTTGTAGAAAAACAAACGGCCTCCTTTCTTCCGGAAATACTGGCCGACTCAAACATGCTGTACCAAGCTTTTTTGAATATCCTTATAAACGGCATGCAATCAATGCCCAGGGGCGGCAAAATATTTGTCGGTATAACTTCATATAATGACGGAGTAAATATTATTTTTGAAGATGAAGGGCCCGGCATTCCTGATGAACTATTAAAAAAGGTTTGGGATCCCTTTTTTTCCACCAAGGATAAGGGAACAGGCCTTGGTCTTGGAATAGTAAAAAATATCATTGAAGCCCATAACGGCACGATTCAAATTACAAACAGGCAGACACAAGGCACCCGGGTTTTTGTAACAATACCTGCAGTCCAGGGGAAATAATTATGGAAACAATTTTAATCGTTGATGACGAGAAGAACTATCCTCCTATTTTAAGTGCGGTTCTTGAGGAAGAAGGATATGAAACTCTGACTGCAAACAATGGTCTCACCGCACTTGAAATAATAAAAAATTCTGACATTGATCTTGTACTCACAGATATGAAAATGCCTCTTATTGACGGCATTGAGCTTCTGGAAAGAATAAAACTGACGGACCCCGATCTACCCGTAATAATGATGACGGCTCATGGAACAGTTGAAAAAGCCGTGGAAGCAATGCAGAAAGGAGCTTATAATTACATACTTAAACCTTTCGACAACGAGAGGCTTGTGATTTATGTAAAAAAAGCAGCGGCAATGTACAGAGTCGTTAAAGAGAACAGGCGGCTTCGTGATGTTGTGGAATCACAATATAATTTCGGAAACATTATCGGCAAAAGCAAGACCATGAAAAGTGTTTTCGAAACCATAAAAAAAATTTCCCCGTCGTCCGCTACGATCTTAATCGAAGGAGAAAGCGGCACGGGAAAGGAGCTTGTCGCAAAATCAATACATTTTAACAGTCCCAGACGGGATAAACCTTTTATAGCCGTAAATTGTGCTGCTCTTGCTGAAAATCTCCTTGAAAGCGAATTGTTTGGCCACGAAAAAGGAGCCTTTACCGGAGCCATTGCAATGAAAAAAGGCAGGTTCGAACTGGCTGACCGCGGCACTCTTTTTTTGGATGAGATATCTGAACTGTCACAAAATCTGCAAGTAAAACTGCTTCGTGCGCTGCAGGAAAAAACCTTTGAAAGGGTCGGAGGAATTAAACAAATATCTGTGGATATCCGAATAATAGCCGCAACAAACCGGCATTTGAAAGAAGAGGTAAAACAGGGACGTTTCAGAGAAGATCTTTTTTACCGTTTAAATGTTCTGAATATCGTAATTCCCCCTTTGAGAGAAAGATTTGAAGATATCCGACTGCTCCTTGATCACTTCATAAAAAAATATGCTGCCGAAAGAAAGACAGGGCCTCCTGTAACAGGCACTGATGCTGAAGTTGAACGGCTTTTATATGATTACACCTGGCCGGGAAACGTCCGTGAACTTGAAAGCTATATCGAGAGAGCCGTGATTCTTTGTACAGGAGATAAAATCCGGGTATCCGATCTTCCGAGGGAATTCAAGGATAAGGTTTCGAACACACTTCATTTTGAAGGAATTCCGCATAATGCAAAATTATATGAAACACTTGATCTGATCGAGCAGTCAATTATTGCAAGAGCCCTGAAAAAAGCCAATTATGTTCAATCGCACGCAGCGGAATTACTCGGCATCGGGAAAAGCGGCCTTAGTCAGAAGCTAAAAAAGTTCAATATTGATGCAGGTTCAAAATCATGAACAGCAAATATTACACAAAACCTTGATTTATCATCATATAATAATATATAATCATCTTCAAGCGCCCAGTTCAAATAATTGAATAATAATAATTATTAAGATATTCAAGGTGTTGTATTAATAGCATGCCGGATACAGTTCAAATAATTGAACTTGTTCTTAAAGAAAAAGCAGATACTGCGAATAGGGATCAAGGAAAAACCAAATATTTATATCATGTAACCTTCTTGATTTAAAGCATAATCAAAAACACATCGGTTTGAGGTGTGTTAATATGGTACACTGGCAAGAAGTTTGCAGATATAAATATTTAAACCTGATAATTGTTCATCTTTCCTCCTTAACGGCCAGCCGGAAATTGTTTCGGCGGGCCGTTAATATTTTGGAAGAAAGAAAATTCAAGATGCGCGCTCTTTTGCGATTTCAAGATAAAGTGACTCTGTAAAATCGGAAACTATCTTCTGATAGGCGGCTTTACTCTTTTTTTCATCATCCATTACTGCAAAAAGCCTTCCGAGATTAAATAAAGCTTCATCTTTCAGGAAATTATCAGGTTCTGAAACAATCATTTCAAATTGATTTACTGCGGATTGCAAATCATTTTTTGCTTCGTAAGCATATCCAAGGCTTATTAATAACTGGCTTTTAACAGCACTATCATCATTAAAAGCCTTAAGCGCTTTATGGTATTGCTCAATGGACGAATCCATATCCCCTGCATTGTAATAAGCATTGGCTAAAGCAAGCCCGGCCATTTTTCCACCACGCTTTCCTGAGTATTTTGCCATAATCTTAGTAAAATCATCTTTGGCCTCATTCAAAGCAGTTCCAGGGCCATTTTTGCTGAGAGAAACTTCATAATCCGTCTTTGCCTTTTCCAGCATGATAAAAGCTTCTCTCTCTGCTTTGCGAGAAGAATATCCATATCCTGATAAAACAATTCCAATCAGGACTAAGGCACCTACAGCATATAATATCTGTTCTTTATATGTTGCTGTAAAACCTAACAGCCTGGATGAAAAAGATATAAATTCATCCGGTTCGTTCAGGAGTTCTTTTCGTGTTATTTTCTTTTTTGCCATTGTTTCTCCGTATGTCTATTTCCTGATTATTTCCTTTATTCTTTCCCAGCCTTCTTCCGGAATATTAGCGCCCACAACCTGACAAACTTCATACCCGCAGGCTGAAGCGAGCTCACCACATTTTTCAAGAGGGTAGCCATTAACAAATCCATATAAAAAACCGGCCGCCCACAGATCTCCTGCTCCCGTTGTATCTACCGCAAAGCCATTTCCCTTTGGTTCGACTTTGATTATTTCCCCATTCCTTGAGATATAACTTCCTTTTTTACCCAGCTTTAACACCGCTATTTCAGATAGCTTTGAAAGAGATGCCAGCGCCAGTAATTCATCTTTATGCCCGGTAAATGCAAACGCCTCATCTTCATTGGCAATAAGGATATCTACATAATCATCAACAAGTTTCTCCAGAAACTCTTTCGATTCCTCAACAACCGTAAAACTGGCAAGATCAAGTGAAACAAGAGCTCCGGCTTCCTTTGCAGAAACAAGAGCAGACTGTATTAGCTCCCTGTTGAACAACAGGTAGCCCTCTATATGCACAATCACAGCGCCTTTAAAACAGTTTTCTGTAATCTCTTCAGGTTTCGTTTCTGAAGCTGCCCCAAGGCATGTAAACATAGAGCGTTGAGCATCAGGAGTTATTATTGAAAGAACTCTTCCGGTAGGAGAAAAAGACGTGAAAAGAAACGGTTCAACATTGTTTTTTTCAAGGTCTTTTTCAAACAGTTCTCCCAGCTTATCCTTACCCAGTTTCCCGACAAAACGAGCTGCCCCGCCCAAACGGCCTATTCCAACAATCGTATTACAAGCCGAACCACCTGGAACAATGCTGGGTTTTTTTGTGGTCATAGATAATGTATTTTCAATAATATCATTGGAAACAAGAATCATTCCGCCTTTTGCGGCTCCGGCTCTGTTTAAAAACGCCTCATCTTCAAGCGTCAGAATATCAACCAGCGCCGAGCCTATTCCAACAACAAGCTTCTTATCAGAAGCATTATGGGCACCTTCAGTCAATATTACCTACCCTTTCAAATATCCGGTTTTTCATTGCAGGATTCATTTTTCCATAATAACCACTTCACAGAATCCTTCAAGAGAATTTTTAAATTCCATTGCATCGTTTTTTGATCCCACTATTGTATCGTAATGCATCGGTACGGCAATTTTCGGTTTGATAAGTTTTGCAGCTTCAACAGCTTCATCGGCAGTCATCACATAGGTCCCTGAAACCGGCAGCAGTGCAATATCGGCACAGAAAGAACTCATTTCAGGTATCAGATCGGTATCTCCTGCATGATATATCTTATTATCACAGATGGTTAGAATAAAGCCTAACCAGTTGTTTTTTTGGGGATGAAAATTCTTGTTGATATTGTATGCCGGAACAGCTTCAATCGCTATTCCGGATTCTAATATTTTATCTCCCGGCTTAACCACACGAACATCTCCTGAAAGAACAGCCGCAGAGTCCTTTTCCGTAACAAATAAGGTCGAGGGAGTTTTAATTTTATTTATATCAGGAACCGAGCAGTGGTCATAATGAGAATGGGTAATAAGAATGATATCGGCTTTTCCGCAATCACCGATTTCATAAGGATCAATAAAAATAACTTTTCCGCCTGCTGTTATTGAAAAACCGGAATGTCCAAGCCATGTTATAAATTCCAAAGCATTTACTGCCATTTTGAGTTCTCCTTCATCAAGGTTATTCTCCCGGCAGTCTTTTAAAAAAGTATGAATTTGCCCTTTTCGATATTAAGCCACCCACCGTAATCAGCGGGGTATCTTAGATTATCTCATCCGGTTTGCCGACCATTAAGTGTTCTTAGCAAAACGGTCAGTTAAAGGCCGTGCCGGGATTCGTGCCTCGGTTCGCATGATTTCATACCCTGCGCCGGGGAATGAAAGCTGTTAAAATTGCTCGCCCGATGTTCGTTATGAAACAATCAGGAAATTGTTGTTGGTTCCGAAGCGGTTTGGACAAAGATTAGAATTATTAGGATCTTTATACCATTGCCCATCAACCAGAAATTTGTATTCGTATCTTCCGGGATCAAGAAAAACAGTTTTTTTCCAGATATCATTTTCATACTTTCTCATGGGATGCACTTTCTCGTCCCATTCATTAAAGTCCCCCATCAAAAATACATTATTTGCCCCGGGAGTTTCAAATGTAAAAGTTATTCTCCTTTGTCCTGCTTTTGCTTTTCCTTTTTTCATATGCCCCCCTGCAATAACTCTGGATTCTGCATCATTAATGTTTTTACATAAAAGATTTCCTTTCAGCAAAAACCACAGCAAAATGATTCAGACATACCGGAGTGTAAAATAATAATACCTGTAAGAATAGCAGACTGGAATATCTGAACTTTGCGAGCATTTAATACTATATTCTCGTAACAATCAAAAAATGACTTTTTATAAGTCTGTCAGCACTAAAACATTGTTATATTTAATGTTTATTAAATTATTTGTCAAGCTATTTGTTTTCATTTTTTCCGTCATTGGAAAGTCCGTAATACTCGATGCCACGTGATATATAATAAAAATGATAGATAAATTATTAATTTTTTACTTGAAAAATTTACAATACCATATATTTTGGCAATATAAATCTTCACACGCTCAAATGTGAGCTTTGAACAATTTGCATGCGCCCCTTGCCCCGACACGGCGTTATGCCGGATGTCATGTAAAGGGCTAAAATTCTATCCGGTTAAAGTATGAATAATATTCTCTCTTTTTTTTCAAGCATCAGATGGCAGGATATTGTCGATATTTCACTCAACAGCTATATATTGTTCAGGTTCTATATCCTCTTCCGCGGAACAAATGCTTTCCGAGTACTTATAGGAATTGCATTTCTATGGTTTTTCCAAAGACTGGCTTTTTCCCTGGGACTTATTATCACAAGCTGGGCAATTCAGGGCATTACTGCTGTTGCAGCATTAATAATTATTGTTGTCTTCAGAAATGAAATACGCAGTGTTTTGCAGGCAAAAAACCTTAAAACAATTCTTTGGGGATTTTCTCAAAAAGCTATTACGTCTCCGGTTGAAATAATCGCCGAAAGCGTTTTCGAACTTGCACGGAAACACATCGGAGCGCTTATCGTATTTCCGGCAAATGAAGATATAGAAGATGTGGTTCAAAGCGGAATACCCTGGCGCGGCATTGTGTCCAAAGAAATGATAATGAGTATTTTCTGGCCCGATAACCCTGTGCATGATGGCGCAGCCATAATACACAAAGACAGAATAACAGAGGTTGCATGCATTCTTCCTCTTTCTCACAAAAATGATCTTCCTTCATACTATGGAACCCGTCACCGAGCCGCTCTTGGACTGGCCGAGGCTACCGACACCATGGTAGTTGTTGTCTCTGAGGAAAGAGGCTCTGTTTCAGTGGCAAGGAATTCCCGAATATACCCCGTAAACCACAGGAAAGAACTCGAACACCAATTGCAGGAATATCTCGGAGACAGACCAATGCTTAGGCATGATCAGCGTAAAGAAAATTTCAGAATATCCGCTGCCGCGCTTGTTTCCTTCCTGTTTATTGTCGGAGTCTGGTTCAGCTTTTCACGAGGCTTAGAAACCCTTATCAACCTGGAAACATCCGTTGAATACATGAATAGAAATTCCGAAGTGGAAATAATCGACACTTCCATTAATTCGGTCACTCTTAATTTGAGCGGATCAGGATCTCTTATTAAATCAATGCGGCCGGAACAGGTCAAAGTCAAAATAGATCTTGGCAGGGCGTCCGTCGGAAAAAACAGTTTTGTGATAACAGATGAAAACGTATCTCTTCCGCCAGGAATATTTCTTAAAAAGGTTACTCCCCCGGTTGTCGATGTAACCCTCGGAATTCCCGTTGTAAAAGAAGTGCCAATTCAGATTGACTGGACAGGCAAATTGCCCAAACATTTATTCATGGAAACAGTAAAAATCAAACCATCCAGAGTTGTGCTGATCGGAGGAAGCCGTATTTTGGACAGAATTTCAACGGTATATACTGAAAAGGTTTATCTCAATAATATTTACAACTCAGACACTCTTTCCGTAAAAATAGCTTTAAGTCCTTCAGTGAAAATCGCACCCGGTTCAAGCGATACCGTTACTGTTGATTACGAAGTGAAAAAAAGATAAATCCTTGTTATATATATCTAAAATGTTATATCGCTGTCTATAACCGTATTTTTCTTTATTATTGCCCTGGAGTGTCCTCTGTTTGCAATAACAATGTTTCCTTCAATTCTGACATTCTTTTCAAAAACAACATCTCCATATATTGTCATTGATTCACATTTGATCAGAGATGGAACACCCTCATTAAATCGTTCATTAAACTGATCTATTTTACCGAAAAATTTCGAATCAAGGTTTATGCGTATCGGCTTAAGTGTCCTTTCAGGATTTACTATAAGCTTTTCATCTTTGATAAGATAGCAATCTGATCGCACGGCCAGCAGATCTTCACATTTTTTCACCGGGAAAAATCTGGTTCGCGGAACCCTCACCGCGGTTGCGCCGTCAAAAAGTGCAATAGCCGCCCCCATCGCTGTTTCTATATGATATACTCTGGGGCTTCCTTCATCTCTTGGGTCCAATGTCTTAGGGTTCAGAATCAAAGGCAAATGAACCGATCCGTGTTTTTTAACAAGTTCTTTTAAATACACAAGATTTATCCAGATGTTGTTTGTATTGAAAAACTTGTAACAGCTCGTATCCCTGAAGGCATCAAGTTCATCAACAGGGCACTGGGTCGCCTCTCGTAAAATTAAACGCCCGCTCCTGTGTCTTGCGATGTGTCCGCCCTTCAAATCAGACGGGGTTCTCTCTGCAACCTCCATCAAAAAAGGAAATCCTATTTCAGCAAAATAACCCAAAACCGTTTCATCCAGAGTGGCACCCAGATTATCCGCGTTTGATATGAAAGCATAAGATATCCCTTCCGCAAGCAGCTTATCAAGCATTCCCGAGGTATGAAGCGCCGTATAAATTTCTCCATGTCCCGGCGGATTCCATTCCAATTCATTGTTTTCCGGCCAGATTGCAGGACCAAGTCCCTCCCGCAGAATCTTGGGATATTTATACTGAAGAAATAAAACGGGGAATGCCGGTAATTTCATTTTCCTGAGAGCTTCGGCTGTGTCCTCGTGTGTCTTAAAGCTATTCATCAAGGCAAGCTGGACATTGCTTCTTTCAGCCTGTCTCACGATTATATCAAGGAACGTTTTCCCGTCTCTTGCTTCAATAAGCGATTTGGCTCTTCTTAATCCCATGCTTGTGCCAAGGCCGCCATTTAAGACAATTCTTATGGATTTCTTAATTGCCTTTTTTCCTGCATCATAATACTCGGAAAGGTCGTTTATATCATCGATTTCATTTGTTCTTACGCATTCGATCTCATTGTCGTATATAATTCCTGTTTCACCGCTGACAACCTTATTATAATAATATATGAAATTATCAATCACTACAGGGGGAAGCTTCTCTTGCTCCATCTTGGCGACAATAGCCGGAACATGCTTTCTGGCATCAGGGTTTTTCAATATTCTTCTCCTGAATTACTGGCAAATGAAATCTATATATTAACCTCCTCGATCCAGCCCATAGTATCTTTTTCTCTTCCATATTGAATATCTGTTAAGGCTTTAAAAAATTTGCTGGCCATCGGCCCCACTTGCCCGCCCGATACAGTAATAAGCCTGTCTCCGTACCTGAGTTCCCCTACAGGTGAAATTACCGCTGCTGTTCCTGAACCAAAGACTTCTTTAAGCTTTCCTGAGTCATGGGCCTCCATAACTTCATCAATACTGATTCTGCGTTCAGACATTTTATACCTCCACTCTCTTGCAAGAGCAATTACGGAATCCCTTGTTATACCGTGAAGTATGCTTCCGTTTAACGCAGGTGTTATGATTTCGTCATCAATTACAAAAAAAATATTCATTGCCCCGACTTCTTCTATATACTTTTGCTCAATTCCATCAAGCCAAAGAACCTGGGTATAGCCAAGCTTATGAGCACTCGTACCCGCATAAAGGCTTGCCGCATAGTTTCCTGGTGTTTTGGCTTCACCCACACCGCCGCGGACAGCACGGACATGCTCTTTTGTTACCAGAATTTTAACAGGATTGAATCCTGCTGCATAATACGCCCCAACAGGGGACAAAATTATATAAAACCGGTACTCATTGGATGCCCTCACTCCCAGGAAAGGGTCCATGGCAATAACCGTCGGCCTTATGTACAAAGAAGTTTCAGGCGCGCTGGGAACCCAGTTTTTTTCAACGGCCAACAGTTGTTTTAGTGCATCCAGAAGAAAATATTTATCTAGTTCGGGTATGCAAAGTAGCTGACAGGAACGATTGAGGCGTTTAAAGTTTTCTCCAGGCCGAAAAAGTTGTATGGAGCCTTTTTTTGTCCGGTATGCTTTCAACCCCTCAAATACAGCCTGTCCGTAATGAAGAACCATGGTCGCCGGATCCATTATAATAGGCGCATAAGGCTCTATCCTGGGATTATGCCACCCTTTTTCGGGGCTATAATCCATATTAAACATGTGATCGGTAAATATTGTTCCAAAGCCAAGGGAGGAACTATCCGGAAGCGGCTTTAGTCTGTCTGCTTTAATAATTTCTATCTTCATATCAACCTCCCGAAAGCCAAAGGTTATAAGGTAAAAACCTTACACAAATGGTATATTTTTTATGATTATCTTAGTATTATGATACAGCATGATTATGGTTCTAAATCAAGACTTATGTTTGATTCCTTCTTAAAAAATCTCATAAATCATTCATTTTAGCCGAACACAGAAACCAGAAGAACCCCAAAGGCCTTGACAGGCCTGCCGGATAAAGATAGTTAGTGTCCATCCGGAAACTCCGGTTTTTAAGTGAGTACGATATCTGATATCGGGTAAATCAGAAGAAATACCTGATATCAGCAGATTTACAGATCTGATTTCAATTATCAGAGCCGCTCTTT